>VAPE01003497.1_pt1 | contig 10351 bp, 13 predicted proteins | sample 3393911 | NCBI WGS metagenome assembly VAPE01 (sample SAMN08290436, study PRJNA428436) | hydrothermal vent metagenome | isolation source: Deep-sea hydrothermal vent chimney | place: Atlantic Ocean: South-mid Altantic Ridge | reverse complement strand
GATACAAAGCGATTTCAGCGCCGTGGCAAGTGCGAAATCCGAAGGATTTTCCGGGGGTCGGTTTTGCTTTGGCGTTGAAACCCTCAACGACTCCGCCGGAGAACCGACCTTTTGCGCGGAACCGGTTGAGCAGGAGCGCGCGATGAGCCCGCGGCATCCACATCGGGTGACCCGCACATCTGCACATCGGGTGACACCGCTCTGCGGTGTCACCCATCCGCAGGCGCTCTGCGCCGGGAGAGGATGAAGGAGTCCGCATCATGGCAAGGAACCGAGCATAGGCCCGGATCAGGCGGCCCTTCCCCGCCACCCATGCCATCGCCCGCACCCCACACGCCGAACAGGCCACCCTGCGCAGGGCGTACATCAGAAACACCGGGACACTCCCCTGGAACTACTTTCAGAGCTGCCCGCCCCTCCGCTTCTCGACCAAAATCATGGCACATCCACCCACAAATTCTGCTGAGGGCCCGAGATCGATAGCGGCAAGGCGCCAATGCTCGACGGCATCACGCTCATCAATAAATCCGCTAAAAGCTAAAAAATGAGCTATTACAATCATGAACATGATGCAAAAGCCAAGGAAACGACCGTCAAACAGATTGACCAATCCGGGTTGGTGGTTATAATAGCCATAAATCTGTCAATTAATCCGAAATCTATGGAATTCCGGATAGGAAGCTGGCTGTTATGGTGGATTACTACCCGTTGACGGATCAAGCCATCGCGCAGCTCCTGGGGCAGCGGCTGCGGGCCCTGCGTCTGCGCCGAAATCGCACCCAGGCGGAACTCGCCGCGGCGACCACGCTCAGCCTCGGCACCCTCAAGGCGCTGGAGACCGGTAAGGGGAAGCTCGAGAGCCTCATCGCGGTGCTGCGTGAGCTCGGCGCGCTGGAGGCGCTCGATGCGTTCCTCCCCGAGCCGCGATTGAGTCCGCTGGATCTGGCCAAGCGCCAGGGCAGGAAGCGGTGCCGGGCCTCCGGGCGCCGGCGGGCCCATCCCGAGGCGCACGCCCCTGCGGGGCGGCAGGCCGTCAAGGGATTGGAGCCGGGCGAGGAGGAACCATGGTAGTGCCCGTCGCTGCGATGGTGCACCTCTGGGGGCAGGAGGTGGGCGCGGTCGCCTGGGACGCCGAGCGGAACCTCGGGGCGTTCGAGTTCACGCCGGAGTTCCTCGCCTCGGGCTGCGACCTCGCGCCGCTGCACATGCCCCTCGACCAGGCCCGCGGCCAAGTCTTCGAGTTTCCCGCGCTCAACCGCGACACCTTCCGGGGCCTGCCGGGGCTGCTGGCCGATGCGCTGCCGGACAAGTTCGGCAACGCGATCATCGATACCTGGCTCGCGCGCAGCGGACGGGACGCGGCGGGATTCAGCCCGGTGGAGCGGCTGTGCTACACGGGGGCGAGGGGCATGGGGGCGCTGGAGTTCGAGCCCGCGGTCATCCCGGCCCTGGACCGCGCCGTGCCGGTGGAGGTGTCCGAACTGGTGGCGCTCGCCCGGGAGATCATCGCCCACCGGGGCCGGCTCGATGTCCGGTGGGGCGAGAACGAGCAGGCGGAGAGCGGCGCGATGCTGGACATCCTGCGCGTGGGCACGTCCGCGGGCGGGGCCCGGCCCAAGGCGGTGATCGCCATGAACGCCGAGGGCCGGATCCTGTCCGGCCAGACCACGGCGCCGGCCGGCTACGACTACTGGATCCTGAAGTTCGATGGGGTCTCGGACCTGGAACTCGGCGCACCGAAGGGCTACGGACGCATCGAATACGCCTACCACCTCATGGCGAAGGCCGCCGGCATTGTGATGCACGAGAGCCGTCTGCTGGAGGAGGGCGGGCGGGCCCACTTTTTGACCCGGCGCTTCGATCGCGAGAACGGCGAGAAGCTGCACTTGCAGTCCCTGTGCGGCATCGCCCACTACGACTTCAACGCGACCGGTGGGTATGGCTACGAGCAGGCCTTCGAGGTCATGCGCAGGCTGCGCCTCACCAAGGCCGAAGCGGCGCAGCAGTACCGGCGCATGCTGTTCAACGTCGTCGCCCGCAACCAGGACGATCACACGAAGAATATCGCCTTCCTCATGGGCCGGGACGGACGCTGGCGCTTGGCGCCGGCCTTCGATGTGATCTATGCAAACAACCCCCAAGGGGTGTGGACGCGCCGGCACCAGATGACCATCAACGGCAAACGCGACGGCTTCACCCGCGAGGACCTGCTGACCGTAGGCCGCTCGATCGGACTCGCCCGCCCCGCGGAGGTGCTCGACGAGATCGTCGAAACGGTCTCGAGGTGGCCCGGATTTTCCTGCGAGGCCGGGGTCCCGAACGCGCGCGCACAGGAGATCGGCGCACAGCACCGGTTGAAGGGGTGAGCGGCCCATCGGCGGTCACTATCGGGAAACTCCGCCCCTGGGATTCGGCGTCGGTCTCGTGGTTCAAGGACGTCAGGGCAGTCTTTCATCGAGCGAGAATGGCTGTGGTGTGGAGATGCGCAGCTTGTGGAACTCCCGGTGCGCCGGATTCAATATCACGTTGCGCTCCGTCGGGACCACGGCGGAAGGGACATACAGGGCAAGGGCCTCGCCCCGCCGGATCCAGGCGGTACCCAGGTCCTGCAGGGTCTCAGGATAGGGATAGGCGTTCCAGCTTTCCGGAAGGTCCTGCGGCTGCAATGCTTCGATGGAGACGGTTTCGGGTAGCTCGATGCGGAAGTAGACGAGGGGTATGTGCCGGGCGTGCTGCTGTGCGACCTGCACGTAAAGCTCCAGTACTGCGAGGCTCAACGTTTCCGCAGCGTAGACGGCTGCTATCCCGGGTCGCGTCCAGCGACTGCCCCGGCGTCGGCTGCCTTCTCCAGTCAGAGCCTGATCTGCGTAACGCTTGTGGACAAGGCGGTAGAGCGCCGTTCTCACCCAACATCGCCCCACGCGGCGCGGTCCAGCACGTCCTCCACAGCACGCACCCCAGGCTCGGTGTCGAGCAAATCCAGCGGGCGATCACCACCCAGAGCCCGGTTGGGGGTCTTTAGCCATTCCCGGGCCGCCGCATCATCGCCCAAGACCTCCGAGGCCAGTGTAAGTGTACGGGCGAGCCGGTACAGACGGTCCGATTCGGCCGGGCCCAAACGCTCCTTCGGGTTCCGCCCCTTTCGCGTCAGGGTTCGGCGCGAGACCGCCAGCAGTCGGGCCGCTTCATCCAGCGCCAAGCCAAGGCTTTCGAGCAGCAGGAATTCGGCGGCTTGGTAGGGAAGGCCGGCGCGGACCAACTCGCGCAGGTCGACGGCACCGCGCTTGCGACCGAGGTACCGTGCGCCTCCGAGGGTATCCAGAATTCCGGCAGGTTCGGCCATGGCGATTGGTCCTTTTGTGACATATGGCCTTAACTATAGCGCCACGTGTCCGAATCGACAATCCGCAGTGCTTTCCGGCTTTGGCGGGGCGCGGAGACAGGGGCCCGTCGTTTGAGGATGGGCCAGGCGCCAGGGCGGAAGGTGGGCGCGGTCGCCATGAACGCCAAGGGCCGAATCCCGTCCGGCCGGACTATGGCGCCGGCCGGCTACAACCGATTTTATTGTGCATTCTGCACAATAATTGGATATATTATGCGATATGCACAACCGGATAAAAGGGCTCTCCTTAATGAACCAGGCGATAGTGCCGGAACCTGACAAGGCCGGCATCCTGGCAGAGGCATTCACCAATGCCGGTCGGTATTTGAGCATGAGCCAAGTCGATCTGGGCAAGATCATCGGAAAAGACCGCACGGCCATCAGTCGCGGTCGCGTTGAACCGGGCAGTAAGTCAGGCGAACTGGCCCTCTTGTTCATCCGCTGTTACCGCGCGTTGTACTCCCTGACGGGCGGTGACCCTCGGCAAATGGCGCATTGGATGCATACGGAAAACCGCCACACCGGCGGCGTACCGGCCGAGCAGGTCAAGACGGTGCAGGGGTTGATCACCGTCCTCGAATATCTCGACGCCATCCGGGGAAAACTCTGAATGCCCGATTGGGGCGACGTTCTGGCGACCACGCCGCCAATCCGGCTGGCGGGTAGGGTGCAGCGGCTGGTGGAAAGCCAGGAACAGGTGGCCACCAACCAACTCGTGGGCTCGCTCGCACGCCAGTCTGTGCTGGAGGAGATGCTGGAGGGGACCAAACCGCCGTTGCGACACGGCGCTGAGAACCTTCACTACCTGCTTACCGCACCGTTCCGCTATCCGCCGCTGAAATTCGGCTCCCGCTTCGGCAAAAGGACCGAGCCCGGTCTCTTTTATGGTTCCCGGGAGACGAGCACGCTACTGGCCGAAGCGGCCTACTACCGATTCGTTTTTTGGCACGGCATGGTCGAGCCGCCGCCGGGCAAACTGGACACCCAACACACTCTGTTCAGCGCCGATTACCATACCGAGAGAGGACTGAAACTCCAGGATTCTCCCTTCACCGATCACGTCCGAGTGCTGATCCATCCCGCAAACCATGGCCCGACCCAGGCGCTGGGAACGAGCATGCGCGAGGCCGGCATTCAGGTCTTTGAGTACCTGTCCGCCCGTGACCCGCAGCGTAGCATCAACGTCGCGCTGTTCACGCCCGCGGCCCTTGGCGGTAACCGACCGGTGTTCCAGGATGCCTGGCTATGCGAGCTGACTGCCGAACACGTGCGATTCCACCCAGTCCATAGTAGAGATGATCATGATTTCCCGCTGGGAATATTCCGGGTAAACGGCAAATTGCCCTGGCCGTCCTGACCGAGCCCGTACGGCATAGCCAAACGACCGACACATGAACTTACCTCCTGTATCGAAGGAAATAAGCTGCTTTCCCGGTCCGTTCCAAACTCGGCCGGAGGTCGCCCGCACTCCGATATGCGCATTCCGGGTCACCTGGAAGAATCGGCAATATAAAGGGACCATCGAGAACGGCGCATTGGTCATGAACGGGAAACACTATTCTCCACCCTCCGCAGCCGGGCGGTGAGTCCACCGCAGCGCCTGGATGGGTTGTGCCGACCTTGGATGTAGAATGAGCACATTTCTCGCGATCGACTTTGAGACGGCCAGCTATAGCCGAACCAGTGCTTGCGCTGTGGGTTTGGTGTTGGTGAACGGTCGTCGCATCGTGTCCGAGAAGGCTTTCTTGATTCGACCACCAACGCCGCGCTTCCACTTCACCCACATCCACGGGCTGACCTGGGAAGACGTGAGGCAGGCGCCGACATTCGGGGATCTTTGGCCGAAGATCGGCGCCTTGATCGAGAGAGCAGATTTTTTTGTCGCGCATAACGCGTCGTTCGACCGGGGCGTGCTCGGTCGGTGCTGCGAAGTCTACAACATCGACGTACCAGAGAAGACGTTCACGTGCACAGTCAAGCTTGCGCGCAGTCAGTGGGGCATCTACCCGACGAAACTGCCCGATGTGTGCAGGGAACTTGGTATTCCACTCAAACATCACGATGCAGCTTCGGATTCCAGGGCGTGTGCCGAAATCGTCATCACGGCCGAGCGGGAGGGTTGGCGGCCTTAAACCCGTCCAAGGGAACAGACATCGCGGGTCGCATTTCGAATAGAGCTTGGTCAGAAAAAAGACAATACCGAGATAAATCCACGCCGACGGCAGGGTTCATCGCCCGGTCGCGTAAAGGCATAGACCCGTTCGCCCCGCATCCGCAAAATCTGCGCCAGTATGTGGGTCGCAGCCCGGAAACCGTAGAGCCCCATCCGTTCCGCGGACCCCAACCGACCCACGGAATTCACCGTCCGAATCGGCTCATGGGATATGCAAGACCGGATTGACACCTGCCTCCGCCTCCGACCCGTTCTGGTGTATCGGAAAGCTGCAACACACCCGCGTACCCCCTTCCGCCGTCTGGTCGATCACGAGTAGACCGTCGATCAGTTTGGCGCGGTAGCACATGATGCGCACGCCCAGCCCGGCCTTCCAGCCGGCCGCCAGGCCGCGGCCGTCATCCACCACGCGCAAGTGGATGCGGGATTCGTTCGCTTCCAGGCTGATGTCGATATGCCGCGCCCCGGCGTGTTTGACGGCGTTGTTTACGGCTTCTTGGGCGATGCGGTAGAGGTGCGTGGCAGTGAGGGCGTCGCCGATGGCCACGAGTCGCGGAATGTGGGCGCGGCAGGTGATTCCCGTGGCATGAGTCTCGCTGTCGACCAAGTCGCTCAGGGCGGTACCCAGAGCCATAGGCTCGATCTCCAGCGGGGCCAAGCCGCGCGCCAGGGCGCGCGCCTCGGTGATGGTCTCCTGCAGTTGCTTTCCCAATTCGGCGGCGGCCTTGGATTCCGGATTGCCGGCGCGTTGTAGCCGGGTCTCCAAACTGGAGACCAACATCCCGAGTGCGGCCAATCGCTGACCGAGGCTGTCGTGGATCTCGCGCCCGATGCGTTCCTGCTCCACCGTTGCGGCATTGACGACCTCCTGTTCGAGGCGGCGCTGCTCGCTGAGATCGCGCATGAGGAGAATGAACAGGGCGAGGTGATCAATCCGGCTGATACGCATGTCCAAGGGGAACCGGGTGCCGGCGCTGCGCCGCCCCATCCATTCCAGGTCCTCATGCCCGGCGGCGCGGTCAGCTCGGCGGAAAGCTGTGATGAGGGGGGTGATCATGCCTTCGGCATCGGCCCCCCGGATGAGCCGATCGGCGTCCCGGCCGATCACCTGCTCGGCGGAGAAACCGAACATATCCTTGGCGGCTTGGTTGAGATCCTGAATACGACCCTGAAAGTCGATCACCATGATGGCTTCGGCGGCGTTATCGAGAATGGTGCGCAGACGGTGCTCGCGCCATTCCAGCTTGCGCTCCAACCGCTTGCGCATACTGATGTCGGTGAGTGCCACAAGCACGCGATCCAATTTTCGCTCATGGCCGGGCATGACCACCCACTGGACGAGCACCGGGGTGCAGTCTCCGGACGCCCGCTCTACGCAACTCTCTCCATTCCACGCCCCTTCACCGCGTGCCATGGCGGCAAGCAGGGCGATGAGTCCGCGTGAGGCCTCCCGACCGAAACAGTGCGCCGCCATGGTCGTGAGCCCGAACCCCTCTTCGGACCCGAAAAGGGTTCGAATGGCCTCATTGGTGTGGGTAATGCGGATGTGGGCGCGACATTCCTTCAGCGCCTCGGGATGGGACGCGAAAAAGGCCGCGGTGTCCTGAGCGGGGGCGCCGATCCCGTCCAGATAGGCCGTGACCTCCGACCAGTCCTGCTCGCACAGGAGCAGGGGGGATTTCTCGAACAGGAGGCGAAAGCGTTCCTCGCTTTCCCGAAGGTGTTGCAGCGCCGCTTTGTGCCCGGTGATTTCAGTGAAGTTGGTGAGGTCGTCGTTCAGCCGTTCCAGCTCCTGCACTTTATCCAGCAATTGCCGGTTGAGCGTATTCAACTCCTCGTTCAGGGATTGCAGTTTCTCCTTCGAGGTCTCCAGTCCCTCATTGGTGGATTTGAGTTCCTCGTTGGAGGTCCCCATGTCTTCAGCAGTGCTCTGCGACTCTTCGCGTGTCACGGTGAGTTCGTATTCGAACCGTTGCGAGGGACGTGGGAGAAGAACTGCTGGAGTGCTTCCACTCTCCCTGCCGAGGCGCCGATGCCGACTACCGGAAAGCGCGGTGGTGCTTGCGGCTCCGTGCAGGCCATCGTCTAGCAGGACGAAGCCGGATGCTTGGACTCGGCTCCTTCCGCCGCCTCCATGATCCATTGCATGGCTTGGCGGTACAGCTCCCGGCTCGATGGCAGTCCCAGCTTCTGTTTGATCTTATGACGATGTGTTTCGATGGTTTTCACACTCAGATTGAGGTGCCCGGCGATCTTTCCCACCGACATCCCGCGTCCGATCATCTCGAACACCTCCATCTCGCGATTGGACAGGCGGGCAAGGGGAGAGCAGGGGGCGGCGTCGCCCGCAGTCGAGGCCCTCGCCAGCAGCCGCTCGGTCATGGCCTCGCTCAGATAGATCTTGCCTGCCAGCACCCTGCGGAGGGCCTTCAGGACCCGTGAAGGAGGCTCTTGCTTGTTGAGGTAACCCCGAGCGCCCGCCTGGAGCGCCCGCTCGGCGAACAGCATTTCGTCATACATGGAGAGCGCCAGGACCGGAAGGGAGGGGGCATGCGCCTTGATCCGCTTGATCAGATCGAGGCCGCTGCCACCGGCCAGGGAGAGATCCACAATGGCCACATCCGGCTTCGTGCTTTCGATCTGCTGGAGCGCGACCCGGGAATCGGCGGCTTCCCCGCAGACATCAAGATCGGACTCGGTCCGAATCAGCGAGGCGAGACCCGTCCGTATCAGCGGATGGTCGTCCACGACGAGGATGCGATGCACGCGGCCCGCTTGGCTGGAATCCATCCCGCCGTCCTCCATAGACAACCACCAACGACCCATCTCTCAACCTGCCCGTAGCGCAGGCTGACACCGATGAAGGGCCTGATGCGTGTATCAAGAATCCCCCGATAGCGCAATAGTTACACAAGCCTCATATTCGAACAAGGGATTTTGAATGCCCTTTAGGATCCGGCGGTGGCCGACTATCGTCGCAGTGCCCGCAACCACAGGAGGCCATACGATGGAAAATCGTTTGTGTCGAAGAAGGCCGTTCATCATACAGGTGCGCCTGTATCGCCACGGCCGCTATCTGGGAAGCTTTCCCAGCATCAACGCCGGCCGCAGCGGGGTCTTCCTCAGAACGGGGGGCAGGTTATGGCTGCGGAAAGGGGAGTTGCTGGAGTTGGCGATACGCAGCCGCGGAGGCGTTCTGCGTTACTCCGGGGTCGTCGCGCACCAAGCGGCCGGGGGACTCGGGATCCGGCTGGACGGTTCGGGTTTCTACGGAGTCGCGACCTCTCCACTACGGGCCGTCGAGCCCCTGACCTGACCGCCAACCCGCCGCTCGACGCCCCCTCCGGCGTTGCGCGGACGAGCCCGGGTGAGTTGGTAACCTGATGTTTTAGTTCTCCCAAGGCATCCCGAGTCTGTCCCGCGAGAGATCCTGCACCTGCGCCGGAAGACGCTCGCGCGCCAGAGCGCACGACGCGCAAGGCGGGATCACCCTGCGCGTCGTGCCCTCCGATACATTCGTTGGGCCGGCCCGAGTGGTGGTTTCAGAGACCCAACATGCCAAACAGCCTTTCACCGCCCGCGGTGGCGAGGAAAGAAAGGCCCCCGGTCGTGACCACGGCGGCCAGCACCAGAGAAGTGGAAACGGACAGGTCGGTGTGTTCGGATATTGCGAGGATCCCAAGTACGAGATCCGCCGCGCCGATGAGGAGCAGGCCGGAAGCCGCATTTGGAAGGGCTTGCGCGAGCACCGTATGTTCTTCTCCACCTTCCTTGATCGCGGCCTGAGCCGTACGCGCTTGGCTGCTCGCGGACAGTATGAATGCGGCGCCAAAAGCAATGATCGCCGCACCGTCCAGGATCGCGGGTATAACGCCCAGCAGGGAAAGAATGCCGAGGACTATCCCGGCCCCGCCCGCCGCGCTTTCTGCGCTCAGGCCAAGACCGACTCCGTCCGATGCCCCGGCTTTCATGAGGACCTGACGGGTCGACTGCAGACTCTGGACCCCGACGGCCAGAAACAGCAATCCGACGATGATGACACCGATCCCTGCGAGTACCGAAGGCGCAAGTCCCGCGAGGCCGATAATCCCTACGGATAGGGCGCCTGCACCCAGGATGCCGGTGGTAAACCCGGAAACAGCAGTCGGTCTGTCCATTTCCTGAATCTCCTGTTTATTGGTTGTTGACTGAATTTACCGGGCAAGCGTGCAGACCAAACACGCCCGCTGGTTTGCGCTCCAAAAACGCCGGGCTGTTCATCGTTCGTCCGTGGGACCGTGGTCGGCACGGCCTTTCGAAGCCCGGATCCGCGCGAACCCGTCGGATTCTCCAACCGCCAGTTCCTCCACCAGAAAGGCGGCGTAATCCGGATCGTAGTCCAGCAGCATGAGGCCCATAGTGCGCGAGGCGCGGATGACGAAGGCCCGCATCGGAAACCGTCTCGGACCGGAGTACATGAGCAGATGGACGATGGTGTTCTGGGAAAGGCGTGTCGAGGGTCGCTCGATCCCCATTCCGGTATAGCTGATATCATGACCGCCGCACCGGCCCAAGGGCCGCCCGTCCAGGAATATATCGACACTGAACGCGATCGCCTTGCGCCGTTCATAACGGTGCTCCATGGCGCGCCTCTGGTTGGTCTGATGTCCCGCCCCTGAGCGAGGATCCTTTGGCAGTCACCCATTCGTTGGAAAGCAAAGCATGGACTACGACCGGATGGTTGCCTATCGGGATTTTTCTGAGGAGGGCATCGGGTATTGCGGGCAGTTGTAGCCGCGTGATGCACGAGAGCCGTC
>VAPE01030347.1_pt1 | contig 10356 bp, 11 predicted proteins | sample 3393911 | NCBI WGS metagenome assembly VAPE01 (sample SAMN08290436, study PRJNA428436) | hydrothermal vent metagenome | isolation source: Deep-sea hydrothermal vent chimney | place: Atlantic Ocean: South-mid Altantic Ridge | reverse complement strand
TCCTCCTTTCGGGTGGTTGGGTAAATAAGTTCCGAAAGGATAAGCAATGGCCTGCTTTTGACAAGCCTTATCCGAATTTACAGAAAGAATGATACACTAACAACTTGACCGCGTTAGCGCCGCCACCGTTCACGCGGTCAAGTTGACCCTTTTGTTATGCTAAGTTGTTTTTATTCTTAGCCAAGAAACGACAAACTTAGCTTAAGACAAATAAGAGTACCCCTCATCTACTGCAAGAATGAATAGTCTCTTGCGAAAGACTTCCCGTTGATTCCGTCTGTCCCTGGCACCTGCACAAGCAGGCCACTACCTCTATTAACGACATTAAATTTGAGTTGTCCTTTTGACTGACTCATATCGTTTCCGTATTCGACGAAAAATTTCTCAGGCAAAGGAATGTCTATAACCTCTCCGTTCTCGCGTTGACACAAAAGCACAGCATGATCAAAGCCACCAGCAGGCAAGCCAAGAAACCACCTGTTTGGTTGTCTTTCCGTTGCAACCGCTAATCCTACTCGCTTACCAGACTTAGTACGAAAGATTGTCTTACCTTTAATTAACTGGAGCTGGATACCTTCAGCTTCACGGTTGGTTAAGAATTCATGACGAATTTTTTCTCCAAGTACTCTTGAGGAAACCATTTGTGATGATCGTGACTCGTCAACTGGTCCGGTAACAATACGACGAGTTTTTTGTTGGGGTATTTGTGGCTTGCCACTTCTCAACCCTTCAAGCTCTGAGATAATTTGACTATGGCGAGAAATTAGATTCTTAATTTTTTCTAATTTTTCACTTTCCTCCAACACCAAGTCGGTTTTTCCTTCACTTGCAGCCTTTGAAATAGCTGATAATATTATATTTTTTTCGTTTTGTAGTTCTGTTAAAGTATCCATAGGGCTACCTCCTTAGTTAATATGATATATATCTTAACCAAGACAATAGCAAAGTGTAAGTGTAGTGTCAAGTGTAAATTCTATCTTAGGGCATAATGGCCGAGCTGAGCGGTTACGCTCAGCTCGGCCATTGCCGACTCCGCTTCGCGGAGTCGGCAACCATTGATTGATATGGCTTTTTGCGTTGATAACTTAAAAATAGTGCTTACTAAGCAAATAAATTTCCGTAAATTTTATATAAAAAACACTCTCTTGCGAGAGGATGGCGCGTCAAAGGAAAAAAGAAAAAAATTGCTGGATCAGGTGCATGATTTTATGCGGCTTAAACGTTATTCAATCCATATGGAGAGGATCTATTGCGGCTTGGCCGTTTTTGCCCTTGTGGCCGTATATCACCTTGGACTTCCCGGTGGGGGAAACGTCCCTGGTTATATCCTCGAAGTATTCGGCCAGGAAGGGAATTTCGTCCTGGGCAAACTCCCGGTTGTGTTTAAGTCCCATGCCGGCAAGGCGCATATTATACAGAAAACGTATGAAGGGGGTCCGTGGTTCGCAATGCTCCATCATGATGAAGCGCCCGCCTGTTACCAAGACCCTTTCGGCCTCGGCCAGGGCGGCGTCCCTGGTGCGTGGTTTTAGTTCGTACATGGCATGTGAACACGTTACCACGTGAAAAGTCGATGAGTTGAAGGGCAGGGCGGCTACGTCCGCCTGGACAAAAAAGAGTGTCGACCGGTCTTGGGGCCGACTGTGACGGTATTTGGCAGAGGCCCTTTTTAACATGCCAAGGGAAAAATCTGCCCCGATAACAATGGATTCCGGTCCCAGCATCCCGGCTGCCGCCAGTGCTACCGCCCCGGTACCGGTACAGATATCAAGCATCCTGTCGCCGGTCTTGACGCCGCTTTTTTCCAACAGGAACCTGCGTAGATATGCGTTCTTATCCTTGCTGTGGAGGGCGATTATCCTGTCGTAAAAATGGGAGAATAAATCGTAATATCCACGGCGCCACCGTCTTAACTCCGGTACGCTGGAAAGTTTATTCATTTCTCATGGGCCGGCATCCGAAAACGCATCTGCTATCTTCTTTTTATCGTGACTACTACCGCCCCGCGCAGATCCCCGAGGTTGTAGCCGGTGGCGTGGTCATCGGGATAGAACTTTGCCAGGATCCTCTTTACCCCCGGTTTTATTCTTGCCCGGTGGCCGTGGCAATTGAGGCAAACACCCTTGTTGATGGTTATGGGCCGGTAAAATTTATAGGCACGGCGGCCGATCCTCTGGAGGACATAATCAGGCAGGACTGCCCCGGCATCTTTTAACAGGTGAAGTGCCCGTAATATTTTGGCTTCGTCCCTTAGCGGTGCGTCAAGTGGATTCCGGTAGCGCAACGAGATCCTTTTGACCCTGACCGCTGCCGGCAGCTCACGGTTAACCCGGGCTGTCAGTTCCTGGGCCTTGGCCGCACAGAAACCAAGGGCTCCGGCCGGGCCGCTTTCCCGCAGGTGTTTTTTCATCCGGCCGCCAAGTGTCCGTACCAGTTTTTTTGTCGCCATCCTGCCAAGTTGGATGACCTCCTGTCTTTCATTCCGGCCTTGATGCCCGGTTTCAGCGGCAAATGCCGGGGTGCTGATCAATACTGTAAGCAGTAGAAGGCCCGGTATGAGCAATCGATTATTTTTCAAAGATTCTCCCTGTACAACCAATAAGTTACTGATTCGAAGCCAAGATGCGAGGAGGCATTTTAAATAACTGCTGAACATGATGACGGATAGCGGAATGGCCGATTATTTTGCACCCCCCTGTAAGCACTTGCTGTCAGGATAATTTGCATGCCAAAACCTAGGAAGTCTCTAATAACAATTACAAAGCGGCAAGTTGAAAGTCAATGGTTTTCGCCGGATATCCGGGGAGCAGGCAGGGGGAGGGATCATAGGCCTTGGCCGGCGCTGATTGACTGAGGCGTCGGTCCGGCCGGCTTGTTTTTTTTTGCTTGACGGGGAGGTCTGGACTATTTAGAATCTGAATATATGCTCAATTGTTAATTTTGTCGGGATGAAAACGTGCCAGTAAACAATGCAGAGACCTGCCATTGCCGGGTCATCCATGAAAAGCGGGTGGCAAAGGCGAAAAAAACGGCCCTGGCTGAACGGGAGACCGGGGACGTGGCCCAGCTTTTCAAGGCCATGGCCGACCCCGGCCGGCTCAAGATCCTCCGGGCCCTGGAGCAGGGCGAGATGTGTGTCTGCGACCTGGCCGCCTATCTCGGGGTGAGCGAGTCGGCTGTCAGTCACCAGTTGCGGCTGCTGCGGCAGCTCCACCTGGTGGCCAACCGGCGGGACGGCGCGGTCCTCTATTACCGGCTTGATGACCACCATGTCAGTGAACTGGTCAACCTGGCCTTGACCCATTTGAGGGAGTGATGCAACATATTTTTTCTTTTATTATCGAGGTGTTTTCCGCGTCCTGGGCTCTGTTCCGTGACGCTTCGGTCTATATTCTCTTCGGGATCGCCGTCGGCGGCCTGCTCAAGATGTTTCTTTCCACCGAATACGTGGTCAGGCACCTGGGCAGCGGGCGGTACCGGTCGGTGTTCAAGGCGGCCCTGTTCGGCATCCCTATCCCCTTGTGTTCCTGCGGCGTGTTGCCGGCCGCGGCCTCGCTCAAAAAGCAGGGGGCCAACAACGGTGCCACCACCGCCTTCCTGGTCTCCACCCCCGAGTCCGGGGTGGATTCCATTGCCATAACCTATGCCTTGCTCGATCCGATCATGACCGTGGCCCGGCCGCTGGCCGCCTTTTGCTCCGCCTTGGCCGCCGGGCTCATGGAAAATTTTTTCAACCCGCCCAAGCCCGGCCTGGTCATGCCCGGTGCCTCATCCTGTCCGGTGGACAACTGCTGTGACGGGATCGACTGCGACCCTGCCGAGCACCGCCGGCACCACAATCTTTTCGAAAAAATAAGGGCCGGGCTTGTCTACGCGGCGGGCGACCTCTGGGGCGACCTGGCCGGCTGGTTTTTTGCCGGCATCCTGCTGGCCGGGCTGATCACCACCTTGGTACCGGACGACCTGATCAGCGGCTATCTCGGCGGCGGCCTGCACTCCATGCTGCTCATGCTGGCAGTGGGCATTCCCCTTTATATCTGCGCCACCGCCTCGACCCCGATCGCCGCCGCCCTGATCCTGAAGGGGGTGAGTCCGGGCACGGCCCTGGTCTTTCTCCTGGTCGGTCCGGCCACCAACATGGCCTCAATTTCGGTACTTACCGGCCTTTTGGGCAAGCGGGCCACGGCCAGGTATCTGGCGGCCATTGCCACGGTCAGTGTACTCTGCGGCCTGGCCCTTGACGCGATTTATGGTGCGCTTGGCATTTCAGCCGGGGCGGTGATCGGCAAGGCGGCTCAGATTATACCCCAGCCGGTGGAAGTCGGTGCCGCCTTTTTCCTGCTTGCCATCTCGATCAAACCGATTTTTCTCATCCTGCGGCGCAAGGCCCGGCCCCATGGCGGCCATCATGGACATGCCGAAGGGACCTGCGGTTGCTCCTCCGAGTCCTGCGCCACAAAACCGGTTGTCCCGTTCCCCAAGTAGAGATTACGCCGCCGGTAATGATCCCCAGAACCTCCCAGCCGTTCAAGCTTTCCAGGATCGGCCTGGCCATCATCGCGGCCAGTGTCCTCCTGCTGGTGCTGCTCGCGGCTATAACCATGCGGAACCTGGACCGGGAGGAACGGCTGATGGAGAAATTTCTCATCCAGGAGGGCCTGACTCTGATCAGGACCTTTGAGGCCGGAGCCCGGACTTCGATGATGACGGCGGGGATGACCGGCAATCTCGGAATCCTGGTCAAGGAGACCGCCAGGGAAGAGTCGGTGGTCTATATCCGGATCGCGGATTCCCGGAACCGGCTGGTGGCCGCGGCTGGTGACTGGCAGAGCTTTCCCGGTCAACCCGTTCCCGGTCTGATTCTAAGCAGTACCGCTCCGCTTGCCCGGCTCGTCGAAAACAGGGCCGGCCAGCGGGTTTTCGAGGTGGCCCGCGAGTTCAGGCCGCTCGCGCAGCTGGGCCGCGGAAAAGGACGGATGCTGGATCGCTGGCAACAGTGGTGCATGCTGAATAAGCAGGGTCAGGGCGGAGAAAGACTGGTCATTTATGTCGGCCTCAGCACTGCGGGGTTCGAGGTAGCCCGGCAGGAGGACATCAATCACGGCCTGATCATGGGCGGTATTTTGTTTTTGGTCGGAGTTGCCGGTTTTTACGTGCTCTTTTTGTATCAGAGCAACCGGGTGAGCCGGTTGACTGCGGAAAATCTCGAGATCTACGCCCGTAATGTCATAGAGAGCATGCCGGCCGGCCTGATCACTATTGACCGGCAGGGCAGGATCGTTTCCTGTAACCACAAGGCCCGGGAGATCCTGGACCGGGAGTCTGCCGAACTGGAGGGCAGGACGCTGGCCCGGCTGGGACGGGAAACCGGCTGTGATCTTGCCGGCCTGCTTGACGAAGAAAGGGATTTCCTGGATCAGCCCCTCGAATGTGTCCTGCCCGGCGGCCGGTCGATTCCGCTCAAGGTGAGTGCGGCCGCGCTCCTGAACCGGGACGGGGAACGGGTCGGCACCGTGCTGACCATGCGGGACATGCGGGAGATACGCGACATGGAAGAGCAGCTCGAGCGCTCCCGGCGGCTCGCGGCCCTTGGCCGGATGGCGGCCGCCATTGCCCACGAGATCAGAAACCCGCTCGGCACCCTGCGCGGTTTTGCCCAGTATTTCCGGCAGCAGGCAAAAAAATCCGCCACGGACCGGGAAAGTGCCGACCTGATGGTCAGCGAGGTTGACCGCCTGAACCGGACGGTTTCCGGTCTGTTGCAGTTTGCCCGCCCCCGGGAACCGGAAATGCGGCAGGTTGCCCTTGGCGGGCTGCTCGAGAAAGCCGGCCGGCTGATGGGCGATGATTTCGCGGATCATGGGATCGAATTCAAACTGGAGCCCCCGAAAGAAGAGGTCGTCTTCAAGGCCGATCCGGACCTGATGATCCAGGTGCTGCTCAACCTGCTTCAGAATGCGCTGCACGCCACCGGGGCGGGAGGCAGCGTGGAATTATCCGGCTGGGCCGAGCCGAACACCATCGTCATCACGGTACACGACAACGGCTGCGGTATCAGTCAAGAGGTGAGGGCCCGCATGTTTGACCCCTTCTATACCACGCAGAAAGAGGGCAGCGGACTGGGGCTGGCCGTAGTGCACCAGGTAATCGAGCAGCATCACGGCACCATCATGGTGGACAGCGTTGCCGGCCGCGGCACCATTATCAGGCTTTTCCTGCCGGGCCTGGCAGGGAATCGTGCACCGGGAGAAGACAATGGCTGAGGAAAAAACTGTTCTGCTGGTTGACGACGACCAGGCCCACCGCACCATGCTCAAGGTCAATCTGCTGGACGCCGGGTTCACGCTCAGGGAGGCGGCGGACGGCGACGAGGTTCTGCCGCTCCTTGAGGCGGAGCCAGTGGATCTCATTATCCTGGACATGAAGATGCAGCGGCTGGACGGCATCGGGACACTGGCCCTGCTCAAGGAGCACGGGGTGAGTGCGCCGGTGATTATGCTCACCGCCTTTTCCTCGGTGGAGACTGCGGTTGCCGCCATGAAACAGGGGGCCTTCGACTATATCACCAAGCCGGTCGATATTGAGGAGCTGAAGCTGCTCATCGACCGCGCCCTTTCCTTTGACGCCCTTCGGGAAGAAAATCTACTCCTCAAAAAAAGGCTCAATGAACAGTTTGATTTCGGCAACATCATCGGCCGCAGCCAGCCCATGCGGGAATTGTTCGAGACCCTGGCCTTGGTGGCTCCTACCGACGCCACCGTGCTGATTTGCGGCGAGTCCGGCACCGGCAAGGAACTGGTGGCCAATGTCATCCACGAAAACAGCCGCAGGGGAAAAGCGCCATTTGTCAAGGTCAACTGTGCGGCCCTGCACGAAAACCTGCTTGAAAGCGAACTCTTCGGTCATGAAAAGGGAGCCTTTACCGGCGCCGCCGGGCAGCGCAAAGGCCGGTTTGAGCAGGCGCACACCGGTACCCTGTTTCTCGATGAAATCGGCGATATGAGCCTGACCACCCAGGCCAAAATTCTCCGCGTCCTCCAGGAGGGAGAATTCGAACGTCTCGGCGGCGATCGAACCATCCCTGTGGATGTGCGTCTGCTCGCCGCAACCCACCGTGATCTGGAAAAGATGGTGGCAGAGAGAAGTTTCCGCCAGGATCTTTTCTTCCGGCTCAACGTGGTGCCTGTGACCCTGCCGCCCCTGCGCGAGCGGCGCGAGGATATTGCAGCGCTCGCTGAATTTTTCCTCGGGCGGTATGCGGCAAAAAACCGCAAGAGCATCCGGGCCATTCATCCCCGGACCATGACCCTGCTTATGGGCTATAAGTGGCCCGGCAATATCCGGGAGCTGGAAAATACCATGGAGCGGGCCGTCATCCTCTGCCTTGGCGAGCAGATCACCCCCAGGGAACTGCTGGCCGCCTTCCGGCCCGATGGCGAAAAAGAGACCGGCAGCCGGCCGGAGCCAGCCGGCCTCACCCTGCGCGAGGTGGAGCGGGAGACCATCCGCGCTACCCTCAAACAGACCGGCGGCAACAAGTCCCGGACCGCCAGGATCCTCGGGATCGCCCGCCAGACCCTGCAGAACAAGATGAAAGAGTACGATCTCTCCTGAACCGGAACTATTATGCTTCCGCTTTTTCCCCCACCCATGCCAGTTTGTAACGGCACAACGAATAAGCGCAGACCTCTGGCATTAAAAAAATCATGCTGCGCCCTGGGGGCGGCATGATTTTTATCTCAATCACTGCCTCAAAATGAGGCGGATTCCAATGTTTTTCCACCGCTCTCCTGCCTGATTTCTGGACACCTCCTATTCCGATTGCTTGAAACATTGTCCCGTTGGAAGAAATATTAATAATAATTATAGTTAGATATTGTTTTTATGGCTCGGTGACGTCGGTATGGCACAGCCTGTGCAATCTCACAGGTACAAGGAAGCGGCTTGATACAGCAAAAAAACATTCTGGGAGAAAGAAATATGCAATACGACATAGTCGATCGACTCAAGAGTGGCGTAATCACCAGGGAAACGACGAGGTCGGACGAATAATAATGTATTGCAATTGGGGCTGGGCCGGCGGCGGCTGGAATTTTGTCGGCATCCTGTTATGGGGTGTATTGATTCTGGGGGGAATAGGTCTGACCGCGGCATTTCTGACGCGAAAAAAAATCGGCGTTCCCGAGGAACATACCTGCCCCTCGTGCGGTGGTCCGGTTCAGAATGCGTATCTTCGCTGTCCCCACTGCGGTGGGCTCCTCAAAAAACACTGCCCCTCCTGTTCCCGGCTTGTGCAGGCGGACTGGAAATACTGTCCGGATTGTCAGGCGAAACTGGACGACCTGACCGTCTGAAGGTGGCATGTTCTTGAATCGTAATCGTTACTATTTGGTTAACAATGGATTTATCCGACGTTCTTCATTAATCCAGAAAAGGAGATGAAACAATGAAAAAAGGAAAAGTTTTGCTCATCGGCCTTGCCATTGCCATGACATTTACGGCGTCCCAGGGGTTTGCCTGGACACAGGGATCAATGATGGGTGATCGGGTGATGGGCAGCACCTATAACACAGGTCTTAACGCTGGTCAGCAGAAGAAGGCCCGGGAGATTGAGGCCAGTTACCGGAAGCAGTTTGTCGACCAGGAAGCAGCTATCCAGGCCAAGGCCGCGGAGCTGCGGGCCGCACTGGCAGACGGCACCTCCACCCTGAACAAGATCAACGGTCTCCGCAATCAATTATTTGCCCTGGAGCAGGGATACTGGCAGCTTCGGAACCAGGTGAATCAGGGAATCGGCCGGGATATCGGTGTTGCCTATACCGGTGCCATGGGCTGGAGCCCGGCATATTGCGACTGGCATGATCACCGCAGCATGGCCGGCGTTTATGGCTCCGGAGGCGGTTCAGAGCCGGGCGTCTGGCGATGTAACTGGTAAGCGGCGCGGTGTGTCAGCGGGCGGCTCTGACCGCCCCGCTGATTTTTTTTCACCATTCCCGGATCATAACCGATGGTTTGATCCGATTCGGTTTATGTTCGTCCAGTTCCAGATCCGGGTTCAATAACCACCTTCAGGAGGATGTGTCATGAGTTACCATTTCAGCAAGATCGTAAAAGAATCCTTTAACGAGGCCATAGACAGTGTGGTACAGGAATTGAAAAAAGAGGGATTCGGAGTCCTCAGCGATATAGATGTCCAGGCGGCCCTGAAGAAGCACGGCGTAGATTTCATACAATACCGGATTCTGGGGGCCTGTAATCCGCATTTCGCCCATCAGGCCCTGCTGGCCGAACCTCATATAGGGACCATGCTGCCCTGCAATGTCGTTGTCCGGAAAATGCCGGAGGGCGGAGTCGAGGTATCGGCGGTTGATCCTCTCGCCTCCATGCGAGCGGTCGACAATCCAGCTCTCATGAAAATCGCGGTACAGATCAGAGAAAAACTGCAACGGGTCATCGCCGGTCTCTGACAGCCGTTTCCGGGCAGCTCAAAAAAATATTTTCCTGAAGAGTCCTTTCCGGAGATGTTTGCCACGACCTGTCAATAACAAAATGTTTGTAAGACTTGATGGATTAGTAAGGAAATTCATCATAACCATGAATGGTCTGGTAAAAATTTCATCTCCGGATGAAAAAGAATATAGTTTTTACTGCGCCATAAATTTAACCAAAGGAGAAAATATGCTGAATCTAAAGAAGTTAACCCTGTTTTTTATGTTTGTTGGAATATTTGCCTATGCCGGCAGTTTCACAACGGCCTTGGCCGGACAAAGTTCGGCGGCAGTCGTCAGCAAGGCCGAAGCATTAATGAAATCAGGGGACTACAACCAGGCCGAGAAATACCTGCAAAAGGTCCTTAAGACGCAGCCGGGAGATGAATCGCTGCGGGAGGCCTATGGTACGGCCTCCGGCCGGGGCTATGTTGCCGGCTGGGCTGCTGATGACTTCCGCTGGGCTCCGATGAAAACCAAAAAATTTGTGGCAGACGTGGTGCTCAAGAAGAAAATCGCCATGGTAGATGTAAGAAGCCCGCTTGAAACATCTGTATGGTATCCCAAAAGCAAATTGTTTGATACTTTCCTGATCCCTTTGCCGATGGTACCTTCCCGTTTATATAAAATACATCCTGAAAGATATGATGAGGTAATTTTTATCTGCCCCACCGGCACCAGGGCCGCATCAGCCAGCCTGATGGCCGCAATGATGGGATATAAAAATGTCTATTTTTTCAAGGGCGGCTATAAGGTATTGACCGGCCTTACCGGAGGGATATATCGCAAGACGGAGAAAAAGCTGCTCGCCGAGGGTAAAATCAAAGAGCCGACTCTGCCTCGCTGAACGGTCAACCGGGTGGCTGTC
>VAPE01035908.1_pt1 | contig 10365 bp, 11 predicted proteins | sample 3393911 | NCBI WGS metagenome assembly VAPE01 (sample SAMN08290436, study PRJNA428436) | hydrothermal vent metagenome | isolation source: Deep-sea hydrothermal vent chimney | place: Atlantic Ocean: South-mid Altantic Ridge | reverse complement strand
TTCAAAGGGTCTTTGTTTTATAGCTTGTTGTAAAATACTAAGTGAGAGATTCATAAGTCTTTTTAATTCTTTTTCTAAGGGTTGAGATTGATCTGGCCAGATAGGATCGGAATAGTGGATTTTATAGCCTCCATAAACTCTTTTTGTCGTAGCAACTATAATTGGACAGTTGCTTTTATATGAAAGCAAAGCAGGAGCTGTAGATGTCCATGCTCTTCTTCCTAAAAAAGGAAAATAATAGTTGCTATCTGGCATGGATTGATCTCCAACTATTCCCATAAAAACACCTTTTTTTAGGTTTTTTAACCCCTCTCGTAAAGCATTTTTAGGAGCTATTATTTTCCCTCCCATTTTTTCTCTGATTTTTATTATCCATTTATAGAGTCTTTTATTTTTAATGGGTCTGCCAATTGCTATTCCTTGCATTCTAGCTGTTCCATCTAAAAATAATACTTCCCAATTAGATTGATGAGCACAAAAAAAGATAATTCCCTTTTTTTGAGAGTATAATTTGTCAGCAATATGAGGATTTTCACATTTTATAACTTTAGATAGATCTTTTTTTGAATGTAGTTTTGGGTATTCTAAAACAGTGATAGCTAAATTTTGAAAAGACTGTTTTGCTATTTTTTTTATCTCTTTGTTTGATAGTTTTAAATCATTTGCAAGCGATAAATTACTTAGGGTTCTTTTTCTGTAATCTCTTAAAACGAAATAGCCAATAAAACCTAATATTTTCCCTATAAGATGAATTAACTTAAATGGCATGTACATAAAGGGAAAAGTAACTGCTCTAATTAGAAAATACGTTAGTTTACTTTTATTTAGTTTAAGATGTAATTTCATTTAACAGTGTTTCTAGTTGATTTGAAAAATTTAGTCTTTTTACAGTTTGTCTTATTTTTTTTGAATTTTCAAAACTTTTTTTTGTTTGCATTCTTTTTAATAAAGAGTTGACAAATTCATCTGTATTTAAGGGATCCAAAACAAAACCATTTTCATTTGTAATAATTTGTTTGGCTCCATTATATTTTGATGTTATCACAAAAACTCCCATTGCTAAAGCTTCAATTACTACATTTGCAAAAGGATCATACAAGGTTGGAAGAATAAAACAATCAGAGAGCATAAAAAATTTTAAAGTGTCTTTTCGAGGTCCAAAAAAGCTAACTTTTTTGTCTATTTTGTGTTTTTTTGCAAAAGATATATATTTATTTATCTTTTTATCTTTTCCTATTACAGATAGGTGAAAGTTTTTGTCTCTTATATGAGATAAGGCTTTTAGTAAAAGTTTTAATCCCTTTCTTTTGTAATCATTTCCAATAAATAGAAAATGAAAGTTTTTAGGATCTAAATTGAGTTTTTTAGCAAATGATAATTTTTGTTTTTCCCAATTTAAAAAATCTTTTTCCATTTCTTTATATTCCACACCATTGGGAATAACTTTTATTTTATGAGGATCAAAATTATATTCTTTTAATAATTCTTCTTGCACCATTTTGGAATTTACAATTACTTTTTTTAACTTTTTTTGTTTAAACCCTTTTTTTTCTATTTTTAATATTGCTCTATGAAAGGGATTGATTCTATTTAAAAGTGATTTAAAAGAAGTTTCAAAGAGTTTTTTTCTCTTTAAATAAGATATATGTAGACCATTTCCAAGCCTTGTATGAGTGAAAATAGAGACTCTATCAAAAGAAAAAATTGTTTTGGGTCTATTTTTTTTAATCCATAAAAAACATTTAAAATCGAATATTTTAAGTTTTAGGAATTTAAAAATTTTGAAGGATCTAAAAGTGATTATTTTTAAATTTTTTGAAGATTTTTTTTGAGCATTGTTCATTGTAAGAATGGTTATCTTATATCCTTTTTTCAAAAAAGCATTTAGTATATGATAAAAATGTTTTTCTAAGCCCCCATAAGTGTTTAAATGATATTTAATGAAAACAATCTCAAGCATCAGGCTTATTTATTTGGGACTATATATATTTTGTTGTCTTTTAGTTGTATTTTTAAATCCAATTTTTTTTCAGGAGACATAAATAATTGACATAAATATATATATGATCTAAATCGACGTCTTAAATAATCTTTTTGCTTTTTAGGATCTATATCTATAGTTTCTGTTTGTTCAGATAATGCTTTTTTTATAAATTTTTTTTCTAATTCAAGAGGTTTTAGAATTTGCAAATTCCAAGTTAAGTTTAGTTTATTTTTTTTAGGTTCAATTAATATTACAATATTCATTTTTTCCTTTATTATGTCTAAGAAAAGTTTGCTAACATCTTGAACGAGAAGTGGGAGATTAATTATATTTATATCATTGATGTTTTGTACAAATTCATTTGTAGCTAAAGAAATAGTTTTAGGGTTGAAGTTATTCGATAAATTTAAAGAAAAAAACAATGTAATTGGAATAGAAAGATTGATCGGAATAAAGTCTTTTTTTATAAAATCTAAACGAAGAGCTTTTGCATTTGGATCATCGATTTCTATTGGATAAGGAGAAATCTCTGGAATATATATTTTTTTCCAAGCAGTTGGTATAAAAAAACTTACTACATCTTTTTTTCCTCTTTTATCAGCTGCACTTATGATATCTAAGTCATTTTGAGATATCTCATTTAAATTGAAGGTTAATTGAAGTTTTCTAGTTTTTATATCTTTTATTATTTCTTCTGGTCCTTGCAGCGAGATATATAATTGATACGGCCATATATCTAAAAATTGATATCCCTTAGGAGTTTTTCCTAGAGGCTTTGTGATTAAAATAGGTATTCTTTCTTTAACAAGCTGTGATAATTTTATTGTTAGTTCTGTAGGTTGTAGCTTTTTTATGGATTTTTCAAGATTTATATTTGAGTTTTTAGATATGAGATTGCTTTTTGTAATAAAAGTGGTAAAACTTTGGGTTTTATTTTTTAGATCAATAATTACTTCTAAATCCGACGAATCGATTTGATTAATAAAGTTTTGATGTCCTGTAATTGTTATGGAAATATTTTCAGATAATATATTTCCTGGAAGTAAGCCTTGAATAGTTTTATCTTTAGCTAAATTAATAATTTTGATGGGAACATTAGAGATTGTTTTGGTAACTGTTAAAGAATTATTTATAAAAATCCAGGTAATTATTGCTATGATCAAAGCTAAGATTTTTCTTTGCCAATTATCTATAAAAATTTTTTTTAATAAGCTTTTCATCTTTTTAACCATTCTTTAAGGTTAAATTTATTTTGAAAAGAAATTTTATTAGGTGGATTAAAAATACTTCTAATTATTCCTTTAAATCTGTCAATTTTTATTCCTCTGGTCATTATTCCGTCTCTTGCAATCGAAACCTTTCCAGTCTCTTCTGAGATGATTATAATCAATGCGTCGGTTAAATTAGAAAGACCTAAAGCAGCTCTATGTCTTGTTCCCATAGATTTGCTAAGTTGCGAGCTATCTTCGGCTAAAGGAAGAATTGATGCAGCAGATAGTATGGTTTGATCTCTTACTATAACAGCTCCGTCATGAAGGGGAGTGGTTGTTGTAAAGATAGTTTCTAAAAGTTCTGATGAAAAAATGCTATTTAATAAAACGCCTTTTTTTGCATATTCTTCTAAAGAATCTTTGTTCTCTAAAGAGATTAAAGCTCCTATTCTTTTTTCAGCTAATTTATATGTTGAATTAGCTAAATGATCTAAAAACTTATCAAATTCAGAGATTTTTTTATAACTTTTACCTTTTAAGGAAAATTTAGATAAAGCCTTTCTAAGCTCTGGTTGAAAAAGAATAACAAAAATGATGATTGCAGCAGAACTTAATTGAACCATTATTTTATATAACACAGGTAGATTAAAATAAGAAACGATAGCAAATAAGAAAATAAAAGCTATTACTCCCCAAATCAAGTCCATAGATTTGGTATTCCAAAAAAAAGAGAGTAAATAATTGATTACAATGGCGATGATTAATATCTCAATTATTGCTGTAATTATATGAAGATAAGCTAGCATTATTTGTGTTGATTTTCCTTTTTTTGAATACTTATAATGCCTAATAAAACAAAAAAAAACAACTAAAAGAGCAAATTTGTTTATAAAAATAATTTAAATAAATCTAAGTTTTCAAAAATGGAAAACCAACGACATTTTTATAGCATAAAATCAAATGATTTACTCCATTCATTGCTCTATGAGGTTTTTCTTCTTCAGGAAGATTATAGTGGGTAGCTATTAAATCTTTGGAAAAGCCTGTCTCCCAAGGAAAGTAGCTATGATTTTGAGAAGCCTTTTTTAAGGTTATTGCCCAATACATAGAAGCTAGATCAAGCCAATGATATGGCCAATTTAAAATATTTTGTTTATCAGAGTCTATTAATTGAAAGAAAAATGCTCGATCAAAAGATGGATTTTGACAGATATATACTGAATTTTCATTTTGAATCGAGTTTTTTTCAAAAGATTTGATTATTTCAAAAGCAACATCTTTTTCTTGTTTTCCCTTTTTTATTTCTTCAAAGGTAAAACCATTGATTTGTAAACTTTTTAAATTACTTTTTTCCCAGATGGATTCTGGTTGACTGATTATGGCTCTATAAGAGTCTTTTTCTTCACCTGAATATAGGTCGATAATTTTATAGGCAATTTCTAATATTTTATGCTTATTAGGGTTTAAACCATTTGTTTCTGTATCTAAAAATATTGCTTGCATAACACTCCTTCAAATAGTCTATTTTGAAATTGAAAATTTTTATATTCAAGAAAATATTTTTATTTTTAAGCCAATTTTTATATCAAAACAAATTTTAAAAAGTATTTTTTTAGTTATTTTTGTTATAGTATTTGTAAGAAGGAAAATGAGTAAGTTAAATAGGATTAAAGTGGCTTTGGTTAAGCGAAAATTTAGAGAAATTGTATTTCAAATACTTTTTTCAAATATTTTTCTTAAATCAGATGAAAAAGATATAATTCCTTTTATCATGAAATTAATAAAGACTACTAAAAAAAATGCTTTGATTGCTTTGAGATATGTAAATGATATAGTTGCAAATTTGAAAAAGATAGATGCTGAGATTAAAAAAGTATCTTATTCTTATGAACTTGAAAGGATTTGTAAAGTTGAAATAACCATTTTAAGATTAGCGTTATATGAAATGCTATTTGATGAAAATATACCTAATAAAGTAGCTATCTCAGAAGCAATAAGATTAACTAAAAAATTTGCAAGTGGAAAAAGCGTAAGTTTTATAAATGCTATTTTAGATGCAATTTTAAAAAAGTATGAAGCTGCAAAAAAATAAATCGTTAAAAGAATTTACTACTTTTAAAATTGGAGGAAGAGCCAAATATTTTGTTGAAGTTACAACTTTTGATGAAATAAAAAAATCTTTTTTATTTGCTAAGAAAAACAAGTTAAAAACCTTTGTTTTAGGAAAAGGTTCTAATGTTTTATTTGATGATAAAGGTTTTTCAGGGCTTGTTATATATAATAATATTAATTTTTTAAAAATTTCTAAAACGCATATCTTTGTAGGAGCGGGCTATAGTTTTTCAGCTTTAGGGGCTAAAACAGCTAATAATGATTTAAGTGGTTTAGAATTTGCAATAGGAGTGCCTGGAAGTGTAGGTGGGGCAATTTTTATGAATGCATCTTCATATGGTCAAGCTGTTTGCGATACAATTAAAAGAGTTATTTATTTAACTTTAGATGGTAAGATAAAAATTTTAAAAAAAAATGAGTGCAATTTCGAGTATAGAAATTCGATTTTTCAAAAAATGAAGGGAGCGATTCTATCTAGTGTTTTTGTATTAAAAAAAGATAAAAATGCTAAAGATAGACAACTTCAAATTTTACAAAAAAAGTTAAAAAATCAACCTATGAATGAAAAAAATGCTGGATGCATTTTTAAAAATCCTAAAAATATATCAGCAAAGGCTCTTATAGAGCAATGTTCTTTGAAAAATTATAAGATAGGTGGAGCTTTGGTTTCCGATATACATCCAAATTTTATAATAAATGAAAAAAATGCAACTTCTAAAGATGTGTTAAATTTAATCTCTCATATAAAAACTGTTATTAAAAAGAAAAAAAATATAAATCTATTAGAAGAGATTAAAATTATTTTGCCTTAAAAATAGATGGATTTTAAAGCGGATCTACATGTACATAGTTTTTTTTCGGATGGATCTTTTTCTCCAAAAAAAATTTTATATTTAGCGAAAGAAAAAAAACTATCTGCGATCTCTATTACAGATCATGATACTATCGATGCATATAACGATGAGCTGTTTACTTTAGCTAATACATTAAATATTAAACTAGTTATAGGCTCAGAGATATCATCTCAACTTTTTAATTCAACCATACATATTTTAGCTTATAATCTAGATAGACACTTTAAAAAATTTAAAGATTTTTTAGATGAGCTTTTTGAAAAAAGAAGAGATAGAAATATTAAAATCTTAGAAAAACTTAAACATAAAAATATCGACATTTCTGAAAATGATTTAATAGAATATAGCCAAAAAGAAGGAATCTCAAAAACCATAATTGGTAGAATGCATATTGCAAAATTTATGGTTGAAAAAGGTTATGTAAAAACGATTAACGAAGCTTTTGATAAGTTTATAAAAGATGGGGGTTCTTGTTTTGTCATGGGCGATAGATTTTCTCCAAAAGAGGTGATAGATCAAATTCATGCTGCAAAAGCTAAAGCTGTTCTTGCCCATCCTCATATAATTAAAAACAAAAAAGCAATAGATGCTCTTTTAGAACATGATTTTGATGGCATCGAAGTTTATTATGCAAAAATGCCTTTAGCTTATGAAAAAAAATGGTTAGCGATAGCTAAAGAAAAAAACCTGATTCCCACAGGAGGATCAGATTTTCATGGCGATGCAAAACCATTTATTACTCTTGGATGCTCTTTTGTCGATGAAGATATCTTTAATCGGATTGTTAATTGATGAGTGAATATCAAAAATTAAAAAAAAAGTTATTTTTGTTAAATGCAAATCAGCAATCTAATGAGACTTTGTCTAGATGGGATGCTTTATTGTTAATAAGTCAGCATTTAAATAATCCTCATTTTGATTTTAAGAGCATTCATATTGCTGGAACTAATGGTAAAGGTTCTGTTGCGACAAAAATCGCCAAGGCTTTGAGTTTTTCCGGATATAAAACAGCTTTATTTACCTCTCCTCATATTTCATCTTATAGAGAAAGGATAACAATCGATGGCAAGCTTATTTCGAAAAAAGATTTTAAAACTTTATTAAAAAAGATATTTAGTCTTCAAAAAAAACTAAAAATTTATTTAAGTTTTTTTGACATTACGACAATTTTGGCTTTTTTATATTTTTCCAAAAAAAAAGTTGATTTTGCAATAATAGAAACAGGTATAGGAGGGAGAATAGATGCAACCAATATTATAACTCCAATTTTGTCTATCATTACCTCTATTAGTTTGGACCATACCCAATTACTTGGAAATACTCTAAATTTAATAGCTTTTGAAAAAGCTGGGATAATAAAGCCAAAAATTCCTGTTGTAATAGGAAAAAAAGCTAAGCTAAAACCTATTATAGAAAAAGCAAAGATTTCTAAATCCGAGCTTTTTATTTCTGAGAGTAAAAAAAGTAGTTTTTATGATGATGAAAATACATCGATAGCTAGCAAAGCTTTGGAGGTTTTAACTTCAACTTTGCAATATTCTTTAAGTAAAATAGCTATAAAAAAAGCTTTAAAAATGAGACCTCCAGCTAGATTTGAAGTCTTTAAAGCATTAGGTCCCAAGGCTATAATTTTTGATGCTGCTCATAATGAAGATGGTTTTAGAAAATTAAAAAAGGCTATTGAAATATTTTTTCCTAACGATAAAATTAGAGTGATTTTAGGCTTTTCGAGACAAAAAAATACTTTGGCTTGTTTAAAAGTGTTAAAAACTTTTTCTCATTTTATTCATGTAATAGATGCTAAAACATTCAAATCATTGTCAAATAAAGAAATTGAAAAAGATCTACGAAAAATAAATTTTTTTAAATATAGATTGGAGACAGATGTAAAAAGAGCTGTTTTAATAGCAAGAAAACTTGCTACTAAAAATAAAGAGGTTTTGCTAATTTGCGGCAGCTTTTATATTTTTGATGAAATAAAAAAATGTTTATTGAGTAAAACTTTAAATAGAAGATTTTAAAGATTTGATCTTTTTGAAAAAAGATGATTAAAAACTTATTTGTTTTTCAAAAAAGATTTTAATAAAATTAAAAACAATACTTAAACAAACTCATCATTTTATGGATATAAGGTATTTAAAATTAATATTATATTCGAGTAAATTTAAAAATCAGATAGAAGAAAGATTTACCTATAAGCTTGAAAATTTTTACAGATTTTTCAAGTTTTTTTGATATAATGATATATATTTTTCTTGGGGATATTAGCTCAGTAGGTTAGAGCGCCACGTTGACATCGTGGAGGTCAGCTGTTCGAGTCAGCTATATCCCATTAATTTTTTTTTTAGCTTTGAAAGATTTTTTTTGCTATTTTTTTTAAATTAGATAAAAATCTAATCTTTTAAAGAATTATAGGTTTATATATACTAAAAAACTTTATTAGATGTAGCTTTATTACAAAAAGAATTTTTAAAGTTGGGAAAAAATAGATTTTGAGAATAAATAGACAGATTAGAGCAAATAGAGTTAGGGTTATTTCAAAAGATGGTAAGCAAATTGGAATATTTTCCTTGTCAAGTGCTTTAAAACTTGCTGAAGATAGTGGATTAGATTTAGTTGAAATTGCTCCAAACGCAAATCCTCCTGTTTGTAAGATAATCGATTATGGTAAATATAGATATCAACAAATAAAAAAAGAAAAAGAAAGTAAAAAAGCCCAGCATCAAATAAAAGTTAAAGAGATAAAATTTAAACCAAATATCGATACTCATGATTTTTTGACTAAAGAGAAGCGAGCTAAAGAGTTTATCGAAAAAGGTTATAAAGTAAGAATTACTTGTACTTTTAGAGGTAGAGAATTGCTTCATATCGAAAGAGGGGAAAAGATTATTCAAAGATTGATAGATGATTTAAAAGATATTGCAATTGTTGAAACTTCTGTTAAATTAATGGGAAAAAATATGTCAACTGTTTTGGCTCCAATAGGAAAAAAACGTAAAGGAGAACAATAGTGCCAAAGATAAAAACAAAAAAAGCAGTTATTAAACGATTTAAAGTAACTGGAAAAAATAAATTAAAAAGAACAAGGCCTGGTCGAAGGCATTTGCTGACAAAAAAAACAACAAAACGTAAAAGAAATTTAAGAAAAAAAACTCTTGTTGATAAGTCTCAGCAAAAAACTTACTCTAGATTGATGAGGCTTGTTTAAATAAATTTGGAGAAAAAAAAATGGCTAGAGTTACTTGTGCAGTTTCTTCAAGAAAAAGAAGAAAACGTTTGTTGAAATTGGCTAAAGGTTTTTATGGCGATAGAAAAAATCATATTCGCTTAACTAAAGATGCAGTTATGAAAGCTTTAGCTTATAATTATATACATAGAAAGAAAAAAAAATCAGATTTTAGAAGACTTTGGATTATAAGAATAAACGTTGCTGCAAAAATTAATGGCATAAGTTATAGTAAATTAATCAATGGCCTTAAAAAAGCTAAAGTGATCATTAATAGAAAAGTTTTGGCAAATCTCGCATTAAACGATCCAAAAGCTTTTTCTGAGATAGCAAAGATCGCTAAAAAAGCATTAGCTTAAATATGACTTTAAGTGCAAAAATTACTCAGATTAGAGAAAAGTTTTTACAAGAGTTAAAACTTGCAAAAACGTCTCATCAGATCAAAAATCTAAAAATAAGTTACTTAGGTAAAAAAAGTCCTATTCAAGCTCTTATGCAATATTTAAAAAAGGCATCTAAAGAAGAAAAGCCTATTTTTGGGAAACAAATAAATGATTTGAAATTAGAGATAACTTCACATTTAGAAAATAGCTTAAAAAGATTGCTTTTAGAAGAAGAGACAAAAAAATTAGAAAATGAATATATCGATGTAACTCTTCCTGGAAGAAAACATTTTTGGGGAAGATACCATCCGATAACTTTAACTATGAATAAAATGATAGATGTCTTCGTTTCAATGGGTTTTGCTGTAGAAACAGGCCCTGATGTTGATTCAGATTTTTATAATTTTGAGGGATTAAATTTTGCTAAAGATCATCCATCTAGAGATATGCAAGATACTTTTTTTATAACAGATGATCTATTGCTTAGAACGCATACATCAAATGTTCAAGTTAGAGTTATGGAAAGAATTAAACCACCAATTAGATGTATAGCTCCGGGTAAGTGCTTTAGAAATGAGACGATTTCTTCCAGATC
>VAPE01014845.1_pt1 | contig 10379 bp, 9 predicted proteins | sample 3393911 | NCBI WGS metagenome assembly VAPE01 (sample SAMN08290436, study PRJNA428436) | hydrothermal vent metagenome | isolation source: Deep-sea hydrothermal vent chimney | place: Atlantic Ocean: South-mid Altantic Ridge | reverse complement strand
GTCCGACCAGGATTCGAACCTGAACCGGCAGAACCAAAATCTGCAGTGCTGCCATTACACCATCGGACAATCGGGGTGCAAATGTACTATTTTTTTTAATTCTTGCAGTTGTTGGCTAATAATATTTTAAGGGATAAGTTCAAGTCACAAATGCGACAAATTTGTTCCTGCTTTTTGAGGGGGAGAGGGGGGACGACAGCCTGACCTTTACCTTTAAAATTTCTTAAAATTTCAGTGCATAGGTTAAATTTCCTAAATTCGCAGCCTGATTCATTTTCAAAATTTATATTGATGAACAAATTTAGATACTCCTCAGTAGCAGCCAAATTTAAGAAGCTGAATAACCTGGTAGGATGGGGTGTTTTTGCTATTGCTGCCTTCGTCTATCTTTCTACCATCGAACCTACCGCCAGCTGGTGGGATCCGGGTGAATACATCGCTACTTCTTTCAAATTACAAGTGGGTCATCCTCCGGGAGCCCCGCTGTTTCAGATGATGGGCAGGTTTTTCTCTCTGTTTTCCTTTGGGAATGTAGCACACGTGGCCATGATGATTAATATTATGTCGGCGCTGGCCAGCGCTTTCACTATTCTGTTTCTGTTCTGGACCATTACGCTGTTTGCCAAAAAAATCTATGTAAAAAAAGCAGGTGATGAGTTAACCAAAAGCCAAATGTGGGCTATTCTTGGCGCCGGCATGGTAGGCGCTTTGGCCTATACTTTTACCGATTCGTTTTGGTTCTCAGCAGTGGAATCTGAGGTTTATGCGACTTCTTCCTTTTTTACAGCGATAACCTTCTGGGCTATCCTGCGATGGGAAGAGGTAGCCGACGACCGCAGCGGATTTCGATGGATTTTGTTGATCGCTTATCTTAGTGGTCTCGCCATCGGTGTGCATTTGCTGAATCTGCTGACTATTCCGGCTATTGTTTATGTTTATTATTTTAAAAAATACAAATTTTCATGGAAAGGATTTATCGGGGCAGGAATTGTGGGGATTGGTCTTCTCGCCATAGTTATGTATATCATTATCCCTCAGGTTGTTAATTTTGCGGGAAAATTTGAACTTTTCTGTGTAAATGATTTGGGTTTGCCTTTTAATGTCGGTACGGTAATCTATTTTCTTGTTTTGATTGGGCTTCTTGCTTACGGAATTTATTATACTCAGAAAAACGGTAAAGTGGTTTACAATATCATGCTACTTGCGCTTACTTTTGTGTTGATTGGTTATTCTTCATTTCTTATGCTGGTAATTCGTTCCAATGCCGATACTCCCATCAACGAAGACGACCCGAAAAATGCTGTGGACTTACTGGCCTATCTTAATCGTCAGCAGTATGGTACGTGGCCGCTGCTTTACGGGCAGTATTACAATGCACCTGTAATCGGCCGTGAAAACGGAACTCCCGTTTACAGAAGAGATGATAAAAAGGGAAAATATGTGGTTATTGATAATAGAAAACAAACCATTCCGGTTTACGATCCTCGTTTTGAAACCATTTTTCCCCGCATGTGGAGTAACGATCCTACTAAACCAGGCCAAATCAGAATTTATAAAAGCAAGGCTTATGGCGGAGTGGACGGTACGCCCATCAGGGTGGGTATGGGTAACGGGAAAACCAAAGTGCTTATCCGACCCACCTTTGCCACCAATCTGAAGTTCTTCTTCACTTACCAGCTTAACCATATGTATATCCGCTACTTTATGTGGAACTTTGCGGGACGACAAAATAATATCGAAGGACAGGGGGAAATTAATCATGGAAATTGGATCAGCGGAATCAACTTTATTGATAAAGCGCGTCTCGGCGATCAGGCGCATCTACCTGCGAGTATGAAAAATCCGGCGAGAGCGAGGTTGTACTTTTTACCTCTCATTTTGGGGCTGCTTGGTTTCTTTTTCCAACTTTCCAAAAGCAAAAAAGATACATGGGTTGTGGGCATGCTCTTCTTTATGACGGGCATCGCCATCATTATTTATCTGAATCAAACACCTATGCAGCCCCGTGAGCGAGACTATGCTTATGTAGGCTCTTTTTATGCCTTTGCTATTTGGATAGGTTTCGGGGTGTTGTCACTTTACGAAAGTTTAAAAAAGTATTTTGGAAAGAAAGAGATTGCTGCTATTCTTGTTACCGTGGTCAGTTTGATTTTGGTACCGGCAAACATGGCCAAAGAAGAATGGCCTTCGCACGACCGTGCGGGCAAATATGCTGCACGTGATTTTGCAGTTATGTATCTCGAAAGCTGTCCGCCCAACGCCATTTTGTTTACCAATGGCGACAATGACACTTTTCCGCTTTGGTATGCCCAGGAGGTTGAAGGTATTCGTACGGATGTGCGTGTGGTGAACTATATGCTCGCCGGCGGGTCGTGGTATGTTGACCAGATGTTCAAGCAGGAATATAATTCTGCGCCGCTACCGCTCTCTATCTCCTCGGAAAAATATGAGCGGGGTATTATGAATTATATTCCAGTCTATCCTGTGATTAAAGGGGCTGTTTCGTTGAAAGATGCGATTGATTTCATTAAAAGTGATAATCCGAGAACCAAAATGTCCCTGCAATCGGGTGGTAAGATCGATTATCTTCCGGGCAAAGAACTGTTTCTGAAAGTGGATTCTGCGGCTGCCGTGAATTCGGGAACTGTTTCTTTGAAAAATGCCGGAAAGATTGTAAAAGAAATCCGCTGGAAAGTTACCCAGGGTTATCTCTATCGTAATGATGTGATGCTGCTGGATTTGATTGCTCACAACAATTGGAAACGCCCCATCTGTTTTGTTAATCCCTCCAGTGTAAGTAAGGTGTTTAATGTGGAAAAATATAGTCACATGAGAGGTTTGGTTTATCAGTTTACGCCGGTTCCGGCCATGGACTACATTAAAGGGGTTGGTGGTGTTGATCCCGAAAATTCTTACCGGATTCTTATGAGCAAAAAAGCGCGTTGGGGACGGTTAAACATGCCGAATGTACTTGTGGATCGCGTAAGTTTCAGAAATTCCTTTATTGCCAAACAGTCATATATTCGTCTGGCGCAGGCAATGGTCAATCTGCACAAATACGATTCTGCTGTTAATGTGCTTGATAGATTAATTTATTTCTTCCCCAACAGCAAATTTCCTTTTAACTATTTCACTATCCACTGGGCTTTGTTGTATTATCAGTCGGGTGCCATTAAAAAAGGAAACAAGGTTGCCAATGAGATTTACACTCGTTATATGGGTGATCTGCGTTACTACAACCGTCTGAACGACCGGTTTATTCCGTATTACAACAACAATATCCGGGAGGCTTTGTCCGCTCTTCAGCAACTTTCGGACCTTACTAAAGATTACCATCAGAATGCTTTATCGAAGAAATTCAAGAAGGGATTTTACTACCAGCTCAAGCTAATGGAGGGAACCATAAAATAAAGGGGTTTCCTTTTCTCAAAAAAAGCCCGGAATTAATAAACTTTCCGGGCTTTTTGTTTGCCCGACCATATCAACATGATAATACCCAGAATAATCAGCGGAATACTTAGTAATTGCCCCATATCCAGTAACATGTGTTGTTCCCAGGGTTCCTGAGGCTCCTTGAGAAATTCTATTAAAAACCGGGCTGAAAAAACGAGGAGCATAAAAAACCCAAAGAGTTTCCCCGGTTTTAAATTTTCAGTGTGCCGCCAGTAATAACGGTAGAGGAAAAAGAAAATGAGCAGATATGCCACTCCTTCGTAAATTTGTGTAGGGAGATGTGCTCCTATGGTATATTGCGGTTCAAAAGCCCGCTTGAAAACAAAGCCCCAGGGCAGGGTGGTTGCTTTTCCGATAATTTCCGAGTTCATGAGGTTCCCCATCCGGATAAAAAAACCTGCTAACGGAACGACAATGGCTACCCTGTCAAGCACCCAAATATAGGAACGATGTTGTCTTCTTGAGAAAATATATAACCCCAGCAAAATACCAATAGCTGCTCCGTGACTGGCCAGCCCGCCATGCCATACTTCGAGAATTTGCAAAGGGTGGGCCAGGAAATAGTGTGGTTCGTAAAAGAAAACATGACCCAGCCGTGCACCTATCAAAGTGAACACAAACATATAAGTGAACAAAGTGTCCGTAACTTTATCACTGATGTTTTCTTTTTTGAAAATTTTGAGAATAATGAGATAGCCAGCTACAAAACCCAGCGCAAACAACAAGCCGTACCAGCGCAAAGAAAAACCGCCAATAAAAGGAATTGATTTTGAAAGAGTAAAGATATCGGGGCTGACATTCCACACAATGTAGTTTAGTACCATGGCTGTAAATTTGTTTACAAAAGTAAGAAATAGATAGGTCTGGAGTAAGAAAATAAACAGGTCGGGAAATAAAAAAAGCCGGAGGGGTTTCTCCGGCGAGTGCTGTTTGGATATCAGAACCAACAGGGGGCATGCAGCCCCTTACTGGGATACGCCCTGTCAGGGATTATTCTTTGTCCAGTTTTCGGGCAACAAAAAAGTAAATTATCAGGCTGAGGCCTGCAAAAAAGAAAATACTCATAGGATAAGCAACACCTTTTTCAAGTTGCATACTTTTCGTAAGCATGGAACCCACCATTATGCCCAGCGAGATACCCACCAACAGCATGCCTGAGGACAATACAAAATTTTTCCAGTTGTATTTCCGGTTGGTGTTGAACAGCGAAGCATCTGCTCCTTTCTCGATGAGGGCCATCCGCTCTTTGTTGCGGGTGGTGAGAAAGACATAAACAATGCCGAAGATTGTTGCAAAAACAATGAAAGGAACTAAAACATTTTCTGCCATTTTGATAATTTTTAATGAATAAATTTGTTTGTTTGCCTTTATGACGTCAAAACCCGGTTCCGGTTACAAATAGATGTCATACTTTTACAACAAAGACAGAAGGATTTTTTGATTCGAAAAAATTGTAACCCCACGGCCATTCCGGCGTCAAATACACAATGGGAAAAGAGATAAACAGGGAGAACTTGCAATGGATACAGGCGGTTCTGAAAGGAGAAACGCAAGCCTTTGGCCATCTCGTAGATCGACACAAAGATTTTGTTTACACCCTGGCTTTTAACCTGTTGAAACAAAGGGAGGAGGCGGAAGAAGCGGCTCAGGACACTTTTATGAAAGCGTTTCATGCTTTGCCCCGTTTTCGTCAGAATGCTAAATTTTCCACCTGGCTCTACCGCATTGTTTACAATGAGTGTATCACGCGGTTGAGAAAACGGAAAGTGCGGTTGCCGTTAACCGGCGATTTGGATGAGCAGCGTGTAGGAGAGAAACCTGATACGGAAGAATTTGACTGGCAGGAGCGTGAAGAGCAGTACCGAAAATTGCACCGTGCTATCCTGAAACTTTCCGAAAGCGATCGTGCCGTTGTGATGCTCTATTATTTTGAAAAATTACCGGTGGAGGAGATTTCCTCTATTACAACATTGAGCATTACCAATGTGAAAACGAAATTATTCAGAGCACGTAAAAAACTATATGGCCAATTGATGCATTTAACAGAGGAGGAGATTTCCCGGAAAGGAGAAAACAGATTATGAATCAACAGGAAAATATTGAGGAGACAAAAATGGACGAACAGTTAAGTGGGTTGTTTGCCACTTATGGCGGTGAAAATACTCCGGCTGACTTTACAAAAAAACTTATGCTCCGGCTGGAACAGGAAAAAGAGAGCCCGTTTACTTACAAACCGGTTATTTCAAAAGGAGCGTGGATAGCCATTGGTCTGATTGCTGTATCTATACTGGTTATCAGTCTCTTGGTGTTGCCAAATTCCGGTTCTGCTCCGGATGTATTACAAAAGTTGAGTGGGGTTTTTAGTTTTCAATTTTTAAACGAACAGATTTTTCATTTTTCACCCCGTCTTTTACAATCTTTTTCAAATTCACAGATATTGCTTTCGATTTTGGCTGTAATCGTCGTGATAGGATGGCACTATCTGTTTTTGAGAAGCAGGAATGTGAGAAAACGGAATAAGCTTCCGGGGATACAACTTTTTTGATCAAGGTCATAATTGGTATAACCCGGTTTGTCAGATAAATTCTTTTTCCAATTGGGAAACCCACGTTTTTATCCGTTCATCGCTTTTTCCCTTTTGGTTGTTTTCGTCCAAAACTAACCCCACGAATTTTCCGTCCTTGTCAGCAAGGGAAAAATAATATTTGTAACCAACTGTAGGCCATTCTCCTACTACAACCGATTTGTCGGGCAGGCGGCAATAAAGGGTTCCCAACCCATCAACAAAGCTTTCCGGATACTCCTTTTGATCACCCAGTCCGAAAAGGGCCACTTTCTTTCCCGAAAAATCAATGTTTTCCAATTCGAAAATCCAGCGTTCCCAGTCATCCTGCATTTCACCGATACCCCAGGCGGAGGTGCCGAAAATCAGATAATCATATTCTTCCAAAGCCTCTTGGGGAGCGTCTTTCACGTTGTAAAGGACAACCTTGTGTTTTCCAAAAGCCATTTTTATTTTTTTGGCAATCTTTTCCGTCATGCCGTATGTAGATCCGTAAAAAAGCCCGATTGTTTTCATTGTAATTTAGATTTCGTATAAATAACACGGCAAAAGTAGTGCTTTTCTTTTTCGCACAAACGGTTTTGGGGAGATTTTTTATGGAATAATGTTTTACTGCGACTACACCACCGGCGCCAGCAGATGACTATACCTGCTGAGGTTCAACGGAAGTTGTTGGCAAGTTCTTCCAATTTTACGAGATGGTTCATAATGGCATACACACTAAGTCCTGATACCGTTTTAATACCCAGTTTTTTATTGATGTGTTTGCGGTGTGTGTTTACGGTGTGGACACTCAAAAACAGCTTGTCTGCTATTTCCTGATGAGTCAGCCCCAAAACAACCTGTTTTAGGATAGTCAATTCACGCAGGCTGAGTTCTTTGTGATTTGCTTCTTCGTTTTTCTGATTTCCGGTTTTGTTTCGTAGCTTTTTCTCCAACACATATTTGCTGTCTTCATAATAAAATATCTCCGAATAGTCAAAAGAAAGCTGGTCTTTTTCTTCTTTTCGTATCAGGGCAATAAGCGTTGTATTTTGTTTAGAATGTATTATGCGAGGTAATGAAGTATTCTCCGGAGAGAGCGAAAAAGGATTTATGATAAGCAAATCGGGCTTATGTTTTAAAATGATGCCGGTCAAATGAGGTTCATCGCCCGAATAGGATTTTACATGCATGATACCCGGAATCTCCTGTACCAGAGCTTCCGTGCCGGCTTGAAGCAGGTAGTGTTTCTCGATAATAATCATGCTTTTAATATCAGCCATTTTAGATTTCTTTGTTTTTCAGTGTTTTTTCCATTGCTTCGACTTTCGGAATCAAAATCAAATTTTCGATGCGGGCATGTTCGTTCATCTCTTTTTCAAGCGTAAACAACTCTCTCAGAATCTGATAGCCAAGTTCGTCTTTCCTTGGTGCGGGGAGATATTTAATGAGGATATTTTTCAGATCAAAGAGCTTTTCTTCCATATTTTCGTGTTCGGATTCATACTCCGAAATAGGATAACTCCTGATTTGACTCCTGAGGTATTCATCCACATTGCTATCCGAAAACATTTTCTCCAAATGAAGGACATAAGGATAGATTTTTTCTTCTTCCCGCTGTATATGCTTTTTAAGTTCCTGTGCGTATTCGGTGAAAAAATTCCTGATAAGCCGGGAGGTTGTTTTATCCAAAGGATATTCTTCTGCCATTTTATCCATTAGCATCGAAATTTCAGGAATTTTATCTTCCAGAAAATAACGGTGTGCTTTTAGCAGGTAATCGATGAGCAGGGCCGCTGGAAAACGCTGAAGCTGTTCTTTTGGGAAATAGTGTGCGTCGTGAAAAGCATTTAAAATGGTCAGGAAAAAATCGACGTTGAGATGATGTTTTTGACAGATTTCGGCAATGTTGTCGTTACCAAAACCGAGATGGATGCCAAAACGGTTTATGATGGGAACCAGCGTGTGGTCGTGATGAATCACATCGGCCAGTTTCATATTCTCGTGAATGAGCATAGTGAGCGTTTTAAAAATTAGGAGACAAAGATAAGCATTCGGCAGAAAATAATTTTCAATGAAGGCTTTTCAGCAGGGCATCGATGCGCTCCTTCAGAATTTTGTAATTGTTGGTAAGATGCAGGCCGCTGTATTTCCGGGATTCCTCCAACGCTTTTTTAAGCGAAAATTCCTTTTGACTGCACGAGTAATAGAGCCCCTGCTTTTTCAGCTTTTTCGCCAGATATTCCTGCTCGGGCTGCCCGGGAGTGGGAATAAAAACCGCCTTTTTCCCCAGACTTGCCAGGTCCATAATACTGCTGTATCCTGACCGGCAGATGACCGTTTTTGCCGATTGGATAAGCAACAGCATCTCTTCATCTTCGGCGTGAGAGCGCAATTTCATATTTCCCTGAACTTTTTTTTCCGTTTCGCCCGGATTCCCGGAAAGGATCACAGCTTTTAATTCCGAGTTAGTCAGTTGATTGAGCAGTAGCTTTTCGAAAATGGTTCGCTGGGGTTCGGGCCCGGAAAGCAGACACAGCACATCCAAATCATTCCCGTTTTGCTTACTGGTTTCGGCTTTTACTCCTTCAAAGCGGCTCAGCGGTCCGATAAAAAAGCTGTTTTTAAGCGGCATTTTCCGTATATGAGAGAGTTTTCCGGAAAGGTTAGGTTCGTTTTCAAAATCGGGAATCCATAACTCGTTATGCCTGATAATAAAGCTGTTAATCATTTTATTGATCACCGGACGTCCGGAAGAGAGAATACCCTGTAGCAGAATGTTGAGCTGGTGTGTTATGAAAATGGTGGGCACTTTTTCTGACCAAAGTTCGTAGCGATTGTCGGAGATGACAGCATCAATATTTTGTTCTTCAACAATTTTTTCCAGTAACGTATGTGCTTTTGCAGAGGCTTTTAGCATTTGCAGAAAACCTGTGGCTACTTTGATGGACAGCGAACCTTTTTTTTGATATTCCGGTTCGAATCCGGGAATCCTGATCCACTCACAATTGGGAAACTGTTGCCGGAGAAATTGCAGTGGCTTGTTGTCGGCGCCCAACACGGGTTCGGCTCCCACCTGCTGCAATAGCCGTATTATAGGTGTTATGCGTGTGGCGTGACCAAGCCCCCAGTCCATAGGGCAAAGTAATATTCTTTTTCTTGCTGACATTTATTGTACAAAAGTAGGGAAAGTGGGTTGAAATATAAAAAATTAACATGGAAGTTTTAAGCCGGGGATTACCGGTGTAGGAGAACAGGCGTTTTTACCAGCATATTTTCCGTACTTTTGTTTTTCAGTTTAGAAGGAAAAAAAGATGGCAAAGTATTGTACTAACAAATGCTTATTGTGGCTGATGATTTTGATGTTTTCGGTCTCCGGCATACTTCAGGCGCAAAACAAGCCGGGCTCGGTTGAGCTTCCCGGTAAGTACCAAAGTTATACCCTCTTACCTAACGGATGGAGACTGACTCCGTCCGGTAAACAAGTTCCCGTAGGTGAGTTACCACTTAACATGGTGGTTACTAAAAACAATCGGTATGCCATTACGTCAAATAGCGGTATGGGTATTAATTCCATGTCGGTGGTTGACATAAAAACACTGAAAGAAGTGCAGCGCTACGTCGTCAGCAATACCTGGGTGGGACTGACTTTTGGCCCTAAAGACAAACGGTTGTATGTTTCCGGCGGGAATAATAATGTTGTGTATGTTTTCAATTTTAAAAAAGGAAGGCTTTACCCGGCTGATACATTGGTTGTCGGGGAGAAATTTCCGAGAGGAGATATTTCGCTCACCGGGCTGGCCCTCAATACTAAGAAAAACCAACTGCTGGCGGTTTCACAGAAAAGCAATATGCTTTATGTGATTGATCTGAAAAGCAAAAAGGTGATAAAAAAGGTAGAAATGCCCGGTAAATGTTATACCATTAAGATCAATCATGCCCAAAGTTATGCTTATGTTTCTATTTGGGGAAAAGCCACCGTGGTCGAAATTGACCTGAATAATTATACCATTACGCATCGTTATAAAACCGGCGATCATCCCAACGACATGGTAATTAGCCCCGACGACAGCCGGCTTTTTGTTGCCAATGCCAATAACAACAGCGCTACGGTTATCAATTTGGTAAAAAATAAGATCAGCGAAACGATTTATACGGCGCTGCTTCCTAATTTGCCTTATGGCAGCACCCCCGATGCGCTGGCCCTGTCGCCGAATGGTGATAAATTGTTCATTGCCAATGCCGACAACAATTATCTTGCAGTCTTTAATGTGGAAAACCCCGGACATGCCAAAAGCCTTGGTTTTATTCCCGTCGGGTGGTATCCAACGGCTGTACAGTATCTGAAATCAGGGAAAATTGTGGTTGCCAACGGTAAAGG
>VAPE01029490.1_pt1 | contig 10384 bp, 10 predicted proteins | sample 3393911 | NCBI WGS metagenome assembly VAPE01 (sample SAMN08290436, study PRJNA428436) | hydrothermal vent metagenome | isolation source: Deep-sea hydrothermal vent chimney | place: Atlantic Ocean: South-mid Altantic Ridge | reverse complement strand
AGATTGTAAAAAGTATGAATGAAGAATTTGAAAAAATGTCGAAGATGATTGATGATCTTTAATTTTTTCAATTTAGATTAATTTAAAAAGTTTGAATTTTTTTGAACAGAATGATTTATTTAGATAATGCTTCAACTACAAAAGTTGAGGATTCTGTCCTTAAAGAAATGAATAAATTTCAAACTGAACTTTATGGGAACCCTTCTTCTCTTCACGAATTTGGCAGATTATCCAAAATTGCCTTGGAGAAAGCGCGAAAAATAATTGCCGATTCAATAAATGCTTTGCCAGAAGAAATTTATTTCACTTCGAGCGGGAGCGAATCGAATAATTTAGTTTTGAAGGGTTCTTTTTTTCCGTCATTCAAAAATAATATAATTACAACGAATGTTGAACATAGTTCTGTTTCAAAAACTTGTGAATGGCTTGAAGAAGGAGGTGCAAAGGTGGATTATTTATCTGTGAATTCCGAGGGATTTATAGATTTTGAGGAATTAAAAGGATTGATGAATGATGAGACTCTTTTAGTTTCGGTGATCCACGGAAACAACGAAATCGGGACTATTCAGGACATTAAAAAAATTGGCGAGCTTTGCAGAAAGAAAAAGGTTTTGTTTCATACAGACGCTTCTCAGAGTTATATGAAGTGTTCTATTGATGTTGTCCGGGAGAAAATAGATCTGCTTACTTTGGACTCCCAGAAGATTTACGGACCGAAAGGAGTTGGAGCTGTTTATATAAAAAAAGGTTTAATTTTAACACCCTTGATTCACGGAGGAGAGCAGGAAAGAGGTTTGAGAAGTTCAACCGAGAATGTCGCTGGAGTCGTGGGGTTTGCAAAAGCTGTAGAAAGCTTTTCTCGTAAGAAAAATGAAAAGATAGGGAGTTTGAGAGATTATTTTATTGAAGAATTATTAAAGATTTCCGGAACGAAACTCAACGGGCCTTTCAGGACTTTGAGATTAATCAATAATGTAAATGTTCGTTTTGAAGGAATAGATTCGGAGGTGCTTAAAGATATGCTTTCGGACGAGGAGGTTTATTGTTCTATTGGAAGTGCTTGTTCCGGAAAAACGAGAAGCTTTGTTTTGAAAGCAATTGGTCTAAACGGGGAAGAAATTAATTCTTCAGTGCGATTTAGTTTGAGTAAATACAATACAAAAAAAGAGATTGATTTTGTTTTATTGTTAATAAAAAAATTTCTTCCATTGTTGAGGAAATCAGATTCTAAAAAAATTAAATCAAAGAAGAAATTTGTCGTGAATAGAAAAACGAAATTCTCCGAAATCCTTCGACGAAAACCAGAACTCAAAGAAGTTTTTACAGATTTAGGTTTGAGTTGTTTCGTTTGCCCTCTGGCTGATGAAGAAACGATAGAGATGGGGGCCGAGGTTCATAAAATGAATCCGGATGTGATTGTTAAAGATATAAACGATGCTTTGAATTACCTTTTCTTAAAATAAACCAAATTAGATTCTGGTTCATTCAGGTTTTTTAGATCGTTGAATGTTTGGTAGAAAGATTCTAAAATTTCTGGAGAATAATTCGAAAGTCCGTAATAGTTGGGGTCTTCCTCGGAGATTAAATCGTAGGCGCTTGACAATTTTAAAGTTACTTGTTTAAGAGAATATTTGATCCTTGAATTTTTGAAGAAATCTCTCGCAGTTCCCCCATAAAATTCCCAATTTTTTGCGACTAAATCTGGGCGGAAAATTCCAGAATAAATATAATCTAAAATCGGGGTTTGTGAAATTCCCTCATGATTAAAAAGGACATCCTCAAATCTTTCAGATAATAGTTTTAATCTAAAAGGATTTTCATCTAAAAAATTTCTTCCAGTTATATTTATGAGGTTCTCTTTAAAATCTTCTCTTATGATTCCCAAAAAACATTCCAAGATTTTTTCTTTCATTTTTATTAATTTAAGAGGTAATTTTTACAAATTAATAATTTTTCTAATTAGTTTCCTCTATCTTCTTTGATTCTTCGTCCAAAATTTTTTCAAGTGTTTTTGGAAAGGATTTTGCTTTTTGTGAATAAGCATCACTAATTCCATCATTAACAAAATAATTTTGAAGGGACATAAAAACGGTTTGACCAATTTCATTTTCTTTTTTGTCTTTTGAAGTTATCATTTGGAAAATATATTTGTCTTCGTATTCTTTTGGAATCTTCAACTCCATAAAGTCTTTCAAATCTCCAACTTTTATTTGCCCTATTGCTCCACTCATATCTTCTGTTGCCTTTTTGGTAATGCCTTCTTCAGAGATTTCTCCACTTAATATCTTTCCATTTTTTCTTGAACTAAGTAAAATATTGAGGAGGTATCCTGAGTTTCCAAGAGCTTTCATAGAAGGAATGTAATGGAAATCGTCTACTGTTTTTTGGACATCCTTTCCAAAATCTGAGCCCTCTTGATTTACATAATAGGATAAAGCTACTTTCGGGATATATCCTTGGAGGAGTTCCATACCCATGCTTCTTAAATCTTCTAATTCTTTTTCAGTATATTCTTTTTTGATATTCTCATCTTGATTATATTTTTCTTTTGTCATACGAATTCTTACCTTTAGAGCTTTATAAATCTTTCTATTTGGTTACCACTTTGTTATAGTAAAATGAAATAGGTTTTAATGTTTGAAAGAATTTATTAAGGTAGTTCTTTTTTTCGTTTATGGAAAATATTAAAATTTCTACTGGAAGTGAGGATTTGGATAAATGGCTCGAAGGAGGTTATGAAAGTGGAGTTATAACGATGCTTGCAGGGGCGCCGGGAACTGGGAAGACGAATTTTTGTATTTTGGTTTCCTGTAGTCAGGCTCTCAAGGGAAAAAAGATAATTTTTGTTGACACCGAGGGAGGTTTTTCTCTCGACAGAGTCAAACAATTTGTTGGTAAGAAATACGGAGAGGTTTTAGAGAAAATCTTTTTACTCGAACCGACGACATTTAAAGAACAGGCAGACTCTTTTTCAAAATTGGCTTCTCTTCTTAAAAAAGATAAGATTGGTCTAATTGTCGTCGATGGTATGGCAATGCTTTATAGATTGACTTTAGGGGAAGCTTCAAGTTTGAAGGATTCTGAAAAGATAAAAGAGATAAATTCAAGTATGGCTTCTCAAATGAGTTTTCTCGCGAAAATTTCAAGAAAAGATAACATACCGGTAATCATAACGAATCAGGTTTATTCTAATTTTTTAGAAAATAAAGAAATCAGAGAAGGGAAAGAAAAGAAAACGAATTTTGTCGGGGGAGATTTAATGAAATATTGGAGTAAATGTATACTTGAATTGAAAAAAGAAAGGGGCAGAAAATTATTTTTATTGAAACACAGAAGTTTGTCCGAGAGAGAAATGTCTTTTGAAATAAGAGATTCCGGGATTTTTAAGAGGGGGTGGTTATGATTTTTTCCTCCGAAGGATCTCCCAAAAAAGATTTTTATTTTCCCTTATCTGAATTTGAGGAAAAGGATTATTGTCTTGTGGATTTATCTGTTATTCTTGGATCCCTTAAAGATCATCGGGCGGGAGAAAATTTTAAGGAAAATCTCTCTTATTCTTTAGAAGCTGGAGAAGATTTTTATATTACTCAACAAAGCTTTGAAAGATTTAATGAGGGAATTAGTTCTTTGAAAAATAGAATGAAGAATCAACAAGGATATAAGAATGGAAGAAGCAAACATTATCTTTGTGATTATGATAAAAGGCTTCTTAATACGAAGAGAAAAATCGATTTAGAACAGAGGTTGTCTGATTTATTTTATGAGAAGAAGAAAATAATTCACTTCAAAGGGGCCTTTAAAATAGATTACAATTTTGTTTATTCTAAGGGTCTTGATATTGAGAATAATTATGAAGAGAGTTCTATGGTTTTTGATTTTTTGATTTCCGGTTTGACTTTATCCAAAAGACACAAAGTAAATCTTTTGTCGAATAATTTGAGGATGGCTGATTTTATTGATAATTTTCTTCTTAAGAATTCTTCTGATAATTATAATATAAATCTTTTTGCGAGGGTTGATGAAGATAATTTCGAGAGATTAGTATGACTGATTTTAAATTTGGTAAAGTTAAAAAAGTTGGAGATGTGAATTTTAAACTAAGAAAGTTAAAAGATCTTTCTAAGTTTGGGGCGATTTCTCCTCCGAGTGTTTTTGTTGGTTCTTCTTTGAAATATCCTTTTATGAATGTCGGTGTTCTTTCACCTTTAGGTTTTCCGAAGAATCCTTGGATTTACGACGCTGAAGAATATTGGGCTGAGAAAGATTTTAAGATTGAAGATGTTTTAAAACTGAGAAACAATCTTCTGAATTCAAGATTTAGATCCAGAGCGACGGATGTTCGTATTAAAAATAAGTTTTTAGATGTGACAAAATTAATTGGGATTAGTTCAAAGTCGGTGGATTTAGAAATAGAACTAAAAAACAAAGTAAGAATAAATAAAGAGAAAGATAAAGTATTGGCCCCGAAGAGACTTTCTGCTTCGTTGAAAAAAGTAAAGATAACTTCTAATGTTAAAGTTTCACAGATTGTCGATTATGTTATTAATGACGAGGTTAAAGCGAATGAAGCCCTTTCAACATTATATAAAAGGAAAATTCCTTTATCCTCTTTGAATAAAATTTTGAGTGTGGGAGTTTTAGGATTGAAGAAGAACAAAAAATTGGTCCCAACAAGATGGTCGATAACTGCTGTTGATGATTCTTTGGCGAAGGAACTCCTTAAAAAAGTGAGGGAATATAAAACTATAGAAAATTATGAATTATTTTTTGGAGAATTTTTAGGAAATCAATATGGTATTTTTTTGTTTCCAAAGATTTGGTCTTACGAACTTTTTGAAATTTATTCTCCTAATTCAAGTTGGAATCCGACGGTTGGTTTTAAAGTTTCTCGTGATTTTGAAAGTTTTAGAGGAAGGAAAGATTATGCTTCAGATACTGCCGGGGGTTATTACGCGACGAGACTTCCGATTTTGGAATATTTAAATAAGAGAAAAAGACAGGCTTCTGTTTTAGTTGTTAGATTGGAGACGCCGTCTTATTGGGCCGGATTGGGGGTTTGGGTTGTCAGAGAAAGTATAAAACGAACTTTGTCAAAAAAACAATTTCTTTTTGATTCTTTGGAGAGTTCTATAAGTTCTTTCAAAGATATTTTTGAAAGTCGTTATAACTTTGATTGTAATAAAATTTTTCAGGAGAGCAGATTACTTCTAAAAGTTAGAACAGAGAAAACTTTGAAGGATTGGTTCTGATTTTTGTTATTAAATAATAGTAAATCTTATAAATAGTTTTCTTTTGATTCTTTTATGGTTAATTATTATTCTGAATTAAATAAGGCCGTTTATAGAAGGGGGGAAACTTTCGGGCCGTCTTTGCTTCACATTTTATTATATAGTCCTTTGGAGAAATGGATTACTGAAAAAAATAAAGAGAAACTAAGAGCTACGGAGGTGGCAATAGATAGCCTTTATGAGAAGTTAGTTTTACCCCTCATTCCAAATCTTATTTTAGGAATCACTGGGAATTCTAAAGTTTTTCCAAAAGATATGAGAAGTTTAGATCATATTCTGAAGGGGAGAAAAATGGAAGCCAGAAGGAATAAATTGCGCGATTCTTATGAAAAATATAAATTCCCAATCGATGAGACCACTTTAAATGCACTTTATAGCGAGGAGCCAATAAATGGAGATTCTAAAGAGGTTAAATATAGTTTCAGAAAAAATTCAGATCGAATGTTTTCTTTACGATTTAAATCAAAACAGTCTATAAAAGAAAAATTAGAAATTAAATTTTCCGGGAAAAAAAGATCTAAGATTTTAAAACTTGTTCATGATGTTTCAAAGGACCCTGCTTATTTTTGGGAAAATTATAGTTCTTATGAGAAAAAGTATGGACCGGATTATGTGGAAATAATGCTCGGGGATTTTTTTGGATTAAAGTATGTTGATTTGAATCCTAAGAGGTTTAAAACACTTTTAGAAAAACTTTTGAACAAAGGAAGTAGCATTAAATTTAAAGACTTTGATCTTATAAAATCTAAATTGAAAGACCATAATAATCGTTTGGCGGAATTCCGTCCTGGAGGAATCCATTATACTCTTGTTCCTAAAACTCTTTTGAATTATCCTGTTGAATTAAAAGTTATGGGGCTTAAGAGCGAGATTTTTGGAGCTTTTGGTCCACACAATCATAATAGATATGAACAGAATGGGAAAAAAGCGAACGGAATTTATCTCAATTAGTTTTTTAGACCTTTTTTTCTTTTAGGAAATAATTAAAAAGATTGTTTTTGTGATACAAAGATAAGATTAGTATTGAAATTAAAATCGAACAAGAGCGTTCTACAAAATAAGGAAAATAATTTAAAATTTCATCGGGGAATGTATGGTTGGATTTATAAATATAAAAAATAGGAGTCCTTATAAACTATGGTAAATATATATAAACTATGGTAAATATATATAAATTAAAGTTAACTGTTCTTCAAAAAGAGATATTAAGAGTTTTATTTATTAATGTTGGTAAACCGCTGAATCAGAGAAGGCTTTCTAAGATTATTGGAGTTTCGCAACCAGCCATAGGAAAAGCGCTTCCAGAATTAGAGAAATTTTCTTTTATAAAACTTGAACAGGATAGGGAATCAAAAAGATGGTCAATTGAGTTAGATAAGAGTAACCATAGAGTAATTCAATCAAAGAGAGTTGATAATTTAAAGCAAGTCTACGAATCGGGACTTATGGATTTTTTAGAAAAGGAATTTGCAGGTGGAGTCGTAGTTTTATTCGGGAGTTACTCGAGGGGAGAAGATGTAATAAACTCAGATATTGATATTGCAATAATCGGTAGAAAAGAGAAGATGGTTCGTTTGGAGAAATATGAAAAAATCCTTTGTAGAGAAATAAACTTAAATTTTTATAGCTCGTTTGGAAAGATACATAAGAATCTAAAAGAGAACATCTTTAATGGAATAGTTCTTGTCGGGGGAATTGAATTATGAAATCTGCACCAGAGTTCGAGGAGTTTATTAAAAAAGGGATTGTTAAAAAACAAACTCCGAATAAATCGAGAGCGGAATTCTTAGTTAAGGAAACAGGACAGAGTTATAAATATTTATTTGAGTTAGTAAAGAAAATTGGAATTGGAGATTTTAATGCTAATGATTATCTCAAAAAATGTTATGATATTATTATGGAATTAATAAGGGCGAAGATGCTTCTTGAGGGTTATAATGCATCTGGTTTTAAAGCGCACGAGGCGGAAGTCTCCTATTTGAGAAAAATTGGCGTGAGAGAAAACGAAGTTCAGTTTGTAAATCAAATGAGATTCTTTAGAAATGGGATGCTTTACTATGGAACCATTTTTGATGAAGAATATGCAAAAAAGGTGATAGAATTCACGAAGAAAATTTATGGAAGTTTAACTAAATCTTTGAAATAATTTTCTTTTCTGTTGGTAAAAGTCCGGCGCTGACTTTTACACTTAATATAATGTCTTGAAATTATCTTTTTATTTTGTTTCCTCTAATTTTTTCTTATATTTTTCTATTCTTTCTTTATTGCTTTCACACTCGGGGTTGAAGCAAAATATCCATGGTTTTTTCCCAGGCCTCAAAGTCATTAAGAGGGGAAAGCCACATTTTTCACAGAGTTTTTTTATTGTTTTTATTTTTCCGGGGGGGAGGGAGAATGTGTTTTTACATTCAGGGTAAGCGTTACAGGCTATAAAGAATTTTCTGAATCTTGGTGAATAAGTTATGCGAAGATTTCCCTTTTTACATTTAGGACAAACATTAAGTTGATTCTCTCTTTCATTTATTTTTCTTCTTTCAATTTCTGCATTCATTAATTCTTTTCCAATTTCCTTTTCATTATCTTTGAATTTTTTAGATATTTCAATCACTTTCTCTTTTGCCTGTTCAATTATTTCTTCCTCTTTCTCTTTTAAGTCGGTTTTTGATTCGCGAAGAATATCCATTTTTTTCTGAAGTTCTTCGGTCAATTTTTCATCAGTGATTATTGGAGAATATCTTTCCAAAGTGTCTATGAGAGAAATTCCTATGGGGGTAGCTTCAATACTTTTTTCTTTTATGTATTCTCTGTCATAGAGTGTTTCTAAAATCGAGGCTCTTGTCGCCTTTGTTCCAAGATTTCTTTTTTCAAGTTCGGAGAGTATGGACGCTGGAGAATATCTGTTTGGAGGCGTCGTCCATTTCTCTTCTGAATTTAATTTTTCTATTTTTTTCTTCCCTTCTATTTCTGGGAGTTTCTCTTCTTTTATTTTAGTCGGATAGATTTCGAGCCAAGCTCGTTTTTTAATGAGGTTTCCACTTCTTGAAAAATTCTTTTTCTCAATTTTGGCGACAATTCTCCTTCGCTCTACAATTGCGTTATCACAAAATAGCGAAAGGAATCTTAATACAATTAAATCGTAAATCTTTTTCTCTTTGCCACTTAATTTTGCAAGGTTTCCCGTTGGATAAATTGAAGGATGTGCTGAGTCTGTTTTTTTTCCTTCGAGAGGTCTGTCTTTTATAATTAATTTAGAAACACCATATCTTTTTTTTAAAGTTTTAAGAATTGATAAATAATCTATTGAGGAAGGCAGTTTCTGAGAGGAGGTTCTCGGATAAGAAATTAAACTAGATAAATAAAGAGACTGTGCAACCCTAAGAGTATTTGCAGGCGTCATAGAATATAGATGATAAGCTTCCATTTGAAGCCCGGTTAAATTAAAAGGAGGGTTCGGAGGTAAACTTTTTTCTGTGTTCTTTGTTTGAACTTCCGCTTCTTTTCCTACAAAATCTTTGAATTCTTCGAGTTCTTCCTCTTCATAAATATCTTTTGAATATTTTAATTCTTCTTTTAGATTTTCAATCTTAATAAAAACATTCCAATATTTTTTTGGTTTGAAATTCTGAATTTCCTTTTCTCTCTTGACGATTAAACTTAAAGTAGGTCCTTGAATTCTTCCTATGGACATCATCTTGAATTTTCCTGTTGTTTGTATCGCCTTCATAAGAGCCCTTGAAAGATTTATTCCATAAAACCAATCGAGATAATGCCTTGCTTCTCCTGCTCTTTCCATTCCCCAGTCTATACTTTCTGATTTATTATCATACGCCTTATTTAATTCTTCCTTTGTCAACGTCGAGAATTTCATTCTTGAAGCATCTTTCTGATTACAAATAAATTTGACGACATTTGTACCAATGACTTCTCCTTCTATGTCTAAATCTGTTGCAATGGTTAAACTTCCTGCTTTTTTTGCGAGTCCTAAGATTGTATCATAATATCTTTTTGTAAAGAAACTTTTTTTATTTAAGAAAGATGGTCTCCAATCTACTTCAAATGTTGGAACGATTGTTCCCTTTATTGTTTGCTTAAGACCAAATAGATGACCGACCGCGCACGCAATTACTATTTTCTTTCCAGCTCTTTCTCCCTCGTAATAGGATACTTTTTTTGTTTTTTTCTCTGTGAATTCTCCGAGTGCTGCTGCAAGTTTGGATGCGGCCTGAGGCTTCTCGGTTATTATCAATTCATAACCATTTTTTTTAAGAACAATGTTTGGAATTTTATATTCTTCTTTCTTTTTCTTTTTTATTTTACTATTTGTTTTTATCTTTTTTTTAGATTTTTTTTCAACAGCTCTTTTAATTAAATCTTTTTTGGGAATTCTTTTCGACTTCTTTTTTTCAACAGTTTTTTTTGGTTTTAAAAGAGAAATCCCTTTCGACTTCTTTTTTTCTATTGCGTTTTTAATATTTTTTTCATGCATTGGGAAAAATTCCTCTGCTATTTTCTCTTCGTTTGCCATTTTTTTCTTTTTTAGAATTCTTCTTTGATTTATATTTTTTGTCTTTTTGATTTAGAATGTTTTTTATTTATTATTTGAAAATACTTAATTTTTTTTGTAGTTTATTTAATTAGTCTTAAGAAATTGAAAGGTTTATTAATCTCCGCAACTGATAAAATTTTATTCGAAGAGTCTTGTAGCTTGAGATTAAAGCGAATGCAAGATTCTCATTAATCTCCGCAACTGATAAAATTTTATTCAAAGAGTCTTGTAGCTTGAGATTAAAGCGATACTTTTATAATTGGAAAAGTTTTTAATTAGTCTAAATCTTTTCGTGTTGATTTCGGTTGAGAACGAAAATAAACTTAACTAATTTTGGCTTCATAGCTCAGTCTGGCAAAGTGAATACAAGATTCTCATTGCCTTCTCCTCACACGGAATAAGATTTATTTGGCTTCATAGCTCAGTCTGGCAGAGCACTAGGCTTTTAACCTAGGTGTCGGGGGTTCAAATCCCTCTGGGGCCATATTAATTTATAGTGTAATTATGGACACAATGAGAATCTTGTATTCGCTCTGGGGCCATATTAATT
>VAPE01034164.1_pt1 | contig 10391 bp, 9 predicted proteins | sample 3393911 | NCBI WGS metagenome assembly VAPE01 (sample SAMN08290436, study PRJNA428436) | hydrothermal vent metagenome | isolation source: Deep-sea hydrothermal vent chimney | place: Atlantic Ocean: South-mid Altantic Ridge | reverse complement strand
CTTAACTGAAATTTTAAAGAAAAAATAATATTATTCAAAGCATTTTTTATAATTTTTAAAATTTAATAGAAATGAAGAATCTTCATTCACGAGCGGTATAGATCAAAATTTTATCATTTTTATACGCCCAATTATGTTTTTTAAGGCCTTTTATTTTCACATAGTTTATAAACTCCATAAGAAGCTAAAAATCTTAATATATCGAAAAAATTGAAAAATCTATAAAAATTTTCAAGACACTGCAGCTAAATTTTTTTTTACCTGCTGATTTTTGAATTTACTTGAGTATAAAAAGATTACAAAAGCTCAGCTATTTCAAGTTTTTTTGTTGTCGACATTTCACATAGCAGAAAATTTCTGGCAAAAAATGAAATATTTTAAAATAAAAATTATGTTGAAAGTATTGAAAAAAAAATCTATTAGAAAATCAAATTGAAAGATATAAACAAGTTCAAAATAACTTGTAGGTTTAATACAAATAAAAATTAATGTTAAACTTATAATCTTCAAGCAAATAAAAAATTATGCAAGAAAAAACTGAAAATGTAGAAAGTTTTAAAACAAAAATTACTACATTATTAATGAATCTAACCGATCAACCGCTTCTTTCTTTTTATGCTATTTTGCCCTTCTTTTTGAGTAAACAATTGCATATCAATCCCTTTGAATTATCTTTATTTCTTATGCTGAGACCTGTTTTATCGAGTTTTTCCTTTTTTTGGGGGATTGGTTTAAATTATTCAAAAAATCCAAATCTATTAAAGAATAATCTATATGCTTGGATAATAGCTCGAATACCATTTTTATTTTTTCCAATAATTAATAATTTTTATTACTTTTTATTCGCATCAGCTATTTATCAATTATTTCACAAAGCTGGACTACCCGCATGGAATGAAATTATAAAAAGAAATATCACAGATAATAAAGAAAGACATCGTATATTTTCAACATTTTCTGTATATGTTTTTATCGAAAGTATTTTATTAGGATTATTAATAGGGAATTTTTTAAATAAATCAGAATCTAATTGGAAAATAATATTTTTCTTTGCTGCTCTACTAAGTTTATCGAGTTTAATCTTTCAAATAAAAATCAAAGTTCCTAAACAAAACCTTGAAAAAATTAATATAAGGAAAAATTATTTTACGCCCATTAAAGATATCTTTGCATTGCTAAAAAAAGATAAAGAGTTTGCTATTTTCCAAACAATTTTCATGATAGGAGGATTTGCTTTAATGTTAATTAGTCCCGCACTATATATTTTTTCTTCTCATGAGCTCAAATTAACTAATCAAGCTATGACTAATGCAAGATTGATATTAATGGGTTTTGGATTTACTTTGACATCCTTTATCTGGAAACGATATCTAGCAAAAAAATCCATAAATACCTTAGTAATCTGGATGATGCTTGGTTTTTGTATTTATATTTTCTTCTTATTGTTATCTCAATACAATTTAATATTTTTTTATATTGCTTTCTTTTTTTATGGAATTGCACAAGCTGGAAGCACTCTTCTTTGGAATTTTTCCGGTATCTTTTTTTCAAAAAACAACAACAGCATTATTTATACCTCTACAAATTTATTATGTTTATTGATCAGAGGTCTTATAGCACCTTTTTTAGGAAGTTTGTTTTGTTATTTATTTAGTGCAATAAATGTTTTATACATTGGGTTAATAATTTTATTTTATGGATTTATAGTTGCATATCAATTTCATAAAAAAACATATTTTCGCACTGATATAGAATCTATCTAACGTAAAGATTGTATCTTTAAAATGATCATGTCAAATCTTCAAAAAACCATTGTTTTTTTTATCCATTTTAATACCTAGGATTTTTTTTTGTCTTTCAAACTATGTTGCAATCTTTTTTATGCCAATTATTTTAATCTTTTTATTTGAAATAAACACCTGTATAAAACATTTTAGCTAAAATTTTTACTTTGGAAAATTCCGTTTTCGTTAACATTGACGAATTAAAATATTTTAATTACGATTTAAAAAAATAACTAAATAATAAAAAAATGCGTCCTCCTAAAGTATATTCCATAGATGAACATCGCATACCAACTTATAAAATAGACAAACAGGCATACTATGTAATAGAAAAACTACGTCAAAATGGATTTATAGCTTTTTTAGTAGGAGGAAGTGTCAGAGATCTTCTTTTAAATGTTAGACCCAAAGATTTTGATATTTCAACATCTGCAAAACCTCAAGACATAAAAAAACTTTTTAAAAGAAGTTGTATTTTAATAGGAAAAAGATTTCGTTTAGCTCACATTAGGTTTGGAAAAAAGATTATAGAAGTATCCACTTTTAGAGCAGGAGAAATGGGTGAAGCCAAATTAATTGTAAGAGATAATATTTTTGGTTCTCCTGAAGAAGATGTCTTAAGAAGAGATTTTACAATAAATGGTTTATTTTATGATGTAGGAGTGCAAACGGTTATCGATTACGTTGGTGGTTATTTAGATTTAGAAAAAAAAATACTTAGAACAATTGGCGTTGCCAAGACTAGATTTATTCAAGATCCTGTAAGAATGATAAGATTATTAAAATTCAAAGCTAGATTTGATTTTACAATAGATGATAAAACTTTTTTAGCTTTAAAAGAAAACAAAAAAGAGATCCTAAAAAGTTCTCCTGCAAGAATATTAGAAGAATTTTTTAAAATGTTAGAATCAGGTTCAGCCAAAAATTTTTTTTACCTTCTCACAAAACATGAAATTTTAGATCTATTAATGCCCATTCTTGCACGTTTTTTTAAAGAAGAAAAACACTCTTTTGATTTAATAAAAATTGTAGATAATTTCATAAAAAAAAATCATCCAAAAGCTTTAGATAGATCGATTCTTTTATCTTCTTTGCTCTTTTACATTTTAGAAAAAAGATTAAAAGCAAATAAAAAAATATTTATTCATCTAGGAATTATTGCTATTGAAGCAAAAAAGGTAATAGAAGATGTATTTAAACCCTTTTTCTATATTCCCAAAAAATTAAGAGCTCAGATAATTTCTATACTCTCCAATCAATTTAGAATACTTCCTTTAATAAAACCCAAAAAAATTAAAATAAAAATACCAAAAGATCCATTTTTTGAATTAGCACTCGAATTTTTTAATCTTCGTTGTCAGTTAAATCCAAAACTTACTATTATATATACTCAATGGAGAGAAAAGTTTATCGATTCTCATAGAAGAAGGAAAAAAATATTTTTTAAACGAAAAAATGCAAAAATGTGATCTTTTTATCTTAGCTTTTGAAGATAGTGCAGACATTCATGGGAAAAATCTAATTTGCGAGCTTTTAAAAAAAAATCCAAACTTAAAAATCTTTGCAATTGCTGGAGAGAAAATGCAAAAGACAAACATCGATGTTTTTATGCATATAAAAGATTTTAAAGTTATGGGATTTATAGATATTTTATTTGCTCTACCAAGATTGATAAAAAATTTTTTTTCTATAAGAAGAAAAATTTTACATCTTAATCCAAAAGCTTGCATTTTTATAGATTATCCAGAGTTTAGCTTAAGGCTTCAAAAATCACTTAGAAAAAAGGGTTATAAAAATAAACTCATTCATTACATTGCCCCAACCGTTTGGGCGTGGAGAAAAAAAAGAAGTGATTTTATGGCTAAATATTTAGATCTTTTAATTACGATCTTTCCGTTTGAAAAATCTCATTTCAATCACACCTCTTTAAATGTAGAATATATCGGCCATCCTTTACAAAATACGATTAAAAACATAAAACAAAAAAATATCAAAAAAGACTTATTGGGTATATTTCCCGGCTCTAGATTAAAAGAGATAAAAAATAACCTTCCAATTCAGCTAAAAGCTGCAAAAAAACTTCTAAAAGATGATCATCGCCTAATTTTTGCAATCTCATCTACAAATGATGAATTGATCAAAAAGATTTTAGATAAAGAAAATTTAGATAAAAAAAATTTTCAAGTTTTCCCAAGAGATAAAAATTATCTATTTATAAAAAGAATGAAAGTAGCAATGGCAACTTCTGGTACAATAACTTTAGAGCTTGCTCTTTTCAAAGTTCCAAGCGTTGTTAATTTTGCCATAAAACCATTAGATGTATTTATTGCAAAAAAGCTCTTTAAAATAAATCTAAAGCACTATTGCATCGTCAATATCATTTTAAATGAAGCGGTTTTTCCTGAACTTTATGGCCCAAATTTAACCACAAATAATTTATATCGATCTACAAAATCTCTTTTAGATGAACATCAAAGTAAGAATATAAAATCTAGTTTAGATAAGCTAAATCAAATTTTAGATACCAATACAAACCCATCAAAAAATGCATCTGATATAATTTTCAAGCAACTATTAACAAATTAACAAGAACATTTACAACTAGATTTTTGATCATCATCAAAAATATTTTTAGATTTATCTTGGAAAGCTAAAAGCAATGTATGCCAAGCTAAAGTAGCACATTTCACTCTCAAAGGATAATTTTTTACACCGGATAAGGCTTTTAATTTTTGTTCGGTTTGATTTAAACATTCAAAATCACAATTTGAAGTTATCATTGAATGAAAATGATCAAATATTTTTTTAGCTTCCGCAAGAGTTTTTCCTAAAACAGCTTCTGTCATTAAAGATGCTGACGCTATGCAAATAGCACAACCAGCTCCTTTAAAAGATATATCTTTTATAATTTGATTTTCATCTAATTTCAAGCATACCTTTAATTTATCACCACAAAGAGCATTATGACCATTTGCACAATTAGTCGGTCTATCCATCTCTTTAAAATTTCTAGGACATCTACTATGTTCTAAAATTATTTCTTGATATAGATGTTTAATATCTGTCATCTTTTAAAAAATTTTTGTATATCTTTCAATCTTGCAACAAATTTATCAATATCTTCAAAATCATTATACACACCAAAAGATATTCTACAAGTGGCTATTATTTTAAGTCTTGTCATTAATGGTTCTGCGCAATGATGTCCTGTTCTAATAGCGATATTTTTTTCATCCAAAAGCGTTGCTACATCATGTGGATGGATCATATCTATTTTAGATTTTAAATCTCTTAAAATAAAAGAAATAATCCCAATTTTATCTTTAACATTACCATAAATTTTTATATCATCTAAAAATTTTTGCTCTAATCTTTTTTTAGCATAATATAAAAGATTTTGGTTGTGTTCATATACGCTATTCATGCCAATATTTTCGAGATACTCTATTGCTTTTTTTAATCCATATGCTTGTACAAAAGCAGGTGTTCCTGCCTCAAATTTATATGGAAGAGTATTATATTGCGTTTTAGAAAAACTAACTGTAGATATCATATCACCTCCCCCTTGATATGGAGAAAGACTATTTAAAATATCTTTTTTGCCATATAAAACTCCAACTCCAGTAGGCCCATAAAGCTTATGAGATGAAAAAACATAAAAATCTGCATCTAAAGCCTGAACATCTATTTTAAAGCTATTAACTGCCTGGCAACCATCTATAAGAGTTAAAACATTTTTTTTCTTCGCAAATTTTATAATTTCTTCAACAGGCAATATATTGCCTAATACATTTGATACATGAGCTATAGCAACTAACTTAGTTTTATCACTAAATAAAGCTTTAAAAGCATCAAAATCGATATTACCATCATCATCGATTGGAATTGTTCTAATCTTAATATTTTTAAATTTTTGAATGAGCTGCCAAGGTACGATATTTGCATGATGCTCTAAAGTAGAGATGATTATTTCATCGAAATCGTGAAAATAATCTTTTGCTAAAATAGTGGCAACTAAATTGATACCTTCTGTTGCATTTTTTGTAAAAATGATCTCTTCAAAGTATTTTGCATTTATAAATTTTTGAACAGTTATTCTAGCTTGGTCATAAGCAGAGGTAGCTTTTGCACTCAGATCATATATTCCTCGATGGATATTAGCGTAATATTTACTTTGAAACTCCATTTCAGCATCTATTACAACTCGAGGTTTTTGAGTGCTTGCAGCAGAATCCAAAAACACCAAATCTGGATTATATTCAAATATTGGAAAATCTTTTTTTAAATTTTTCATATAATTTTTTCTATAAGTTCTTTTATGTTTTCATCATCTATCTTTTCTAAGATTTCATCTACAAAAGCTTTTAATAAAATATGTTTTGCAGCCTCTTGGCTAAATCCTCTTGTTTGCAAATAAAATATTGCATCACAATCCAAGTAACCTATAGTAGATCCATGAGAGCACTTTACATCATCAGCTTTTATTAAGAGCTCGGGTCTTGAAAAACAAATAGCTTGCTTATTTAATAAGATATTTTTATTAAGCTGTTTTGCTTCAATTTTACTTACACCTCTTTTAGCAATACTCGATGCATAAAAACTACCCTTTGAGCTATCATCCAAAATACCTTTCAGATAGTGAGAGCTATATGTTTTTTCAAAATTATGTTTAGTTTTAATGTAGTGATCAAGAATTTGATCATTTTTTCCTAAATAGATACCATTTATTTGAGAGCTGCTTTCATTTTGATTTAGATTGATTTCAAGATCAAATCGCGAAATCTTACTCATTTGATTTATTAAAAAACCTCTATAAGTTGCCTTTTTTTCCAAATCAATTTTGTAATGATTAAACTGCAAATTATCTTCAGACTCTTGCAAAATATAGTGCTTTAAATAAGAATTGGCTGCTAAAAAGATATCAAATGCATTGTTGTTAAAAAAATCATTTTTTTTATAATTTACAAATTTATCGATCATTGAAATTTTTACATCTTTTGCAAGACAAATATTATAATTTGTATAGATAGATTTTTGTTTTATTCGATTTTCTAAATTTGTATTGATATGTATAAAAGCTACGGGTTTATTCAAATTTTGGGTAAAATGAAATTCTAAAAACTTATCTTTAAATGCAAGATTTAAATTTTTTAAAGCTATTTTTTTTTCTTTTTTTTCTTTAACTCGATTAATTTTTAAAGATTTTGGTAATTTTGATAAACATTCAAAAAAATCTCCATTGATATAGACAAAGTTATAAAATTTATTTTCATCAAAAAATAAAGATTTTAAGCTTTTTATATTTAATAAATCCAAATAATTTTTATTCTCTATTGGTTTTAAATCTCTTTTTGACAAAAATCTAAGATCTAAATATTTATATTCTTCTACTTTATTAGATGGAAATTTTTGATGTAAAAAAAACTGCCAAGATTTTTTATCTTTAATAAAAGGATCTAAATATTTTAATTTTTCATCCATAAAACTATTTTCCAAAAGCGCTATATCCTTCTTTTTCTAACTGATAAGCGAGAGTTTTATCTCCAGAGCTTACAATTTTTCCTTTTTGCATGATATGAACAAAGTCAGGTTTTATATAATCGAGTAATCTTTGATAATGAGTAATTATTAAAAAAGCTTTATTTTCATCTTTAAATTTATTTATAACCTCAGAAACAATTTTTAAAGCATCGATATCCAAACCTGAGTCTATCTCATCTAATATCACCAATTTCGGATCTAACATCAACATATGCAATATATCAAATCTTTTTTTCTCCCCTCCTGAAAAGCCAACATTGACATCTCTTTTCAAAAAACTCTCTTTGATTTGAAGACTTTTTTGTTTTTCTTTTATAAGAGTTAAAAACTCTAAGGTATCTAATTGTTTTTCATTTCTTTTTTTTCTAATGGCATTTATAGATTGCTTAATAAAATTCGAGCTATTTACTCCGGGTATTTCAATGGGATGTTGAAATGCTAAAAAAATACCACATGCAGCTCTTTGATCGATGGATAAATCTAACAGATTTTTGTTTTCATAATTTATATAACCTTTTTCAATCACATAGCCACTTTTACCACAAATCACATTAGATAAAGTGCTTTTACCAGAGCCATTAGGCCCCATTATAACATGGATCTTACCAGGTTTAATTTCTAAATTTAATCCATCCAAAATAACTCTATCTTTCACTAAAACTTTTAGATTTTTTATTTCTAACAAACTCATTTTTTTTACCTTTAAAACATTATCCAACACTTTCTTCTAAACTTATCGATAATAACTGTTGTGCTTCTACAGCAAACTCTAAAGGAAGTTCATTTAAAACCTTTTTACAAAATCCATTAACTATAAGTGAGATTGCATCTTCTTGAGTCATCGCTCTTTGCATACAGTAAAACAATTGCTCATCACTAATCTTTGATGTGGTTGCTTCATGCTCGATCAATGCAGATTTATTTCTTACTTCGATATAAGGAATCGTATTAGCCTCCGATTTATCTCCAATGAGAAGGGAATCGCACTGGGTAAAATTTCTTGCATTATCTGCATTAGGTGCAATCTTTACTAAACCTCTATATGTATTTTTGCCATGTCCTAAAGAAATACCTTTAGAAAGGATCGTAGAAGTTGTATTTTTACCTAAATGAATCATCTTAGATCCAGTATCTGCTTGTTGAAAGTTATTTGAAATCGCAACAGAATAAAACTCTCCTCTTGAATTATCCCCTTTTAAAATACAACTTGGATATTTCCAAGTAATAGAAGATCCTGTCTCTACTTGTGTCCAAGATATCTTAGAATTCTTACCCAAACAAGCTCCCCTTTTAGTTACAAAGTTATAAATTCCTCCAACACCCATTTCATCACCGGGATACCAATTTTGTACTGTCGAATATTTGATTTGAGCATCATCCAATGCTATCAATTCAACTACTGCTGCATGAAGTTGATTTTCATCTCTTTTAGGAGCTGTACACCCTTCCAAATAACTAACATAAGATCCTTCATCTGCAATTATCAATGTTCTTTCAAATTGAGCTGTATTGATTTCATTTATTCTAAAATATGTTGAAAGCTCCATTGGACACTTCACATTTTTTGGCACATATACAAATGATCCATCTGTGAAAGCTGTTGAATTCAAACAAGCAAAATAATTATCGCTCATTGGAACTACCGATCCTAGATATTTTTTTACTAAGTTAGGATATTTGTTTATAGCTTCAGACATCGAACAAAAAATAATTCCTAATTTTTTTAATTTATCTTTATATGTCGTTGCGACTGACACGCTATCAAAGACAGCATCAACAGCAACATTTGAAAGTCTTTTTTGTTCAGTTAGAGGGATCCCTAATTTCTCATAAGTTTGTAAAAGTTTTGGATCTACAGATAGATCGTTTATCTTCTTTTTTTGCTTTGGCTCTGAATAATAATGAATATCTTGATAATTTATTTTAGGATATTTTACATATCCCCAATTAGGTTCTTTTAGAGTTTTGAAAAGAGCTAAAGCTTTTAATCTTTTTTCTAACAACCATTTTGGTTCATTTTTTTTTAAAGATATCAATTTAATTATATCTACATTTAAGCCCTTTGGTGCTTTTTCAGATTCAATTTTTGTAACAAATCCATATCTATATTTTTTTTTCAAAACTGATTGAATAGAGCTTTTTTTCATTATTTTTCTTAAAAATTATAAGGCAAAATTCTTATATAACTATAATTTAAATTTTTATCCTTTAGAGTTTAACAAATTTTTATTTTTTTTAATAAAGCTTTTGTTATAACATAGATCCCCTTATTTAAAATTTTCTTATAATAAACTTCATGGAAAAATTATTTTTATATCGAAAAAACTCGAAAAATCTATAAAAATTTTTAAGATATAGCTAAATCTTTTTTCTACTTTTCGATTTTTAAATTTACCTGAATATACATCTTGGATAAAAATAAAATGAGCCAAAAAAAATAAAATGAGCCAAAACAAACGTGTAATATATTTTTTTAACATTTAAATGAAAATGATCCTTTTGAGATCTCTTGTTTATACTAAAGTGAATTCAAAAATAGCATGATAAAGAAAAACTTAGCTCTAAGCTTAGAAGTTTTTTATCGATTTTTCAAATGCTTTCGATATATCATAATTTTATACCGAAATCCAAAGTTTATAGCGCTCGTGAGATTGCAAATCTCTACTTTGTTTATAAAAAATGTTTTGATAATAATATTATTTATTAAAATAAATTCAAAAATTATACTAAAGTAAAGTCAAAAATAGGATAAAAATTTAGCTTTAAGCTTGAAAATTTTTTCAGCTTTTCAAATACTCAAGTAAACTCAAAAATCGAAAAGTAGAAAAAAGATTTAGCTATATCTTAAAAATTTTTATAGATTTTTCTAGTTTTTTTGATATATTAAAATAATTCTTTATTAATCTTTTTGTGAGCAATACTTCAAGAAATTCACACTATAGCATGAGATTAGATTTATAAACTTCAACAGTAATTCCCGTTAAAAATTTTTTCGCAATGATATATACTTTTTCCTAAACTTTCTTTTCGCAAAGGAGAAGTATTATGGGAGTTCATTTTGTTGAG
>VAPE01017582.1_pt1 | contig 10399 bp, 10 predicted proteins | sample 3393911 | NCBI WGS metagenome assembly VAPE01 (sample SAMN08290436, study PRJNA428436) | hydrothermal vent metagenome | isolation source: Deep-sea hydrothermal vent chimney | place: Atlantic Ocean: South-mid Altantic Ridge | reverse complement strand
TTCGAGATTATCGAAGATATATTGTCCCATTTTTTCCGGATCTGTAATCTGGAGATAACGGTTGTGGAAAATCATATCGGTGTCAATATCATCTTTTTCGATAATCCATACGCTGCCTTTCACCTCAACCCGCTTTTCTACTGCTGGAGCCGTGTGTGTAACGGCAGGTTTAAAGCTCACGGCTTCATTTTCATAATCAAAATGAGCAGGGTGATCGGGAATATCGTCCTCGGTCGTAATATATCCCGCAACAGCGGAAGCCGCAGCGGAAGCCGGTGAAGCAAGATACACCAGCCCTTTCCCCTGTTTTCCCGGAAAATTTCTGTTTCCCGTACTTATGGTAACTTCTCCGGGACCATTTTGGCCGACCTGTCCGGCGGCACAACCTGCACAACCGGCGTTAGACACTAATGCTCCGGCGTCTTTAAAAATTGACAGCAGCCCTTCATCAAGGCATTGCCGCCAAACTTTATCAGTAGCCGGAACAATCTTAAGCACCACGCCTGGAGCCACTTTGCGGCCTTTTAAAACATTTGCCACAGCACGCATGTCTTCCATCCGTCCGTTAGTACAACTACCCACAAAGGCCGAATCTATTTTCACCCGTTTTTCAGTGTCGATGTCCACGGTGTCGTGCGGTTTGCCCGGACGGCTGACCATAGGAACGAACATGCTCACATCAAGTGTATATTCATCGACATAAACGGCATCCGCATCTGCGACAACAGCCTCTAACTTCCGGCCGGTTTGCTTTTCGCAGAAATCCATAATAGCCTTGTTGGGCGGGAAAAGCAGGATAATCACCCCCATTTCGGTGCCCATTGAAGCAATAGTAATCCGCTGATCTAAAGTGAGTTTATCCACCACTTCGCCATAAAACTCCACAGAAGTTCCCAGCAGAGAGTTGGCGCCGAACTTATGTAACAGATTCAAGATAATATCTTTAGCTGTTACCTTTTCCGGAAGTTGCCCGATCAGGTTTATTTTTACTGACGGAGGCACTTTAAACCAGACTTTTCCGCGATAAAAGGCCACTGCAATATCCTTATCGCCCATTCCCTGCCCGAAGGCACCAATGGCTCCTAGAATGTTGGCATGCGAATCGGTTGTAACGACAGTTGAACCGGGCCATGCCAACCCCTCGCGAATAAGGGAGTGCGTTCCGATACCATTATTAATATCAAAAACTTTAATGCCGTGTTTACGGGCAAACACCCGCACAAGCTGCTGGTTGGCAGCATATTTCTGATCGCTACCCGTGGGATTGGTATCAAAAGTAAAAAATGTCCTGGAGGGATCGGAAATACCGAGGCCATAGGTTTCAATATTTTTTACCACATTGGGGCCACCAAAATCCCGGGCAACACGGGCATCAATTTCAATATCCACAATATCGCCGGGTTTAACTACTTTTTTAACCGAATGAGCGGCAATTATTTTTTCGATTATTGTCATAATTTTTTCTGTTTAGAGCTTGTCTATAAAGTCAGTGTTTAGGGATTGTTATACCAATTTCCGGGCTCTTTTAAATTCCTTTGTCCTGTCGAACAGATAGCGATAGGTAACATAGGTTTTGTAAATGTGTGCTTCCACATTTCGTTCCACCATTTTCATCATGGACGGGTTAAAATCACCAATCCAATTCATTTCAAGATGCACATAGGGGAATCCGGATTTTTTAGTTTCCACCTCAAACCGATGAATAATAGCCGATTCCACCCCTTTTCCATGATGTTCGGGCGTTACGCCAAAAATCAGTCCCAGCAGGCGGTCAGCTCTGTGAAACACCCTAAGTCCGAGATAAAGACGGATTTTGTTGAGCCAGTTTAGTTTACCGTTAAAATTACGGATAATCCGGTTCATGTCGGGAATCATGATAAAGAAGGCGATGGGGTCATCTTTATAGTAGCCAAAAATAATGGCACGCTCATCGATAATGGGTTTCAGTGCATGAAGCAGCGCTTTAGCCTGCAGCAGTCTCATTGAGCTCACACCGGGAAACCTTGCCCATGCTTTGTTATAAATCGTCAGAAAATCTTCTGCATACTGCTCAAACCGTTTCCAACGGAAGGTGTCAAAACGATAATCAGGATTTTTCAGTAATCGGGCAGCTTTCTCGTGGTTAATGTCCGAAGCCCCGTCAGCGATATTTTTATAATAGACATACTGGTTAAAATAGTTCTTAAAACCGTAATTTTCAAAAAGTTCGTTATAGTAAGCAAAGTTGTATGGCATATTGAAAGTATTTTCATAGAATCCCTCTTTGAGACATCCCCAAAAGTTATCGCGATTCCCGAAATTTACCGGGCCATCCATCGCCTCCATACCTTTGCTTTCCAGCCATTTTTTACCAGCACCAAAAAGGCTGTTGGCTGCTTCCTGATGGTCGATACAATCAAAAAAGCCAACGCCTCCGGTGGGCTGCGCATTTTTCCGGGCCGCGCTTTTCTCAAAAAAAGCGGCTATGCGTCCGACCGTTTTATGCTGTTCATCTTGCAGCAGCCAGCGGACAGCGTCACCTGTTCTGAACATTTTATTCCTGTCGGGATCAAAAACTCTTTTCACTTCATCATCTAACGGCCTGATCCGGTTTTTCTCATTCTTATATAATCGGTCAGGAAAATCCAGGAATTCCTTTTCCCGACTCTTATCGGTTACCTCTATTAGAAAATATTTCTCAGACATTTTTCCCTTGTTAATTTAATCAAAACGGCAAAAAGCAGGTTAATCCTGTAAAATCCATAACTTAGGATATTTCTTCGACAGTTTTTGTCTCTCTTTTTTAATTTGTTGAAAATCAGACGATTGATAGAGATAAACCCGGATATGTTTATGATTTCTCAAGATACCTGTATGTTTATAACCTTTTGATTTTAACCGGTTCAAAGCGTTATTCGCAGAATTTATTCCGGGATAACTTCCGTAAATCAAATAATACGAATGGCCTCCGGCTTTTTTCGTTATATTCTTTCGCTTTCCCCTGCACAGTTTAGGTTTCCCGGCCTTGTCAGGCCTTTGCCCAAACCACACAGAAGCATAATGTCCGTTGATGCCAACACCCATGCAAGCCCATGATTTTTTCTCCCACCTCCCGGTGGTTAGTATCATAGCCATCGCTTCCGGGCTGTCTTCCCACAAACCGAGGATGCTATCCACCCGCATGCTATCCTGCACATAACCAACCAGTTCATAACCTCTGTAAGGATACGAAGTAAGCTCCTGTGGTTTTCTCCACATACCCTCATGATTGACCACATAAGGATTAAAGCAAACAGCTTTCCACCGGCCTTTGTCAGACCAGCTCGACAAATTGCAAATACTGGTATCGGGATGGTTTTGTATCAAATCCGTTACATGAACTTCAGCCACATAAGAAAGGGAAACAGAAAGTGGAACAGCCTTCTTACCATGTGCTGTCCTTATCCGGTTAATACTGTCAGCAAGGCGTTTCCCGGCAGGATTGATACAGAAACCGGAAGGGATTTTTTTCTGGGCTATAAGGGAACCCGGGAACAGCATCCAACTTAGCAGAAACAACCACACCGGTATGAAAAGACCATCCCTTTTTACCATCATTTAAATTTTTGATAAATGTACAAATTATCCTTTTGTCATTACCATTTAAACCGGCTTAAATCTTTTGCAACTATCTTATCGTAATCCAGCATCAACCGGCGTATCAGAGGATGCTGCACATCGAAATTCCACTGATTCAACCGCGCAACCGGCAACACTTTCGGGCTTGTTCCTGTCAAAAAACAAGCACTAAAATTCTTCATCTCCCCAGGTGTAATTTTTGTCTCCTCAACCTGGATACCGTTTGCTGCTGCGAGAGTAAGTATTTTGGCCCGTGTGATTCCCGGCAGAACCAGCGATAATTCCGGCGTAAAAATTTTATTACTCAGAATAAAGAAAATGTTGGAACGGCTTCCTTCGGTTAAAAAACCCTGTGTGTTCACATAAACGACCTCCCAATAATGCTCTTTTTTCATAAGTGCATCCGACTGTTCGCGCAGGCTATGCAGGACTTTTTTTGCATTGGGGTTTTCCCTTTCCGCCCGCATACTCCCCACCACAATCCCTTCGGCATACTGTTGGGCGGAGGGATAAAAAAAAGGCATGACCCATGCCATAAACCGGTTACTACCGGAAGTATCCCGGTGAAACAGGAATTTGATGTTACCGATACTCATTCTGTTTTCATCAATAAGGGCTTTCACTGACTGCCGGATAGATTTTCCGGAGAGATTCATCTGAATATTTTCCAGAGCTGCGGAAGAGAAAATACGGTCAATATGTTCCTTCAAAAACAGAGGAATTCCCTTTTCAACCCTTAAAACCTCATAGATGCTGACTCCTTTTCTCAAGAAAGACGGATTGAAATCGCATGTTGAGCGCAATTGCGCATCATGCACAAAATAATTCAGCAGTGCTGTTTCCATAAACGAAAAGCATCAGATTCTTTAAAAGAAGAATCCTTGAACGGTTATCTATTTCTTATCTCTCGAAGCAAAGTAATCATCGAGTAATTTCTTTGCCTTTGCAAAATTAAAAGTCTCAACGAAAATTTTTACAGCATCTTCAGGCGAACCCTGTGCCCATCCGGCGCTGATACTCTCTTCGAGGGTATCTTTACGAATACAGCCGATACCGTTTTCTTTCAAAAACTCTTCAAGGAAAAGTCCTTCTACCCTTGACCCTGTATAAACCAAACTTAATTCACCAGTCATAATGTTCTCCATTTTAAAATTCTAAGTAAAGATAAGAAATTCTCCTTTCAAGAGCAGTAAAATCGTGTTAAAATCTTACAAAAAATCTCAGCATTGCCCATAAGTTCTCAGGTACTTAACTTGATAATGGCAAAGACCATGACTGCCGCGCTGATAAGCTGAACAGGCGAAAGCATGCTCCCATTCACGACATAGTCAAAGAAAATAGCAGAAACGGGGAACAACAGTTCGCTGATGGTGGCCACAATGGCTCTGACCCTGCGTAATCCGTAATAATAAATAAAAATGGCGCCCGAACCGGTCGTAAGACCTATCAGTACAAAAAGCATCCAGTGCAACCGGTTGGTATGCATCACCTCGGTATATTTACCAAAAATTACCACATAAAACAGCATGATAACAGTCGTAAATCCATACCGGAAAAAGGTGGCTGTCATAAAGTTAAAGTGGAGCAGGATTTTTTTTGAAAATACGGTAGAACTACCAAAGGAGAAAGCCGCCAGTATGGCCAGCAATGCAGCGTAAAGGGTATTTTTATTGGTACTCATGCCCGGCAAATGCCAGCCAAATGTCAGAAAATAACTGGCAAGAACGGCAAGGGAGGCCCACAGTGCAAATTGTTTTTTTATCTTCTCTTTCAGAAGGATAGCTGCCAAAGTTATGGCAAATATGGGTTGCAGCTTTTGTAGCAATACCACCACCGACAAATCCTTAAAGTTGACAAGAAACAGGGCTTTCACAATAGCCATTGTCCCAATAGCACCACCAAAAACAGCAATTAAAGTAAATGTAATATAATCCTGCCGGAGAAAGGTTTTAAGCTGCTTGTACTCGCTAAACATGAAAATATTCATGAGCAGAAAAGGAATGGCATGCAACATAAAAACCACGTATCCCACATTCAGTCCCTGCAGGCGCGGCGTAAGCACCACGCCATCAAATCCCCACAGAATGGCAGAAAAGCCAATGGCAGCCGTTCCTTTGATAATTTCCCTGTTACGCAATTTTTTCTAAGATTTCAGTAGGTAAAAGTAGAAAATTTAAACAGTCTGCTGCCGGGATACTACTCAGACAACACGGCTTGTCTTATTCCCCTATTTTTCAATTTTTTGTAATAACTTTTCCAATTCACCGATACCAGCGGGTTTGGCAATGATCTTTTTGTCTTTGTCAAGCAGAAAAAAGGTCGGCGTGGAAGATATCCCGTACATTTCGGCAATCGGACTATCCCAGCCTTTCTGCTCTGCAATATTTATCCAGGTATAACCCTCTTTTTTTATTTCTTTCTCCACTGGTTTTTTACTTTCATCCACCGAAACAGCGACAATCTGCAACTTCTCAGGATGGGCGGGATTGTAATATTTTTCCAGTTTGGGAAGAGCTGCAGTACAATGCGGACACCAACTGGCCCAAAATACCAACAGGGTGTTTCCGGATTTTACTTTGCTCAACCGAATCTTTTTGCCCTTCAATGTCCGTGCCGCAAAATCAGGAGCTGTCTTTCCGATGGCCAATTCTGTAATCAACCGTAGTTTCTTTTGTAAAGCAATCTTTTGAAGTGAATTACCCTGAAAATCAGCGAGATGCTGATGTGTGGCTATGTGCTGCAACAGATTTTCAAAACCAAAATCTTTAAAACCTTTCACAAGATAGTGCAGGCAAAACAGATACATCTTTTCATTAACCTGTGCCTTTTTCAAAATGGTATCCACAGGGGCAACAAAAGCCTTTTCCATAGTCTTCTTATCCATATTCCGGTTTTGAAAAAGGGTAAGATAGCCCACCAGTTTACCAGTCAGCAGGTTAGTGCGTAACAAAAGCGTATCATTAAAATCCACATTTTTAAAATAGGTCTTTTTCTGTTCTTTTTTCTGTTGGGTGGAAGAAACATTCAAATCGGGTTTTACCGGTTCGTCCATGGCAATGAAATGAGCAGCCAGTGTTCCGGGATTGTTTTCTATCAAATTATGAGTAACATTTGCCACCTGATTTTGGAGCTTTTCAACCTGATTTTTAACAACCTGATAAAAGGTATCGTTTTGGGGATAATATTCAAGGACCGGCCGCAGGATATTAATCTTTAGTTCATTAGCCGTTTTTACATGCAAATATTTATAATAAATCAGGTTTTCAACTGACTGTTTTACCTGAATAATATCGCTGGCATTCATCCCGGTCGCGACAAAATCGATATTCTCCCGGTTATAAATCACGTTAAACATTTGACCCGTAGGCGTCATAATCCGGTACATACCCACAGGCATTTCTGCCCCCATGGTGAAGTCAAAACTTCCGGAAATATCTGTCCGTGCGGTATCCACCATCCTTTGCGAACTGGCAAAATCCTGCAAAAGATAGACATCCGTATTACTCATCCCGGGAACGGTTCCACGAATATGAAAAGTCTGGCCGAAAGAAATTCCGGCTATCAGAACTGCCGAAAACAACAATGCTATTTTACGTTTTATCATGGCTCAAAAATTTTAGAGACAAAAATACGGTATTCTTTAATTGTAACCGCCCAAAACCAGGGACGAAACAATCTAACTACACAATGTTCTTTCCCATCCGTTTTCCAAACAGGAGTCAGCGTTATTACAGCACACTGATTATTACTGAAGTTGCCTTTTTGTGCTTGTCTTTTAGAATTTTATTTCCACATAACTCCCGACTTTAATCACTCCAAACTTCAGGCACTTTAGGCACTTCAGGCACTTTAGGCACTTTAGGCATTTCATTATAAACCTTACCTTTGCCGAAACCAAATATTTGCCATGAGATTTATCAAAGCAGAGCAGCAGGAGCAGCTGGGAGTTCTGAGGCTCGACAATGACAAAAAAAGCAATTCACTCAATCTAAAGATGATTGATGAAATGGTGGAAGCTTTTGGTGAATTTGAAAAAAGCCATACACGGGTAGTGATGATATGCAGTAATCCGGGTGTCAGTGTGTGGTGTGCAGGCCTGCGCATCGACCAGCTTCCCGACCCGGCCAAAGACCCGGTTCCTTATGAATATTCCCTGGAAAAAATCTTAAAACGTATTGAAAGTTTTCCGGGCGTAGTGATAGCAATGATTGATGGCAGCGTATGGGGCGGCGGCTGCGAACTGGCATTTTCCTGTGATATTTTGGTTGGGAGTCCGAAAGCCTCTTTTGCCATAACACCAGCCAGAATCAGTGCGCCATACAACCCGAATCAGGTGAACCGTGTGCTGCAACGTGTGGGTAGCAACATTGCCATGGAGCTGTTTTTTACCGCCGACGTAATGAATGCTGAAAGAGCAGAAAAGCTGGGAATCCTGAACCATCTGGTAGCAACAGAAAAGCTGGAAGAATTTACGCAAATGCTGGCCGGGCGCATCACAAACAATGCTCCGCTCGCCATTTCGCTCATAAAAACTCAGGTGCATCAACTGGCCACACAAACCGTTGAGCAGATTACACAAGACAAAGGCAACCGCGAATTTGTGAAACGTGTTTTCCTGAGCCACGATTACAAAGAAGGGAAACAAGCCTTTCTCGAAAAAAGAAAACCTGTATTTAAAGGCAGATGATATGTTTCGCTTTATTCAAAAATATTTCCATGCATGGTTTCCTGTGGAGCGGATAAAAACAGATTACAATGTTCTCGAAGTCATCAGACAAAACAATAAGCTGGTGCTCAATGCACCACATACCAACTATTCTTTCGGCACTCTTCACGAAGTTTTCAGGAGTGCGATTCAACAAATACATCCTGATTTTCAGGAAATTAAAAATGTTTTAATTCTTGGTTTCGGGGCAGGAAGCGTCGCCTGGATTTTGCAGAAAGAGAACCATTGTGCTTGTCAGATTACCGGTGTGGAAATTGATAAAACAGTCATTACCCTCGCCAAAAAATATTTCCGGCTTGACCAAATAAAGAATCTTGATCTCCACATTGAAGATGCCGCTTATTTTATGTCCGTTGACACAAACCGTTATGATTTAATTGTCATCGACCTGTTTTTTGACCATCGGACACCGGAAAAGTTTTTAACTGCCGGATTCCTGAAAAGTCTTCAAGAGCATTTGCTGCCGCAGGGAAATATTCTGTTCAACTATTTACTTTATGATTTCGATGCCAGGAAGAAGTCCATTGAATTTGAAAAGAACTTCCGGCATTTTTTTAAGCAGACACAGAAACTGACTTTCAGAAAACAGCCGAAAAACATTATTTTCTCGGGGAGAAGATAATGAAGTTATTTTTCACACCGAAATATAGTAATTTCCCACCATATCGAGATATTGCCGTGTAAAAGAACCGTCTTCGTTGCGAATTATGAATTTTTCAGTCTCCGGAACGGCGGCAGAATTGCCCAGCAGCAGATTTACCCGGTTGGGTTCTTTGCATGGCATGGGGAAGATCAGCATCTGTTTATGCAACTGCAATCCCACATCGGCAGCGGATTTCAGGAACAACCTGCTTTCGCGGTAGGGCAACACCACCGCAAAGCGCCCCTGATGTTTCAAAAGCCTCTCCCCTGCTTTTGCCAGCTGCTCATAACTAAGCGTATCGCCATGCCTTGCCATTTGCCGGCTTTTTTTCTCCGGCCGCTGGTCGTTAACAAAAAACGGCGGATTGCTAATGACCAAATCATACTTTTTCCCGGTTTCGGCAAGATGAAAGATATTGATATCCTCATGAAAAACCCGCAGTCGAGCGGCGAAAGGAGAAAGTCTGAAATTTTCCGAAGCCTCGCGGGCAGAAGCCTCATTCAGCTCTACCGCATCCACCCGCACCGAAGCTTTCCGTGCTGCCAGCAAAAGCGCAAGGATACCACATCCGGTTCCCACATCCAACACCTCCTTTACCCCGTTCAGCTCCGTCCAGATACCGAGCAAAACTGCATCAGTCCCCACTTTCATGGTAGAGCGGTGATGTGACAGACTGAATTGTTTAAAGCGGAACGTCCGTGTGTCGGGAGCACTCATTTTATGCGTTTAAATAAAGGTCAAGCAGACCATCTGGAGCTTTTATCAGGATGCTTTTCCCCTTGCGATCAAGTTTCAAAATTACGGCATCATTTATGGGAATCAGCACCTCTTTTCCCTCATGAAACACTTGCATAACCGCCTGAGCAGGATAATCCAGAATTTCTTCAATCACGCCAACCGGGCCGAATACCTCATCCGTAACCATAAAGCCTTTCACCTCGTGATAATAAAATTTGTTGCCCGTGAGTCCGGGCAGAGCCGACAGCGGCAGATAAAGCTCCGTTTTCACCAGCCCGGCAGCCTCATCAGCTGTGGAGATGTCCTGAAATTTCACAATAAGCTTGTTGTTTTTCAGTGAACGTTCCTCGATAAAGTAAGGCACCAGGCTTCCGTGAATATTCAGAAAAACCATTTCCATCGCCTCATAAGCCGTGGGGTCGTCCGCATCGATAAAAGCCACTACCTTGCCATCGTAACCGTGCGTTTTGGTGATCAGTCCGAGATAAAAATAATTTTCAAAAACATTAATATTTTCCATATCTGACAGGAACTTTGGTTTTAGAAGACAAAAGTAGAGAAAACTGCGCATAAAAAAAGCCCGGCTTTCAGCGGACTTAGGGATTGTTATGAAATAACCTATCCGTTTTGACTCGTTCTTTTGCCCTTTTTCATCGTTGCAAAAGTTTTAAATTCACCCTGTGAAATAATGGCTT
>VAPE01001491.1_pt1 | contig 10403 bp, 9 predicted proteins | sample 3393911 | NCBI WGS metagenome assembly VAPE01 (sample SAMN08290436, study PRJNA428436) | hydrothermal vent metagenome | isolation source: Deep-sea hydrothermal vent chimney | place: Atlantic Ocean: South-mid Altantic Ridge | reverse complement strand
TAACTGGACGTCTGCTCTGAATCGTTTTATGATTATGTTTGATGATCGTATCAGTAAGCATTTAATCTAAATGGCAGTTACACAGAATCTGGGATGGTCTCTGTTGATAATAATGACGAACCCAACAAGCCAGCCCTTATTATTTTGTAACTAGCCTTATTAGCTTTTTGATAGGTAAATAGACATTAAAACCTAAGTGACTTTTGCATAATGCGGTATATTTTGCGGTATATTTTTTATTGAAAAAACTTAAAGCTATACATATCAAGGAACACAGCGAACACTTTACTTCCTGCCGTTCCGACCAAACATAGTAGTTAAAGAAAAAGCCAATCATTGCTTGCAATGGTTGGCTTTTTTTTATGGATGGATTTGGCAAAACAATCTTTTGAGCCTCTGTATCTATTTCATTTGCTCATAGAACTCATCACCAAAAGGACCCGTATAAGGGAAATCCATCTGTAGCAGGTACTTCATATTTTATTCCTATGATTTATTAGACCGTGATTTATTAGGCCGTCACTTATTGTACTGTCTTAATAGGATACTGTTTATAGAGTTACAGGCAATGTAGATCTTGTATCATTACAACCAATTATCGGCCAACTGCCTATAGACTTTTAACCGTCAAGCGGTTAGCTTAAATAGGTCATCAACTATTCAAGTTTATGCTATGTCCGAGCCTATTGCTCAACTCTCACCGAATAACACTATGGCTAGCGGTCGTCCACCATGGGAAGCATATCGTCGCCCTTATGTGCGTGATTTGGCGTTTGTACTTGCCTGCCCTAACATCTTAACTCACTGGATCGACTTCTCGCCAGATCAAATTACTCATCCCATCGCGGTTCATAATAGTGAGTTTTGGCTAGCGCAGTTTCAAGCGTACCAGCAGCGCTTAGAGCAGCTTGATAACACTAACGCTTATCAAGATTTGACGCGTTATCTATTATCGCGGCCTAGTCCGAATCGCTTAGGCTTTCACTTTGAAGGCTTGCTATCGTTTTGGTTAGAAGACGGGTTTGCACGTGGGCTGCACGCGTTTGAGACCTTAGCCAGTAATATTCAATTGTATAATGATAAGCAAACGGTAGGTGAGCTTGATTTAATTCTTTATAATCATGTGCAGCAGCAGACGGAGCATTGGGAGTTAGCGATTAAGTTCTTTATGGGCTCGCAGCCATTCGCACCGCAAGACTGGGTTGGCATCAATTCAAACGATAATCTTCAGCGCAAAATGACTTATATGCAAAATAAGCAGTTTCGCAGCGTTTGGGTAGATACTGAGGATCATGGGCGCGTCAAGATTGATAAACGTTATGGAGTGATCAAAGGTCGCTTCTTTTTGCCTGTTCATTATACTGATTTTACTTATCCTGACTGGCTAGAGCCGACATTTCCTATGCATGAATGGTGCGATATAAACGATAAAACTACTCTTGCTGATCTCGATAAAAGCTCGCTACGCCAAGCCCACTATATTGAGTGGTTCACCAAGCGCGACTTTTATGACGAGCATCAGTCGTTATCTAGTCTGCCACTAGGGTCAACGGGACAGCCACCTAAAGCGGGGTTATACTTCATAGAAGAGCGCCCATTGGTGATTTACCCTTATGTGAGCGCTAGTAGTGAGAATAAACTCTAAGGTGGAGCCTTGTTTCAATAGTTCTCAATGACCTGCATAATCTCGTATCTGAGCATATCGGCGCTCGGCATACGCTCAGCATGAAAGCGGACGATAGCGATACCGGCACTGGCTAGTGCTTTGTCTTTTTTATCGTCAGCCTTTTGCCGCGATTTACTGCTGTGAGTCCAGTCATCCAGTTCGATGGCGACTAAAGTGGTTTGTGCGTCGATATCGGTAATCACATAATCGACGCTTTGCCGGCAGATGCGATTAAACCAAAAGCTGCGCTCGCTGGCCTCCTCAGAGTTGGCTTCGATAATGCGGGACAACTGAACTTGGACGAAGATATGATATTCAGGGAGGGCATTTTTGAGCTTATTAAAAAAGATGACTTCGGTATCGGTCATAATAGGCATCGGCGCAAAAGGCCAAATCGCCAAATCGTCACCACCTACCGGTGCAGGAGCCGGCTCTTCTCTTTTTGAATTTGACTGATGCTTTATCACCACTATCAGAGTCAAAAAGCCGATAGCTGCGAGCAGAAATACAATGCCAAGTGACATAGGTTTACCTTATAAATTTGAGGCGACCGCCCAGCCTTTGTAGGCTGATAAGTCATACAGTAGGAAATAAAAAAGCAGCCGCTATCGTATACAAGCTTAACTCAATCAGCAATCTATCAAATAAAAAACACGACAATATATGTCGTGTTTTAAGCTAAAGTTTTGCGCTATAGATGGTTTCGAGCTAAAGATAGATACTCATAAGAAAGTAAGTGTTTACCAATATTTGACCCAAGCACCGCTAGTATCTACTTTGGGGTCGTTGTTAATCTTATCTTTTAGCGCTAATGCGGCCACTTTACCGCGCTCAGGACCAACGACGACGCGGACACCGCGACTGGTCTTACTCGTTGTCACTTGATAGCCTGCATCTTTGAATTTTTTGGCGACTCTATCGGCACCGGCTTGATCGCTAGCTAGCGAAACTTGTACGCCAAAGCTGCCCTTAGCATCGGTTTGTTTCGCTTCTCTACGAGCCTCTACCAAGCGCTGCTGCGCATCACGCTTTGCTTGTGCTTGCGCTTTTTCTTGTTCGCGCTTACGCTCTGCTTCTGCCGCCTCACGCTCTAAGCGCTGAATCTGTTTACGCGAAGGAATGGTAATCGTCTGCCCTAATTGTAAGGTAGCAGATGGTGAGGTGTTATTGGCTTGGGCCAAGGCTTCAACGGGCACATTATACCGACGTGCTAGCTTGATTAAGCCATCACCGGACTTGACTTTGTATTCGCTCGGCGAGCTTGGTGGCTCGGATTTAGCCGCTTGCGCTTTTTGCTCAGCGGCTCTTTGTTCAGCGGCCTTTTGTTCTGCCGCTCTTTGCTCGGCAGCTTTGCGTTCGGCTTGTTCTTTAGCTGCCGCTTTTTCTCGGGCCTCAGCTTCTGCCTTTTGTTGAGCAGCGCGCTGCTGCTCTTGCTCAGCTGCTCTTTTTGCTTCAGCGGCGCGGCGCTTTTCTTCTTCAACGCGACTGTCGTTACTTACAGCGTTTGCGCTCGTAGGTGTCACTGTCACGGTATCTTGCTGCGTCTGTACTGCAGGGGTGTCTGATGTGGTGGGCGTTTCTTGTATCGCTTCTTCTTCAGCAGCTTTGGGCATGGCATTATCGATATAGCGTTGGTTTTCTGCGCGTGCTTTAGCGAGTGCTTTGGCCTCTGCAGACTCTTGCTCAGCCAAAAACTGCTCGGCACGCTTTTCTTGTTCCGCTACTCGTAGGGCACGCTCTTTTTGTTTTTGAGCCAATAGCTTTTTTTCAGTTTCGATATCTGTGGTCAACGGGGTCACGGCCTGCTGCTCTTCAGCGCTAGTCTCAACGATAGCTGGGGCCGCAACGGTATTATCATTGGTTCCAATCTGTTGCACCATGGCATATAGCATCACGCTACCGCCAATAATCATGCCGATGCCCAATAAGGCTTGTCTAGAAAAATTCATCCGTTTCATTTCCTCAGTTGGTAACAATGATCACTTCATACCCTCAAAGCTTTATACGCACTGCTTATACTGCAAAATTATCTGATAAATGAGTACTATTTTTACGAAAAAATAGCACTCATTCATTTATAAAGCCTTTTATTATCATAATAAAGCGCTTTGATTATAAAACAATTTTTTCATATTGTCTGCTAACAGGATACTTCAACAGACTATGCAAACTGCGTTACCTAACAAAAGCTAAGTCAAACTACTTATCGGCTGAGCTTAAGGTTTTTAGCTTGACCATGTTAGTTTGATGAGCAGCTCTGTCCTAGCGTTATGTTGGCTCTAGGGTCAAAGCTAAAAGCGTCTCGCCAATGGTATGAAAAGAGCCGCAAACTAGCAGGAGATCGTGTGGTTGACTCGCCAAAATAGCCGCTTGCGCCGCCTGCTGTAAACTCTCAAAAGTATGGATGCGCTCTTGAGGAATATAAGCGCTCATCGCGGCTACTAATTGCTCAACGCTCGCTGCTCTTGGATAATCTATCTCAGCGATAAACCACTCAGACATCGGCAAATCAGCTTGCGTTAAACGTTGAACAACCAGCTCGATATCCTTATCTGCGAGCATAGAAAACACTACCTTAATCGTCGCAGTTTTATTACCGGCCAGTTGCTTGTGCTGCTGCCAAAGCGCTACTAACTGCGCGAGCATAAAATCAACGCCATGCTCGTTATGAGCGACATCGAATAGCCAATGGCGATCAGCCAGCTGCCGATAATCAAAACGCCCTGCTAGCTGAACGCTACCCAAGGCTTGCTTGATAGCGTCAATGCCGATATCGAGAGGACTGGCTAGCACGGCTGATACCGCATTAGCAGTATTGGTCAGTGACAGTTTTGGCCGCGGTAATTGTAGTGTCACTGCCGCATTACTATATTGCCAAGTGGGCTTAGCATTAGTATTAAGCTCGTTATTAAGCTCATTATTAAGCTTAGTATTTATCTTATCTTCGCTACTACTCTTAACTTCACGGTAATAAAAATCCTGTCCCACTTGATAGCAAGTGACATTATGCTGCTCAACAAGTTCTGCAACGCTGGCGGGCATTTCAGTAGCGCCGTAAATCAGGGGAATACCTTCACGTAAAATACCCGCCTTTTCACGGCCGATATCTTCAAGGTTGTCTCCGAGCCAATCCACGTGATCGATACCGATATTGGTAATCACTGCCAGATCAGGATCGATGATATTGACCACATCTAAGCGCCCGCCTAAGCCAACTTCTAGCACCCAAACCTCGCAGTCTGCGGTCGCAAATATCAAAAGCGCGGCTAAAGTCGTCATCTCAAAAAAAGACAAGGTTAATCCGCATTGCAGCCTTGCGGCCTCAACTTGCTCAAAAGCCGCTATCAAAGTCTTATCACTAACCATCTGGCCATTAATACGTACGCGCTCATTGAACTCAATTAAGTGCGGCGACTGATACAGCGCGGTTTTATAACCCGCAGCTTGACACAGCTCACTGATCATCGCAGTCGTGGAGCCCTTACCATTGGTGCCTGCCACCGTAAAAACGTAGGTATTTTCTTTGGCCGACTGGACGACTCCTAAACGCTCAGCGACCGGCAGCACTCTGGAGAGCCCCATATCTATCGCTGAGACGTGGATTTGCTGCATATAATCTAGCCATTCCGTCAGGCTAGAGTCTTTAGTCGGCTTATACGCCTGCGAAGTCAAAGAAGAAGAGTCCATAAATAACCTATATCAAAAATGGGCGTAAAAAAAGCTATAAATCGTCATTATATTTGCCTCAAAGTGTATAGCAAATTCAATCAAAACCCCAATTCAAAATGACAAGTCAAAACCAAAAAATAGCACTTACCGCTCTTCACGATAAATGCTATTAAAAGTGTGCTAAGTGTACTTTAAAAACAGCTTAAACGCAGAGCTAAGCATCCACGTTTGGCTGATGACAAAGCTTAGCAAGCAGGCGATAAATGGTATCTATCATTTGATGACGATGCACCACTTCATCGACAACGCCGTGCTCTAATAAAAACTCAGCTCGCTGGAAAGGCTCTTCTAAGGTCTCGCGTACAGTTTGCTCAATGACGCGCTTACCGGCGAAACCTATCATCGCTTTTGGTTCGGCTAAATGGATATCACCAAGCATGGCAAGCGATGCCGTCACGCCGCCGTAAACGGGATTGGTCAACACCACGATATAAGGAATACCTGCCAAACGCAGACGCTCAACCGCAGCTGCGGTACGCGCCATCTGCATCAAGGACAGTAACCCTTCTTGCATACGCGCACCACCAGAAGCAGCAAAACAAACTAACGGTTTACGCTCTGCTAAGGACTTCTCCGCCGCTTGTACAAATCGATCGCCAACCACTGAGCCCATCGAGCCGCCCATAAATTGAAAGTCAAAAGCACAGGCCACGACTTCAAGATTGCGTAGCTTGCCATATAGCACAATCAGCGCTTCGCTCTCGCCCGTCTTAGTCTGGGCTTGCGTCATACGCTCAGGATAAGGTTTGCTATCGACGAAGCCTAACGGGTCTTTTGCGACAAACTCCTGCCCAATCTCGCCATCGACTTGCTCCAAAAACCATTGCAAGCGCTCACGAGCAGTCATCGCCAGATGATGATCGCAGTGCGGACAAACATAACAGTTAAAGATAAGCGCCGTATTGGTGATCATCGACAGGCAGTTCGGGCACTTAGTTGAAGGCTCAGTCTCAACTGCAGTCAGTTGCGGCGTGAGCTGCTGCTTAACGCCCGGTACGGGACGATTAAACCACGATTGGCCTGCCGTATTGGTACTGGTTTTGGTACTGATTTTGGTACTGTCCTCTGACATCTCAGTCTTTTCTATAGTTTCAGTCATATTATTCGCCATTATCAAAAGGTTATCCGGCACGTTTGCGCATAACCGTTTATAGTATTATGAATGATTGCTCATGCATCATTGCAGATATGGTCTTAGTTTACACACGTAAACTAAAATTAGCAAAGCCATTCAACATATTGCTATTAACGGCTTTTCTCGATAGTTTACTGGAGTAATAGTATATAAAACCCGCACTGACGATAATATTACAAACTATCTAAAGCGTCTCTTAGCTCATCCATTTTGGTCATAATACGCTGCTGTGCTTCCGCTACCGCCTTACTATCATTGGCATCGATATCAGCAAAGTTCTGCACTAAGGCACTCCCCACAATGACCCCATCGGCGTGCTCGCCAATGGCTTTGGCAGACGCACCATCACGAATACCAAAACCAACACAAACTGGCAAATCCGTCTCTGCCTTAATCGCTTGTACTTGCTGCGCGACATCATCAGTATCGAGCGTAGCAGATCCAGTGACGCCTTTGAGTGACACGTAATAAATATAACCGCCACAATGGGTCAAGACTTGCTCACGGCGCTCAGGTAAAGTCGTCGGCGATAATAAGAAAATCTCATTCATCGCATGCTCGGATAGATGCTGAGTAAAGCTGCCCGCCTCGGCTGGCGGCAGGTCCACCATCAAGAGACCATCAACCCCTGCCTGTTCACACAGCTGCACAAAGTTATCATAGCCAATGATTTCCACAGGGTTAAGATAGCCCATCAGGATAATAGGCGTCTGTGTATCTTGCTTACGAAACTCGCTTACCATATTTAGCGCATCACGAGTGCTGGTACCTGCCGCTAACGCGCGCTCGCCTGCTAAAGCTACGGTTGGGCCATCGGCCATAGGATCTGAAAACGGTAAACCGACTTCGATCATATCGGCGCCGTGTTTGACAAGGTCATGTAGCAAGCCAACAAAGTTACTCGGATTGGGATCGCCTGCCATCACGTACGGAATCAGCGCTTTTTTGTTCTGTGATTTTAAAGTTTCAAAGGTGCTTTCAATTCGGGTCATAATTTTCTCTAGTTATTATTTAATAAAAACAAGAGGCTATTATTAGCCTCTGTTAATCATATTATTGAATGCTACAGCTCAATCCCTTCCGCCTTCATCACTGAATGCAAATCTTTATCGCCGCGACCTGACATATTCACCACGATAGTCTGCTCAGGTGACATGGTTTTGGCCAGTTTTAATGCATAAGCACAAGCATGAGACGTTTCTAAAGCTGGAATAATACCTTCTTTACGCGTCACTTCATGGAAGCCCTCTAACGCCTCTTTGTCGGTACAGCCAACATATTCAACCCGGTTCATGTCTTTTAGGAAACTATGCTCAGGACCAACACCTGGATAATCAAGACCTGCCGAGATCGAATGCGTCTCTTGAATTTGGCCTTCATCATCTGCCATTAGATACGTACGATTACCATGCAACACGCCGATACGGCCCGCCGCAAGTGGCGCTGAATGACGACCACTTTCGATACCATCGCCTGTAGCTTCGACACCATACATCTTCACATCGGTATCGTTTAAGAAGTCAAAAAACAGACCAATAGCATTCGAGCCGCCGCCAACACAAGCGACTAGTGCGTCAGGTAACTTACCCGTTTGTTGCAAGTGCTGTACACGCGTCTCTTTACCGATGATCGCTTGGAAATCACGCACCAGTAGTGGATAAGGATGCGGGCCTGCGACCGTACCGATAATATAATAAGTCGTATCGACATTGGTCACCCAATCGCGCATGGCTTCGTTCATCGCATCTTTTAAAGTGCGCGAACCTGAAGTCACCGGCACGACAGTCGTGCCTAAGAGACGCATACGGTAGACGTTCATCTTTTGTCGTTCGACGTCGTCTGCGCCCATATAGACGATGCACTCTAAGCCCAAACGTGCGGCGATAGTCGCGGTTGCCACGCCGTGCTGACCCGCTCCTGTCTCCGCGATAATGCGTTTTTTACCGCACATTTTGGCGAGTAGCGCCTGCCCGATAGTATTATTGACCTTGTGTGCGCCGGTATGATTGAGATCTTCACGCTTAAAGTAAATTTGCGCGCCGCCGATTTCATCGCTTAAACGCTTGGCATGATACAGCGGCGTTGGGCGACCGACGTAATTGACCAAATCGTTATGATACTCCTCCCAAAAGGCCGGATCAGCTTTGACTTTGGTGTATAGCGTCTCAAGCTCTTCTAGCGCTGCCATCAAAGTCTCAGACACAAAGCGGCCGCCATGCACGCCAAAATGACCACGAGGATCAGGGTATTGATTGAAATCGGCGACGACTTTTGGATTGGTAAAAGTATTGATCGTTTGTGCTGAATTATTTTCGGTTATAGTACTCATCAAAATATCCTGTAGATAACATATAGGTTAAAAATGCTTATAAATTAAAGGCCAAACGATTAAAACAATATAGGGCTTATAAATAAATCGATAAAACTCTTTGCCTTGATCTCGGCCATAGTCAATCTCTTCACCGATCATTGCCATCGATCTCGTTTGACCGCTTTCATAAAGCCGCGCATTTTGTCTTCATCTTTTTTACCTTTCGCGGACTCAATACCGCCGCTCACATCGAGCGCGTAGAGCGCATGGATAGGCAGATCTAAAGTTGCAGCGACATTATCAGCATCAAGCCCGCCTGCCAATATAATAGGCAGCGCACTGTCTGTTGGGATCAAATCCCAATCGAACTGATCGCCCGTACCGCCATATTTCTGCGGATTATAAGCATCAAGTAAAATACTACTTGCACCAGCGCTAGCAAAATCGTTAATTTTAGCTTGGACTCTCGCTAGCGTGTCTTGCTCGCTATTGATACGTAGCGCCTTTATCCAGCGTTTATGCACGCTATTAGCCAGTTGCTGACATTGCTCAGGACTCTCATCGCCATGAAACTGGATAATATCAAAAGCGACTTTATCGGCTAACTCCATAAGCTCGTCTTTATCCATATTGACCACTAAGGCGACGACGCTAGTAAAGGCTGGCACTCCGGTAGTCAATTGCTGCGCTTGCGCTATGGTCACCGCACGCGGACTTGGCGGATAAAACACTAAGCCTACCGCATCCACACCCAATTGAGCAGCTGCCTCAATATCAGCAAGCTGAGTGAATCCGCAAAATTTTACCTGCATATTTTGACCTTAGCCAAGTAAACTTGAAGTTGTCTTAATAAAGTGGCTGTTCATAAATTAGCGATTAATAAAGACGCCTAGCTCTAGAAATGAGGGTGATTTGTTAACTCAAAGCCAAATCAATTGCATCCAAAAACTTATCCTAGCATACTTTTATTCATAGTTTTGTTTATGATTACCATAAGGACTTTTCAATGTCTAAAAAGACAGCGGCAACTAGCAGCAGTAAAGATAACGATAGTAAAAAAAAGCCGGATAATAATGCACATTCGCCCCATTATCTAATGTGGTTTCGTCGTGACTTGCGTATACATGACAATACCGCTTTGGCCGCTATTTGTGAGCAGGCTAATGCCAGTGAAGCGCCTGTTACCGCCGTCTACTTTATCACTCCTGAGCAATGGCTTGAGCATGATGACTCGCTCGTACAAGTCGATCATATCGCGCGTACTCTGCCGATACTAGCGCAAAAGCTAGAAGATCAGTTAAATATCGCTTTAAACGTCTATCTATGTGCAGATTTTGATGAGTCCATAGAAGCTATCACTGAGCTATGTGCAGAGCAAAAAATTACTACCGTTATGGCCAATCACGAGTACGAAGGCAATGAAATCGATCGCGATGAAAAGTTGACAAAGCAGCTTGCTAATGATGACATCGAGTTTATCCGCCATCATGACCAGTGTATATTGCCGCCGCTGAGCATCACCACTAATGACGGCGATAGCATGTATAAAGTCTTTACCCCAT
>VAPE01029968.1_pt1 | contig 10407 bp, 6 predicted proteins | sample 3393911 | NCBI WGS metagenome assembly VAPE01 (sample SAMN08290436, study PRJNA428436) | hydrothermal vent metagenome | isolation source: Deep-sea hydrothermal vent chimney | place: Atlantic Ocean: South-mid Altantic Ridge | reverse complement strand
TTTTTCTACAAGACAATGCCGGAGAAGGCAAAGGAAAAAGTTAAATGTCCGGGCAGATACAGGATAGTGAGAGATGATAGTTATAGTGGAGAGATGATAGTTATAGTGGAGAGATGATAGTGAAAAAACACTGAAATCTTTACACTAAAATCTGTCACTGTATTTGTTGATGGATCAGGTAATGAAGATAAGGGATAATGGCAGAGTTTAATCAGAGAGAAGACCAGACACTGATACTGAGGGCGTTGTTGCATGTCCATAGATCCCGACTCGTCGGGGATATGGGGAAGGAGGGATAAATGATGGAATTTAGATTGAAGGCATTAACACCGATTTGGACAGGTGGCGTGGAATCGATGATTGAGAGAGGTGATAATGGAATTTGATGTAAAAGAATATAATTCGGTTGTTCTTGGGGCTCTGTTGCATGATATGGGGAAGTTGGTAGATAAGTTACTGACTTTTATAAGTTTTTTCTCCAGATAGAAGAAATAACTTGAATTTAGCAATAATGTTTGATATACTTACTTCAACTAGTCTCAAGACGTCTTAAGATGATTAATATGACAGTGGAAATAGATGGACGGATATTCTACAGAACTAACGAGGCACTAAAAAAAGTTGGGATCAGTAGAGCAACATTTTTTCGCTGGTTAAAAGATGGTACCATTGAGGATGTTCTCCACAAGGACAGGAGGGGTTGGAGGCTTTTTACAGATGAGGATATCGAAAGGTTAAAAAAAGAGGCCAATAAAATTCGCATATTGCCTTATCAACCAACATTAGAATTCAATAATGAATAATTTTGCCTAAAAATTCAATTAATTGATAAAGATAATATTATAAGTTCTTATGTCAAGTATGAAAAACGAAAATAGCCTTAAAAATAATATTCGCACTCCCGATTCAATTACTATACCTCTGATTTTTTCTCGACATGAAACCTTTCACCCGCGTTATCTATGGCTGAAAAAAGGCTTTGATAAAGCTTCTCAGGACAATGCAGTTTTTATCCGAGACAATGCCACAACTGTTTTAGGTGTGGGGAAGAACATGGTCAAAGCTATCAGATATTGGTGCAGTGCTTTTGGAGTGCTTGATGAGATTCAACAAAAAGGGAAGAAAGGTAAACAGTCTGTACCTTCACGATTTGGGAAACTTCTTTTGGATGATAATGGATATGATCCATATCTTGAAGATTTAGCTTCTTTATGGTTATTGCATTGGAATTTGATAAAATCCCCTTGCTATGCTACTGCATGGTATTTTACCTTTAACATTTTTAATAAAAATGTGTTTACTGCTGAAGATCTACTTGACTCTTTACAAGATTACATAAATCGAGTTTCCCCCACTTATAAGATCTCCGAATCTTCTTTAGTAAAGGATGTAAATTGTCTATTACGTATGTATGTTGAACAGACAAACCAGAAGATTTTTAAAGAAGACTCAATTGACAGCCCATTTTCCGAATTAGGGCTCATTAAGAATTACGGTGACACAAAGCATTTTATCATGAATATTGGAAATAAACCCGTCCTTGTTGCAGAAGTAATAGTAGCTACATGCTTAGAATTCGCTTTATCTGCAGAAGAAGGAGCAAAGACCATTTCTATATCACGTTTATTGTATGACATAGGAAGTCCGGGGTTAATTTTTAAGCTTAATAAGAGTTTGTTATATGATTCAATAGAGCAGGTTTCAAGTCAGTTTAAAGATATTTCTCTCTCTGAAACTGCAGGTTTAATTCAATTTTCATATACAAAGGATCCCTTAATCCTTGCAGAAGATATTCTGAATAGATATTACAGTCGCAGGAGAAATTAATTTGCCGCTATATGATTATATAAAAATTAAGCGAAGGTATACTCGCTCAGTAAATCTTGAGCGCGATTTAGAGATTGCTGACAGCGTTAATGGATATATTCTGACTCCTAAAGTTGCAGGTATTATTGAACGTTTTCTAAAAGCTATATCAATACCTAATTCTGTCAGGGCATGGACAATTACAGGAGTATATGGAACCGGCAAGTCTGCCTTTGCCCATTTCTTATCATCTCTTTGTTCTTCTAAGGATGAAAAAATACGTTTAAATGCGCTTAAGATACTAAAGGGATCAGATAATCCATACTCAAAGCTTACAAGAAATTTCCCTGAACGTGGCCTAATTAAAGCAGTTGTAACCTCCCAACGAGAACCGATTGCTAAGACCATAATTCGTGGTCTAAAAAGAGGGGTTGATAGCTACTGGAGTGGAATGAGGGGAGTGAAGCCAGGAGTGTTAAAGCAATTGAATGCTTTATATAATAAGGTCAAGCGTGATAAAAAAGTTGATAATCAATTAGTGCTCGATTTAATCCAGAAAATAGCAATCGCATCAAAAACAGGTCTCCTAATAATTATTGATGAGTTAGGAAAAAACTTAGAATATGCTGCACAAAATCAAACAATAAGCGACTTATATCTTCTTCAGCAGCTTGCTGAGTTGCCGTCCGGCAAAAAACACCCAAAAATATTTTTCATAGGGTTACTACACCAGGCTTTCTCTGACTATGCACATAGTCTTTCATCTGCACAAAGAAATGAATGGGCTAAGATTCAGGGTAGGTTTGAAGACATACCTTTTGCAGATTCACCTGAAAGAGTAATGTATTTAATAGGATGCGCAATTGACCACTCTAACGCCAAAATGTTTACACCTTTGATAAATAATTGGTCTGAACAATGGAACTCTTCATTATCCAAATATGACTTTTTAAATGATGTTTCTGCCAATGAATTGTCTTCTATATATCCACTTCATCCTATCTCAGCAGTGTCCCTTCCGGTTTTATGCAATAAGTTTTCCCAAAATAATCGTACTTTGTTCACTTTTCTGGCAAGTGATGAACCATATTCATTAACTTCTTTTTTAAAGGAAAATTCAGATAATAATGGCCAACTTCCAACATTTAAATTACATCATTTATATGATTACTTTATTGAGTCTGCACGAATTTCCATGTCAACACGTCCTCAATTTCAAAGATGGATAGAAGTACAAGGACGGATTGCAGACGCAAGACACTTTGATTTAGATTCTGTTCAGGTTTTAAAAACTGTAGGGATTTTAAATCTTATTTCTAATACCGGAGCCTTAAGAGCCACACATGAATTGGTTTCTTTAGCAATGTGTGATAATGTTTATGACAAGAAAGAATTAATACATTGGAGAAATGTAGTTGATGGCCTGATTAAAAAGAGTTTTATAACATGGCGCAAGCAGCTTGATGAACTGAGAATCTGGGAAGGAACTGATTTTAATATCGAAAAGGAAGTCTCTGAGCAAATTCAACAAATAAAGGAACCTCTTGCGGATCTGCTCAACGAATTTTATCCATTACGTCCACTCATTGCAAGACGACATAGCTATATTACAGGTACGCTCCGATATTTTAAAAGAATCTACTATGAAACCATTCCTGATAAAATATTCAGTTCAAGTAATGATTGTGATGGACTGATTTGTTATCTAATCAATAAAAAAATACCATCAGAGATGCCTGCTTATACGGATGATGGTAAGCCTTTAATTGTAATATGTGCTTCTGAAGTGGAGGTTCTTAGACTTGCTTGCCATGAATATGTAGGACTCAAGAATATAGAAAAACATGCAAAGCAATTACAATCAGACGGTGTGGCTCGGCGTGAATTAAAACAGCGGATTTTTGTTGCGAAAAAGATCCTTGATGATACATTGACACGATCATTTGATATTCCGAACTCGCTTCGGAATTGGATATTAGGCAAGAAGGAAAAAATCAACAGTAATACAACCCTTAATGCCAGACTGTCTGACGTATGTGACCAAGTTTATAGCAAAGGCCTTCATTTATGGAATGAATTAATCAATAGGCGTGAATTAACATCTCAGGGTGCCAAGGCAAGACGAGAGTTAATTGAGGCAATGCTGAACAATCTTGGGGAAGAACGTCTTGGAATTACAGGAAATGGTCCTGAATTCAGCATATTTAATTCTGTGCTAAGTGCAACCGGTATTTATTTATATAGTGGTTGTAGATGCTCTATAGGCATACCAAAGAAAGATTCAGGAGTTTACCATATATGGAAAGAGATCGAAAAATTTTGTAAATCAGCTACACAAACTCCTAAACAAATAAATGAATTATACCGAATCTTAGATGCTCCTCCCTATGGTGTTAAACAGGGGGTCATTCCTATTCTCCTGTTAGCAGTACTCCTATACTATAGTGATTATATAAGTGTTTATATCGATGGCACCTATATCCCTATCCTGGGGTCAGAACATTTTGAACTGCTTGTGAAGAGACCTGAAAAATTTGCAGTAAAGTATTTTGAAATCACTGGATTACGAGCAAAGCTCTTTAAAGAATTAGAAGAGATCATATCAAAACCGATCTCTCATAGTTCTAAAAACATTAGAAACATTACTCTCTTAAAAATTGTAAATCCACTTGTACGGTTTATAAAGAAACTACCACCATATACTCTGAAGACGGAAAGTCTTGGTACTGAAGCAAAAGCTGTAAGGAAGGCCATTCTTGAAGCAAGAGAGCCTGATACATTACTTTTTGTATCATTACCTCAAGCATGTGGATTTCCGTTTATTAACCTCGATGCATCCCCTAAAAATACCTTTTTAAAATCTTTTAAAAAAAAATTAATTTATGCACTACAGGAGCTACAGACATCTCATGATAAACTGCTAAGCAATTGTCAGAAACTTCTCCATGACGCCTTCTCAGTGAGAAGTGAAATTAGCAACTTACGTGAGGATCTTCGGGTAAGAGCCACATATCTGAAAGGTCAGGTTATTGAACCAAGACTGAAAAGTTTTATTTATGCTGCAATTAATACTGAAAAAGACGTTCGCAAGTGGTTAGAATCAGTTCTTATGGTAATTGCTGACAAGCCCGCTGAAGCGTGGACTGATAACGATGTTGTCTTATTTGAGACAAAACTCAGTGATATTGCCAGAAGGTTTAAAAACCTGGAGTTTATTCAAAAAGAGCTTGCAAGTATGCCAAAAGAGGGTTTTGATGCCCAAAAAGTAACAATTACATCTCCAGATGGAGAAGAAATCAATGAAGTAATATGGTTGGAACATGGAATAAAAGAAAAAATAAGCAAATTGGCTCAAGAAATCCTTGATAGAGAAAATCTTAAAAGCAATGATAAAATGAAACGTGCTCTGGTAGCTGCTATGATTCAAAATGTTTTTTGCAAGGAAACAAAAGAATCCAATATAAAACAAAGCAGGCTCGAAAGAAAAAAATATGCCTAAGAAGAAAGTGCGTCATATACTGGGTCTTTCAGGTGGCAAGGACAGCACAGCCTTAGCTATTTATTTACATGATAAGATACCTGATTTGGAGTATTTTTTCTGTGATACTGGTTGCGAACTTCCAGAGACATATGAATTTCTTGATCGTATTAAGGCAAGGCTCGGCGTAAAAATAACCTATTTAAGCGCTAAGCGTGGGTTTGATCATTGGCTGCAAGTATATAATGGATTTTTACCATCTGCTATGGCAAGGTGGTGCACTAAACAATTAAAGATAATCCCTATAGAACAATTTATAGGTAATGATGAAGCAATAAGTTATATAGGAATCCGGGCTGACGAAGAACGTGAAGGTTATATTTCTTCAAAAGAAAATATTAATCCGGCATACCCCTTTAAAGAAGATGGGTTAGTAAAGGACGATATTATCAGGATTCTTGAGGATAGCGGTATAGGGATGCCAAAGTATTATGAATGGCGTTCTCGCTCCGGATGTTACTTCTGTTTCTTCCAGAGAAAGATTGAATGGATCAGGTTATCTGAAGTTCATCCCGAGCTATTTAAAAAAGCAATTCAGTATGAATCTGACCACGGTGATGGAAGAACATATTACTGGAGTGAGGGAGAACCTCTTGTAGACATGATTAAGCCTGAGAGAAAAGCTCAGATAATTGAAGACTACAAGAAAGCTGAAGCCCGGATTAAAAAGAAACCTAATCAGAGATTGTTTGATGTATTGTCGGTTTTAGATGAAGAAGAAGGAGTTGAGCCTTGTTCGGTCTGTCATTGATAAGCCAACTGCTAAGATAGAGAACAGTCAGCCCCTTTGTTTGGAATGTAATGGAGGCAATAACTTGAAGTTTAAAGTCGAAATATGGAAAATTAGCGATCTTCTTGAAAGTTATGAAGCAGGTCAAATTGAATTGGATCCACCGTATCAAAGGAATGAAGTATGGACATTAAAATCCCAAAAATTGCTTATTGAAAGCATTAAGAATAATTGGCCGATACCAACTTTCTTTTTCTTAAAAAGAGAAGATGGGAAATATGAGATGGTGGATGGTCAGCAAAGGTCTAGGTCAATTATTGGTTACTGGAGAGGTCATTTTCCAGATACTAATAAAATTAAGTTTGATGATAGCTTTAAAGGTGATAAAACAAATAAGGATGCATTAGATCAATTTAATAAATATGAACTTAATATTACGATAATATCTGAATTAATAGAAGATGAGCATATTGAAGAATTCTATGATCGAGTCAATTCAACAGGGTTAAGGCTTAGTAAAGGAGAGACTATCAAGGCAGCACATGTTAGAACAAATCTCTTGAATTTAATTCAAAACCTTGCCAATAATCCGCTTTTTACAGATTTAAAATTGTTTTCAGCAGCTACCCTTAAAAGAATGAATGATATCGATTTTATTTCTGAACTAGTTGCTTTGTTAGAATTTGGGATAACAGAGAAGAAAAAGGCAGCTGACGACTTGCTCCGAACTGACATTTTAGAAGAAAAGTATTCTGAACTTGAGGAAAAATTCATAGAGATACATCAGCATATCTCAAGGTTTAATTCAATTACCCCAATAAGAACAACAAGATATCGCCAAAAGAATGATTTTTATACTTTATTTGGGTTTTTAAAAAGTAACCTTAGCATTGACCATGGTACTTTAGATTATTTCTACAAGACATTGGTTGTTTTAGGTCCATATATAACACCATCTCAGGAGAACTGTGATCCTTTGCTAGAATATGCTGTTAATTGTGTTACGCAGTCAAATTCTGAAAACGCGAGGTTGAAACGTAATGAATTCTTTGAAACAATATTTCTAAATACATCCGAACAACCCAATGAAACCCAATTAAGCATTTTGAGGTTTTTTCAGTCAGATGACGATTGTGTGACTTCACTGTCAGGGTTCACACTTATTGATATTGATCGACTTAATAATCCTTTGGAGTAACCAAATGCATAGCAAGGGCAATAAGGTTTTCTTAGATGTTGGTCTACCATTAAAAAATTATATTCAGGTTGATGGAATTGATTATTCACTTTCGAAGTTGCCTTCTGGAAAAGCAGAATTCTCTAACGTTTTTAAAGCAGTGCCTATAAGTGATGATACTGAAGATGATATTGTAATAAAATTCTGCAAACAAGAAGAGAGTAGAAAATTATTTAAGAGATTCAATCGAGAAATAGATGCAATACAGAAAGCTAATGAAGCTAACTGTAAGCATATTATTGATATTTTGTATGTTGGAAGAGAAAAAATAAGTGGTTTTTGGTTTAAATATTACTCTATGGAATGTGCTGATGAAGACCTTTGTAGTTTCCTCGACAGCAATGAGTTAGGCATTGGACAGAAGTTATTAATTTGTAAGGAGATATCCACATCAATAAAAGAATTACATTCTCTAGATATTTATCATAGAGATATTAAGCCAGATAACTTCTTTATGTTTGGTAATAAATTTAAGATTGCCGACTTAGGACTAATGAGCCGTCGTGATGAAGATAAGAGCATTGATGGATTCAGAGAAGGCATCGGTCCTAAAGGATTTATGACACCAGAAGCAACAAATTACAAGTATGCTCTTTTAAATAATGCCTTATGTGATGTTGCCAGGGTTATTGATGATAAGTCGGATATTTTTCAACTCGGAAAACTTTTCTGGTACATCTTACAGGGAGATGTTCCTACAGGACAAGTAGAACGAGATGATTTTAAAATAGATAATGATAGGGTGTTTTCTGAGTGCCTTCTTCCAATGCTTCAATATGATAAATCAAGAAGGCCAGACATAAATACTCTGATTGAGAATATGACCCCAGTTTTCAAGGATTATGCTGTAATCTGATATGAAGAATCTCTTTGGATCACTATTTAAAGCTCCTACAGAAGATGCCATTAATGAAATTATTCATTCTCATAATATCTTCCACGATCCTTCCAATTGGCATCCTTATGGCGACAATGAAAGCAATTTCAGTGTTGTAGAAAATCAGCAATCTAATCCGGTGGCCGCCTTAATCGAGAAGTTGACCAATTCCATTGATGCACTTTTAATGAAGAAGTGCTACGAAGCCGGGATTGTTCCAAACTCACCTGATGCTCCGAAGACAATGGATGAAGCGGTGAAGAGGTTTTATGTATACGAGAACTTTGATTTGCCGCAATATAGAAGCGAAGTCGCCGAAAACATTCAGATTCTTGCTGATCCTAATAGTCCTAAAATGAATACTTCGATCATTGTCTATGATAATGGCGAGGGACAACATCCCCAGGAGTTCCCGAATACATTTCTATCTCTCCTCAGAAAAAATAAAAATGAAATAAAATTTGTACAGGGCAAATACAACATGGGAGGAGCCGGAGCTATTGTATATTGTGGAGAAAATAGATATCAATTAGTTGCATCTAAACGTTACGACAATACCGGCAATTTCGGATTTACACTTGTGAGAATGCATCCTCTCACAAATGAAGAAGAAGAAATAAGGAAAAACACATATTACGAATACTTTTGCCCGGATGGCAAAATTCCTGAGTTTCCTATTGATGAATTAGATTTAAACATATTTAAGAGAAAATTCAAAACAGGATCAATAATAAAGCTTTACTCTTACGACTTGCCTCCTGGCAGTAGGTCAGTTATTTCAAGGGATTTGAACCAGAGCATCAATGAATATTTACATAAACCGGCTCTTCCGATATATATCATTGACCGGAAGGAACGATATCCGAAGGACGTGGCACTTGAACGTATAATGTTTGGCTTAACAAACAGACTACAGTTTCAGAAAGACAAGTATGTAGACAGACAGTTAACTCTTGATATAAAAGGCAATAAAGAGATAGGTGACTTTAAGGTTTATGCAACATTATTTAAAGTCAAAAACGATGACAAATCTGCCAAAGAGTTTAAAAACACAATTCAAAATGAATTTTTTAAAAATAATATGAGTGTTGCTTTTAGCTTAAACGGTCAGGTTCACGGTTCCTATACGTCAGAATTTATTACGAGAGCATGCAAATGGAAGTTATTTAAAGACTATTTGTTGCTCCATGTTGATTGTACGACCTTAACACTTCATTACAGAAACAACCTTTTCATGGCTTCAAGGGATAGGTTAAAGAATGGAAAAGAAGCAGAGATTATAAGAAGGCTATTGGCGGATCAACTTAAAAAAAGCGAGCTTGGTGAAATATATAAACAGCGGAAAGAATCTTTCTCATCTGATACCGGAGATGCACAGGATTTACTTAAAACTTTCTCTAAGAATTTACCGTTGAATCCGGAGATGCTTAAACTTCTAAAGCAAACTTTTAAGCTTGATGATGTTAGCAATACGAAGAAGGATGATAATCAAAAGAAGAAACAAAAGAACAAAAGTAAACCTAAATCTTCTGAGCCATTCATTTCAAAAAGATTCCCCTCAATATTTAATATAGAAGGGAAACCGGCTAAAGAGGGGAAGGTGCTCAAGGGGATCCCTCTTGGTGGCAATAAGACTATAAAGTTCAGTACTGATGTTGAAAATGAATACCTCGATAGAATTAAAGATAGAGGTGACCTGAAGCTGTTTGTATTAAAGCATGGGCCGAATGAAACAACGGGAGGTGATGCCCCTGGGGCTCCTAAAGACATCGAAGACTATTTCCAAGTCGTTAAATCAAGCCCGCAGGAAGGTACGATACGAGTCAACCTACAACCAAAGGACTCATTAAACATCGGGGATGAACTTGAAGTGCAAGCAAACTTAACAACTGTTGAAACACCAGATAATCCACTTCAAGTAGTTTTTTATGTAAAGATTGAAAAAATGATGGAAAAGGAGCCCAAACCTAAGGAGCCAGAAGTCCCTCAAATTGGGTTGCCTAAAATGGAACTCGTCTTTAAGGATGGGAGCGATGGGGTAATGACATGGGATAAGATGGACGAAAATGGCATTCCATTCGATGGGTCCGATATTATGGCAACATTATCGAATGATGAGGATGAGCTAGAAATAATATTCATTAATATGGATAGCCACTTACTCAAATCTTATAAATCAAAGTTTGATGGAGAAGAGCAACTTCAAATTGCTGATAACA
>VAPE01030049.1_pt1 | contig 10420 bp, 7 predicted proteins | sample 3393911 | NCBI WGS metagenome assembly VAPE01 (sample SAMN08290436, study PRJNA428436) | hydrothermal vent metagenome | isolation source: Deep-sea hydrothermal vent chimney | place: Atlantic Ocean: South-mid Altantic Ridge | reverse complement strand
TGTTGCCGTTACAACATTTGTCGGGATCGTTGGGGGGCAGGCGGTCGTAAGCTTTGAATGTGCTTTGGCTTTCGCGATAAATAATTACGCCTCTCGAACCCGGCCCGATATAGACGCCCCGGTCGCCAGTGGCAACATAAATCCAACCTCCCACGGTATTTAATCCCTGATAAAAGGTGGTGTTGGGGTCGATATCAATTTGGATAATCGCCCGCGGGTCGTTGGGATTAATGTTGGCTTTGTTACACGAACCCAAAACAACACCTCCTAAAATAGCCGCAAATAGCATTAAACGTTTCATTGTTTCCGATTGAACTGCAATGATAACTAAAAAACCAAAATGGAAAACTGCTGCTTTTCGCAGAATCTCCTGTTTATTAAATGAAATTGTTTAAAGTTAAACTGAAACTCTACGAGAAATACGTTGGTTTCTTTGGGCTTCAGTTAGTTTTTATTTCACAACTATGGCTATGAATAAAAACTAAGCATCGCTATTAATATCATATATTCCGCTCAAAATCCACATTTAACTTTAAACAACTTTAGTGTAAAGTATAAGACAAGTGTTTATATCGCACTTGAATCCTTAATTTAGAAGCAATCTTTATTAAAAGATATTAACCTATAATCCACGGTTTTCCCGGGAATATCTCTGGTAGCACATTCCTTATGTGACATAAGTCACATAAGGAATGCCCGGATGAGGATAAGTTTGTTATCTTATTTTTTATTAAAATTATTAAACGGTTGTAACAGCCGGTATTTGGAAAGTTCATTGTAAAAAAATTATTGTAATTAATTATTAAATTCTTAAAGTTATGAAAAGAAAATTATCATGTAAAGAAAAGAAAATCAAAAAGGTATCTTTTCTTAAGAAAAACGGACTTTCACTTGTGGGAGGGTTTGTCGCCTTTCTTTTCTTGGTATTCGGTTCGGGAACAGCCATGGCTATTCCGAGTTTTGCACGACAAACGGGTTTATCATGTTCTGCCTGCCATACGGTATTCCCGGAGCTCACTTCTTTCGGGAGACAATTTAAACTCAATGGATATACACTTACAGGCATAAAAACCATTAACCAGACAAAAGTAAAAAAGAACGGAAAGAAAAGTGTTATTCTTAACCTGCTAAGTGTTTCTCCTATATCGATCATGTTTAAAACAGGGGTTACCCATCTTGCCAAAACCATTCCCGGGACCCAAAATAATGACATAGAATTTCCCCAGGCAACGAGCATTTATTATGGTGGACAGATTACTCCCCATCTTGGCGCTTTCATACAAGTAACCATGGATGGCGAGTCCGGAACATTTGGTATGGATATGACCGATATTCGTTATGCCAATACTACCAAATTAGGTAAAACACCAGTTTTATATGGGTTAACGCTAAATAACGGGCCTATGATGCAAGATGTGTGGAATACAGCCTCTCCCTGGAGTTATCCTTATTCTTCTTCGGGAGCTGTGCCTACACCCACTGCCAGTACTATAATTGAAGGGGCTTTGGCCGGCTCTACGATGGGTTTTGGGGCTTATGGTTTGTTTAACAATACTTTATATCTTGGATTTAGCGTTTATCGTTCTGCCCCGTTTGGTGCTGCCCTACCCCCGGACAATACTTCGATGATGACCATTAAAAGATTAAGCCCTTATTGGAGACTGGCCATACAGCATCAATGGGACAAAAGTTATCTCGAAGTGGGTACTTTCGGATTATCATCTGAGTTGTATCCCATAGGGGTTGCCGGGCAAACGGACAACTATACTGACATAGGGTTCGACCTTCAATATGAATATTCTTTCAGCAAAGGGCAGATAACTTTACACAGTAGTTATATTACCGAAAAACAGAAACTTAATGCCAGTTATGCAATGGGTAACAGCCAGTTCCTTTCCAACAAACTTAACACCTTTAAAACAGACGCAAGTGTTTTCTTACGGAGCGGTTGTAAATTTACATTGGGTTATTTTAATAACAATGGAGGAGCTGATAACATCATTTACGCCCCTGAGGCAGTAACCGGAAGCCGGACCGGACTTCCGAACAGCAGCGGTCTGATGACCCAAATTGATTATTTACCATGGGAAAACACCAAAATCTCCCTCATTTACACAGCTTATAATAAGTTTAACGGAACCTCAAGTAATTACGATGGTTTCGCAAGGAATGCTTCAGACAACAATTCTATTTACCTACAATTCTGGTTTTACTTTTAGTAATTTAATTGTCTGATTTTTTCCTGAACTTCTATTCCTTGTAGTAAAGTTGCGCAAACCCGTACGGAAAGTCTTCCGTACGGGTTTATTTATAAGCGCCCTACATCATCTTGCCTAATAAATTATACGATTTATATTTGAATTGCGCCTTGTAATTTATTTGATATTAAAGCTCAATTTGTTTTTATCTTCCGCAACAATGCAGAAGCAAAACAGAGAAGCTCTTTTAGGGAAACACTGCAATTACCGATAAACATGCATCAGAAAATCTTTGCAAATAAGTACGGCACCTATTTATCATCATCGTCCGGCATGGCTTTTGTATTTACAAAAGCACTGTGAACAGGAGCAGGGACAACAGAATTGGCCCCTTTTACAGCTTTCCAGATAATTTTGTTATACTCCCCGTCGGGAATGGCATCCGCACGAGAAAAGTTTAATTTTTCCGATAATTTGGCAGCATAAGAATGTATTGTGTTTTTAGCATTCATGTTTACTTTTGGTTTGATGGCATTATAACTTTTCAGCCAGGCGGTATCGGTTATAGAATGTAAAATAGGATGTGCAGCCAAATCATACTGTGTCATGGGGGGCAGGCCAAGAACCAACTCCATGGTTTTCAACACACTGGTAGTGGAATACATGGTATGATCTACAAAATGTCGTTTCACATAAGGCCCAATGACGAGCAATACAGACCGGTGAGCATCCACATGGTCGGGGCCGTTTTGTGCATCATCTTCCACCACAAACAAAATACTGCTTTTCCAGATGCTACTGTGTGAAATTTTATCCGCTATTAAACCGAGCGCATAATCGTTACGGGCCACATATGCAACAGGCGTCGGACTTCCCGGACGCGTACCGCTGCAATGGTCGTTGGGCAAGCGTATCAGGTTAAACTGAGGAACTTTGCCAATAGCCACTATGCTGTCGAAATCATGAGCCCAGATTTTATAACGCGTTAAATCGGGGAAAGAAAGATTAAAACCAGGATATTTATTATATGAATAAGGACGCAAATCTTTATCACGTGCTTCATAATTGCCGTTTTTATCTTTTCTCCCGGCAACAAACTCGCCATAATCTCTAAATGTTTTATGATGATTTAACACATCGTTCCAAATATAACCTGAAGATGGAGCCGCTGCAAGAGTTCCTCCTTCAAAAGTATATTTTTGTCCTCTGCGACCATAATCCACCGGCCACAGTTTTTCTACATAATCGGTAGCATAAGCAGCTGTGCACCAGTTGTGCCCATCGGCGCTAACCTCCGCATTGGTATAAAAATTATCATAAAGCGTGTATCTTTCTGCCAGCTTATGCGCATTAGGCGTAACGTTCCTGCCAAACAAGGTGAGAGTAGAATCGCCGTTTCCTTCGGCCACATCGCCCAAAACCTGATCATAGGTCCGGTTTTCACGAATAATATAAAAAATGTGCTTTATCTGAGAACTTCCTTTGCCATTAGGCCTTTTGGGGATAATGGATTGGTCGCTTTCTTCTTTCACCTTTTTGATAAAGGGGGTGTTGTCATAAACTTTTCGGCTCATTTCAGCCAGTACTTTACTTTGCGGAAAATCTATCACCGAAACAGTTCCTTTAAACATGGTTCCCGTATAGTTTTCCATCCAGTTTTTCGGTCGTCTTTTATTGGGAACAGGGCCATCGGGGTTAGCTCGCGAAGCAATTCCGTTTCCGTTGGCAACCACAATTTTCTCCGATTTCAGATACTGCACAGCCGTTGGATACCACCCGACGGGAATAAAACCAAGGCTTTTGGCATGTCCGGGGTTTTCCACATTAAAGACTGCAAGATAATTGTTATCGGCATTGGCAATGAGCAATTTATCACCATTCGGCGACAGAGCCAGCGCATCGGGGGTGCTGCCATAAGGTAAATCGGGAAGCAGCGCCGTATGAATTGTCTCGCTGATCTCATTTTTCACCAAATTGATAACCGTAGCACTGTTGTTATTGGCATTGGCAACAAAAAGCCGGCTGTCGTCGGGGCTAATGACCATGTCATTGGGATGATCGCCGGTTTTATAACGATGCATAATGGTATAATTATTCAGGTCAATTTCGACCACCGTGGCTTTCCCCCAAATAGAGACATAAGCATAATTTTGGGCATGATTGATTACAATGTCGTAGCATTTGCCGGGCATTTCTACCTTTTTTATCACCTTTTTACTTTTCAGATCAACCACATAAAGCATGTTGCTTTTCTGCGAAACCGCCAGTAGTTGGTTTTTCCTGTTATCAAGAGCCAGTCCGGTGAGCGAAATTTCTCCTTTTGGAAATTTCTCTCCAATAATTAATGTATCAGCGGGACAGAGTCTTCCTTTTTTAAAATTGAAAACATACACAACATTATTATTCCCACCGGAAACGTACAATCGTTTGTCGTTGGGGCCAAAAGTCAGTCCAACCCAGGTATTACTAATGACGTACCGCTGCACTTCTTTCAGCGTTTTTAAGTCAACCACCGACAGTGAGTTAATACCCATACCGCTATTGGACGTAATGGCATATCGCTCGTTTTTAGTAACCACCATGTTGAGCGGCAACTCACCGACGGGAACTTGTTTGCCGGCCGGAGTCAGCCGCCATCCGTTGGGCAGAAGGGTATAATTTTGGTACTGACCGGGAAGCTCAACCGAGCCCGGCTTATTTTGCGCCTGGAGCATGCCGGAAACCGAAAACACCAAAATCATCAGCCACAACAAGCATTTGTTAGTACGATACTTTGTCATCTTTTTTCCTTTTAAACGTGAAAAACAAAAGTACGAAAAAATACCGGTAAAATGGCTGTTCTCCGGCTGGTAATACCCGACTCAAAACTTCCGTAATAATTTTTTCTATTTCAACCCGCTTTCCCTACTTTTGTACAATAAATGTCAGCAGGAAAGAGAATATTGCTTTGCCCAATGGACTGGGGGCTGGGTCATGCCACACGCGTAACGCCCATTATACGGCTGTTGCAACAGGCGGGAGCCGAACCCGTGCTGGGCGCCGATAACAAGCCGCTGCAGTTTCTCCGGCAAGAGTTTCCCAATTGTGAGTGGGTTAGAATTCCCGGATTTGAACCGGAATATCAAAAAAAAGGTTCACTGCCCATCAAAGTGGCTATAGAATTTCCGCAAATGTTGAAGGCTTCTGCAAAAGCGCATGTGCTGCTGGAAAAAATTGTTGAAGAGCAAAATATTGATGCTGTCATCTCCGACAACCGCTACGAACTTTGGTCAGAAAAAGTATCTACCATTTTCATGACACACCAGCTCAACATTCTGTTACAGGGTATTCTCTCTTCCGGACGTCCGGTGATCAAAAAAATGATTAACAGCTTTATTGTCAGGCATAACGAGTTGTGGATTCCCGATTTTGAAAACGAACCTAACCTCTCCGGAAAGCTCTCTCATGTACGGAAAATGCCACTTAAGAACAGTTTTTTTATCGGGCCGCTGAGCCGCTTTGAAGGAGTAAAAACCGAAACCAATAAGCAAAACGGGAATGATTTGGATGTGCTGTGTCTGCTTTCCGGGCCTGAACCCCAGCGAACCATTTTCGAAAAGTTACTGATAAATCAGCTGACTAACCCGGAATTAAAAGCTGTGATCCTTTCCGGGAATCCGGGCGAAACGGAAAGAAAAGTTCAGGGAAATGTGAAATTGCTCTCTCACGCCGGGGATGAAGAGATGCTGTCGCTTATCCAATCGGCAAAAACGGTCATCTGCCGGTCGGGATACAGCAGTATTATGGACATGGCAAGTCTGGGGAAAAAAGCGGTTTTTATTCCCACTCCCGGGCAGCCCGAGCAGGAGTATCTGGCAAAAAAGCTGAAAAAGCAGGGGCTCTATTACTCGTGCAGTCAAAAGGAATTCTCTCTCAAAAAAACGCTGGAAGAATCCCGAAAATACAGCGGCCTGCACCTTACCAACAATTACAAAATCCTGAAAGAGCGCATCGATGCACTGCTGAAAAGCCTCAGTTGAAAATTATTCTCTGCCGAATGCTTATCTTTGTCTCCTAATTTTCAAAACTCTCACTATGCTCATTCACGAGAATATGAAACTGGCCGATGTGATTCATCACGACCACACGCTGGTTCCCATTATAAACCGTTTTGGCATCCATCTCGGTTTTGGTAACGACAACATTTCCGAAATCTGCCAAAAACATCATCTCAACATCGACTTTTTCCTGACCATTTTAAATGCTTTTCACGACGTACACTATTTCCCAAAAGAGCAGCTTCAGCGTTTTCCGGCGGCCCTGCTTATCGATTACCTGCTAAAGGCACACCGTTATTTTCTGAACGATAAAATTCCTGAAATTTCGGCGCTAATGGATAAAATGGCAGAGGAATATCCTTTGGATGAAACAACCTTCCGGCTTATCCGGAACTTTTTCACCGAATACGCACAGGAACTTAAAAAGCATATACAGCGGGAAGAAGAAAAAATCTATCCCTATGTCCTTTATTTGGAGAAAGTGTTTTTGGATGGCAGTGTGGATGAATACCTCAGGAGTCAAATCAGGAGTTATCCTATTTCGGAGTATGAATCCGAACACGAAAATATGGAAGAAAAGCTCTTCGACCTGAAAAATATCCTCATTAAATACCTCCCCGTACCAAGGAAAGACGAACTTGGCTATCAGATTCTGAGAGAGTTGTTTACGCTTGAAAAAGAGATGAACGAACATGTCCGCATCGAAAATTTGATTTTGATTCCGAAAGTCGAAGCCATGGAAAAAATGCTGAAAAATAAAGAAATCTAAAATGGCCGATATTAAAAGCATGATCATTATTGAGAAGCATTACCTGCTACAAGCCGGCACGGAAGCCCTGATACAGGAGATTCCCGGCATCATGCATGTAAAATCCTATTCGGGCGATGAACCTCATTTGACCGACATCATTTTAAAACATAAGCCCGATTTGCTTATTATAAATCCTTTTTCGCTCTCTGCGGAGAATGCTGCATTACCTCGCAAAATACACTCTAAACAAAATATAAATCTTATTGCCCTGATACGAAAAGAAGAGAAAGACCGGCTCTCTTTCGACTATTCGGAGATATTTTATTATGAAGACAGCAAATATGTGTTGGAAAAAAAGCTACGAAACAAAGTCGGAAGTCAGAAAAACGAAGAAACAAATCGTAAGGAACTCAGTCAGCGCGAATTGACTATTCTAAAGCAGGTTGTTCTGGGGCTGACCCATCAGGAAATAGCAGACAAACTGTTTCTGAGTGTCCACACCGTAAACACACACCGCAAACACATCAACAAAAAATTGGGCATTAAAACGGTATCAGGACTTAGTGTGTATGCCATTATGAACCATATCGTAAAAATGGAAGAACTTGCCAACAACTCCCTTTGAATCTCAGCAGGCACAGCTATCCGCTGGTGTCGATGGTGTATTCATAGTAAAATATTATTTCATAAAAAATCTCCCCCAAACCGTTTGTGCGGAAAAGAAAAGCATTATTTTTGCCATGATTATTTATACGTAATCTAAATTACAATGAAAACAATCGGGCTTTTTTACGGATCTACATACGGCATGACGGAAAAGATTGCCGAAAAAATAAAAACGGCTTTTGGAAAACGCGAAGTTGTCCTTTACAACGTGGAAGACGCTCCCAAAGAGGCCTTGGAAGAATATGATTATCTGATTTTCGGCACCTCCGCCTGGGGTATCGGCGAAATGCAGGACGACTGGGAACGCTGGATTTTCGAATTGGAAGATATTGACTTTTCGGGAAAGAAGGTGGCCCTTTTCGGACTGGGTGATCAAAAGGAGTATCCGGAAAGCTTTGTTGATGGGTTGGGAACCCTTTATTGCCGCCTGCCCGACAAATCGGTTATAGTAGGAGAATGGCCCACAGTTGGTTACAAATATTATTTTTCCCTTGCTGACAAGGACGGAAAATTTGTAGGGTTAGTTTTGGACGAAAACAACCAAAAGGAAAAAAGCGATGAACGGATAAAAATGTGGGTTTCCCAATTGAAAAAAGAATTTGTCTAACAAACCGAATTTTTTGTCCCCGTTCAAAATGAGAAAGAGCCATAAAAATCCGCCGGAGAAATCTCTCCGGCATTTTTCATACCCCTGATTTGTCTATTTTCATACTTTTGCAAACAAATTTACAACCATGATACCAAACTTCATTGTGTGGAATGTCAGTCCCGATATCTTTACCCTTTCAAAATCGATTCCTCTTATCGGCGGTTTTTCTTTGCGCTGGTACGGTTTGCTGTTTGCGCTGGCTTTTGTAGCAGGCTATCTCATTATTCTCAAAATTTTCAAAAAAGAAAATATTGGTGAGAAAGAAACGGACACTTTATTCACTTATATGTTTGTGTTCACTTTGGTTGGTGCACGGCTGGGTCATGTTTTCTTTTACGAACCACACTATTTCCTTGCCCACCCCTTGCAGATTCTCGAAGTGTGGCATGGCGGGCTGGCCAGTCATGGGGCAGCTATTGGTATTTTGCTGGGATTATATATTTTCTCAAGAACACAACATCGTTCCTACATTTGGGTGCTCGACCGGATAGCTATTGTAGTTCCGTTAGCAGGTTTTTTTATCCGGATGGGGAACCTCATGAACTCGGAAATTATCGGAAAAGCGACCACCCTGCCCTGGGGCTTTGTTTTCAAGCGGGCTTTTGAACCGCAATATGTTACAGGAGCGCATCATCCTACGCAAATTTATGAAGGACTGGCATATCTGCTCATTTTCTTTTTCCTCTACCGTTATTACTGGCGACACACTGAAAATTTAAAACCGGGGAAAATCTTTGGGTTTTTTATGCTCCTTGTTTTTTCAGCCCGGTTTTTAATAGAATTCCTCAAGGAGCCACAGGAAGTCTGGGAACAACACATGATATTGAATATGGGGCAGTTACTGAGTATTCCTCTCATTTTACTCGGTATCGGAATGCTGATTTGGTCGGGTAAACAAAAAGCCCGGAAAGTTTATTAATTCCAGGCTTTTTTTGAGAAAAGGAAATACCTTTTATTTTACGGTTCCCTCCATTAGCTTGAGCTGGTCGTAAAATCCTTTCTTGAATTTCTTCGACAGAGCATCCTGATGGTAATCTTTAGCAAATCTCGACAATTGCTGGAGAGCTGACAAAGCCTCCCGGATATTGTTGTTGTAATACGGAAGAAACCGGTTGTTCAGACTGTTGTAATAACTCAGGTCGCCCATGTAACGATTGTAAATCTCCGTGGCAACCTTGTTTCCTTTTTTAAAGGCGCCCGACTGATAATACAACAAAACCCATTGGATAGTGTAATAGTTAAAAGGGAATTTGCTGTTGGGAAAGAAATAAATTCCTCTATCGAGCACATTAACAGCAGAATCGTATTTGTGCAGATTGACCATTGCCTGCGCCAGGCGGATATAAGATTGTTTGGCAATAAAGGAGTTTCTGAAACTTTCGCGGTCCACATGCACATCCGGCATGTTTAACCGGCCCCAGCGCGCTTTTTTGCTCATAAGAACCCGGTAAGAGTCTTCGGGATCAACACCGCCAACTCCTTTAATATAGTCCATGGCCGGAACCGGCGTAAACTGATAAACCAAACCTCTCATGTGACTATATTTTTCCACATTAAACACCTTACTCACACTGGAGGGATTAGCAAAACAAATTGGTCTTTTCCAGTTGTTGGTAGCAATCAAATCAAGCAACATAATATCGCTGCGGTACAGATAACCCTGTGTAACTTTCCAGCGAATGTCTTTTACAATTTTTCCTGCATCTTTGAGAGATACCGTACCGGAATTCACGACAGACGCAGAATCCACTTTCAATATCAGCTCTTTGCTCGGAAGATAATCGATCTTACCACCTGACTGCAGGGACATTTTGGTTCTCGGGTTATCGCTCTTAATGAAATCCACCGCATCCCTAAGCGAAACAGCCCCTTTAATCACAGGATAGACCGGAATATAATTCATAAGCCCCCGGTCATATTTTCCCGAAGAGATAGAGAGTGGTAGCGGTGCGGAATTATATTCCTGCTTGAACATTTGGTCAACATACCACGACCCGCCGGCGAGCATGTAGTTCACTACACGCACATCCGTACGGATACCTTCCACCTCCTGAGCATACCAAAGTGGGAAGGTGTCATTATCACCATTGGTAAACAAAATGGCGTTGGGCGGACAACT
>VAPE01022059.1_pt1 | contig 10422 bp, 12 predicted proteins | sample 3393911 | NCBI WGS metagenome assembly VAPE01 (sample SAMN08290436, study PRJNA428436) | hydrothermal vent metagenome | isolation source: Deep-sea hydrothermal vent chimney | place: Atlantic Ocean: South-mid Altantic Ridge | reverse complement strand
GTACCAGTTACTTTTATTATTTTTTCTGAGTAATATGTATTCTGCAAAAAGAAGCCATCCTGTCGTGGCTTTTGCTCAATATTAATTACTTTTAGAGGTTGCGTCCGATACTCAATATCACGAGTTCTGAAATTACTATCTTGTAAACTAAAACTAGAAAATGATATAGATTTTGACATAATTAAATACTAAAATTAGAAAGAATATTTAAAATTTTATTATTTTTATCTTCATATGCAATTTGTATTTTAGAAATATTAATATGTTTTTTCTTTGTTTTTTCAATCCATTCTAACATTTCTTTTTTATTTGTAAATTTACTTATTTTGTCAGAAAATGAAACACTAACTAAATAATAACAGGTTTTCTTAACAACTGTAGCATGCTTCTTATTAAATTTATCAATCATTTTTCTCATAAAAAATTATGTTAAATGTCTCAATACTTGCTGGCGTGATAAAACACTTTTAACAGCATTTGCAATGCTAATAATATCTTGGTTAGAGCGTACGCTTGGATTATTAATATTAATAGTAATAGGTGATGACCCAGCTGGAATAACCGTTTCACCTGCATGAGCAATAATAGGCACTGCAGTTCCGGTTGTGCCTGGTATTGTTCCGCCTTCTTGATACTTCGGTAAGTTCGGATTCATATTAAAAGGCAATGGAATATTTCTATATGTATTTTTAAGCATGTCCCATAAATGAGACCAGCCACTTTGTATTTTTTGAAGAATAGTTGGAGGATTATTGTAACCTTCTGCAATGTTATCCTTAACTCGTTTACCGATATCCTTAAAACCTTGCCATAAATTACTAGTTCCTGTTTTCATGCCATTTAGTATTTTTAATGGTAAATTTTTTGCCCAGTCGACAACACCTATAATGCCACTTATTATGCTATTTTTAATATTTATGCCCCAATCTTTAAAACTACTGATAAGAACGTTAAGACCAGTTTTCATGTTATCAAGTATTCTAGATGATAACTTTTTTGACCACTCAAGAATTAAGTCTATACCACCCGATAAATTCTCAATTGTCCACTCTTTACTAAATGGTAATGCTATGTGAAATGTCATTTTCTTGATACTATTGAATGCAGTTACCATTGCATCTGCTGCTTTTAAAATTGGTGTGTCTGATAACATCCATGATTTTTGTATTTCATTAACTGCTTCAGTATTCATCTTAACCATTCTTTGCAGTCGATCATGCATTTTATCAAAAATTGTGCTTTCTTTTTCACCTGTTCCTTTCAAATCATTCAAATACCAACCCCAATCTTCATTTTCACGCTTTATTCTCTTTTTCAAATCGCGTATTCTTGTTTGATCCGCCCAGACACCTTTTGACTGTTCTTCTTTTAATGCTTGCGTTAAATCTTCTAAACGACGACGATGCACAATTTCTTTATCACGTCGTGCTTTTTCATCTGTTTTAGCGGAATTATCAACAGTAGAACTTAAATCTTTTATGCCATTCTTTGTAATGGTAATCTGACCAGTTATTTTTTTTAATGTATTTTTATATTTATCCCATTTGCCAGTAAGTTTTAGTACACTATAAATAAGAAGAGCTATCCCAGCCACAACTGCAATAATAATAAAAGTAAGTTTAAGTGTGCTCCAGCCAGCAATAGCTGTAAAAAATGCGTATACTTTTGCCGCAGCTGCTGCACCAAAAAACCGTGCAGTAAGCAAACTTAATTGACTTGAAAGTATTACCATTAATGTTGATATGCCTACCATGCCAGTAGAAAGCATAGGTAATAATGCACCAACTGTTGCAACAACAGCTAAAAGAACACTTAATGCAGTAACGAAAGCGATAATCATACCAACTAAAAAAGCATGCTTTTTAGCAAAATTTTCAATATTCATAAATAAAGTCGATAAAAGTTCTGTTAAATTACCAACAATTGGTGCAAGAGTTTCACCAAGGGCTGCTTTTGTCTGCAAAGTAATTGCACCTAATTTTGACATTTCACCACCAAGCGTCTGGGTAGCTAAGGCAGCATTACCTTTAAATAAAGCACCTTCTTTCATAAAGCCCTGATAAACTGCCTCTAATTTTTCTGTTTTAGTTAATGCCTTACCAGTTTTACCAATGGATTTTGCGTATTCCTTTTCCATTATACTCAAATTTTTCGTAATACCTGTGTTATCCGTCTTCATGCTCATGTCATTCTTAATTCCTTCAGCTGTACCTCTAATTGCTTGACCTATACTTAGATTTGCCTGTCGATTAAATACAGCTGCGTCAGTCATAACATTCATTAAATCCGTGGCTTGCTTCAAGCCATATCCTTTTGCAAGCAATTGCTTAAGTGACATGGCTGCATCCGCAACTGACATCAAGCCAGTTTTAGCAAAGTGCATAGCAACCTTATTTGCATCATTCATAGCATTACCAGTGCCAGCAGCCACTGAACGCAAACCAATTAAAGCATTGTCCATGTCTATACTTGCTGTTACGAAACTCTTGCTAGCTAAAACCGTTGCACCAGCAAACATACCAACAACCAAACTTAAATATCTAAACTGATTGCCAAGCGATTCTAAATTACCCATCGCAGAAGATACGCCATGGCTAGTAGAACTTGCAACTTTTTTAGTTGATGATCGTATTTTATCAGATTCTTCTTTTACTGTTTTTCCTACTTTTTTATAACCTTTGATGCCTTGTCTTCACCAACTATTTTAATTGTAACTTGATCACTTTTTGCCATAAGATTTATTAATATTACGCTCTTCAAATTGTTCTTCTTTCAGCATTATCTCAGTCAGCATGTCAAATTCGAATTGTGTCAATTCATCAATTTCGAGCTGACGCATACCTAATTGCTGCCAGAATTTCTTTAATATTAAATAATATTTTAAGAAATTAGACTGAACTCTTTTTGATGTGAATGATAGAATTACCTTTTGTAATTCTTCTTTTTTTTTATTTCTATTGTGTCAAGCATTTCCGTTATCTTATTCATTAAAATGGTAAAATCCTTCACTGGTAGTTCACCCAATGTTTCCTTTGTAATAGGTAATGGTTCTTTATTTTCGTCAACAAAAGACCACGATTTTATTAAAAATCGTAGAGTTTCAAGACCTCTGTTGTAATCATCCCCTATTAAGCTAATAATACCTATTTCTTTTGTTTTCAAACCGTCATACAATGTTACTTTAGCACCTGGAAATGAAGGTAGCAACACGGTATGTGTTTTTCTAGGGTCAAGAAGTTGTATGGACATAATTTACTTTTCAAATGAAAAGCATAGGACATTTTACCTGTCTCAATGTTTGTTAGTAACTTGCGGTTTCGTTGGTAACGACAAGTTGAATTGTCTTTGTTTCAGTCGGATCATACTCTGCCACAAATGATGGATTTTCAGTAATGAAACCACCTGAAGCAGTATCGACAGTTCGTTCATTCAAATGAAAATTTGGTATTTTAATTTGAATTTCTTCAGTTTCAGCAGAACCAATACTATCACCAGTAAATGATACTATCATAGCCCTGATAGGATTCGAACTATCTAGCAGTGTTTCATAATGATCTCTATCTGTTGTGTTTTCGTAAAACAATGTATATTCCCCATCAACTTCAAATTCACCAAAGGATACCTGAGCTGCATCATTATCACCGCTTAAATACTGTACCTCTGCATTATTATTAATTTTTAATGTAAAATTTCTTACTGGTGTTGCATCAGCTGCAGCAGCAGCAACTAAAGCAGCTGTGCCAGTTGCACCACTTCCAAATTTAATAGTGTAGTCTTTAAATGCAAGAACTCTTTCTTCTGTAATAGCCTGAGTACCTGTACCAGAAGTTGGAAATTTAGAAAGGATATTTGCTGAAATTGTTGCCAAGCCATCGGAAACATTTAATTCAAGTGTGTTGATTACTGAATATGCATATTTTCTAGTATCTTGAGTATCATTGTATATTACTGTTAATGTTTTAGGTGGATTACTTGCTTTTCGGGTAATTGTATGTTCGTACACTGCAGATTCACCTGAAGCTGTTACTGACGAACACGAACCTAACGCAGGATAAAGCAGATACGCTGCATTTTCAGCATCGGCATAAGTTTCAATATCGCCTTCCCCATGTTTTGGTCCAGTGATTGCTCCCCATGTTTTATCCCTAATGCCTTTAACTGATTCATCAACAATTGGTTCTTGTATACCTCTAATGTTACATGTAACAAACGGTAAATATTTAGTAGCCAAAACCGCAGTGCCAGGTATAGATTCTATACCGACGCCTACTGTTGGCTCTCTTCCTAGCTTTACACCCATGTTTTTATTTTATTTTTTTATTTTTTGTATCGACCTTTTTAATATCTATTTTTTTTTCTTTTACTTCTTCAATTGATGTGTTGTTCATTAATATTTTAAAATGAATATCTGATACTTTTTTAATTTCATCAGGACTGAATGATATTCCAATTTTAGGAAATGTTAATCTATGTCTTTTTATATTCATTACTTTTTTCATATTTTTGAATATTAGTTAGTTTGTTTAACCATATCGTTAGATACGTAAAGTGATTACAACCATAACACTTTGTTTCAATAATTAATTTATTACCTCTAATTTGATATTTGAATTGCAATTGATGACACTTTGTGCAACGAAATGAACTCATACTATTATCGTTGTATTATATATATTATTTCTAAGTGTGCGATAGCTTCTAAAGTAATAAGATCTTCAGTTCGCCGGCGAACAGTATAATCAATTGAACTTATATTTTGTATGTACCTATTGCTATCTAAATTTAAATTATCTCTTAAAATACCCAACACTGTTGAGGCATCAATATTGCCAGAAGAGTCTTCCCCTTCCATAATATTCATTAAAAATTCAATGCCGACCATTTTTTCAGGAGTTGCATTAAAGTACTGTTTAGCATCAATAATTAAAGAAATATTAATAGAATGAACATGAGCATCTCGTTGGTTATCTAGTATATTTGTATCTGTCTTTTCAGGATCAATTGCTATGCATGGTAATGCACTTTCAGGAATAATGTACGGATCACCAATGTAAAATGATTGCACATTTCCCTTAAGTTTTACTTTTAATTTGTCTTTAAGTAATTTTATGGATGTAAGCATATAATTATAAAGATACCCAACCAGATTTTGATTGCTGTTTTCCTAATCCTTGCTTTCTTAATAATTTTTTAATCCATGTTGAATAAATCTTTTCAATTTTTTTCAAGTGTTTTTCGTCAAGAGCAATTAATACACGACGAGGAATTGTTCTAAACTTTCCTCTGAACAAAACTTTTCCACCCTTTTGGTGCAACTCTGCGTAATCCTTAGTGCTATATATAACTAGTGTTCGCTTGCCTTTAATATCAAATTGGAAACTTTTTCTTAGTGCACCAGTTCGAACTAGTGGTTTCTTAATTGCAATTGACTTTCCTTTATTATATAATCTTCGTTTTATTTTAAGTGTAACGGGTGATAAAGGTGGCCATGACTCATTAAACGTAGCACCTTCGTCCGTGAAATTAGCAGAAATCCATTTCAAATATTGCTTACCCATTTTCTGGAATGGCTCCAGTGAACTAAACGCATCCGCAAAATTATTAAGTTTAGATATTAATTCTGAATCACCCTTTACTATGTATGAAACATTTAACATATTACTTAAAACCAGTTGATGTGGTTGTTGACTTCTGAGTAGATTCATTGCCTGTATCATGCTCTGCTGCTCGAAAATTCTCATCCTCTAATGTAAAGAAAACGCCTTTATCGTACTTGTCAGAATTATATGCATTACTAGATGAAGCCATTACTGCTGTATTTTTTGATAATTGGGCATTATCACTATCAAGCAATACTATTTTTCCATCTACTATTTTTTGCAATAATTCTTCCGCCCGATCTATTTTTTCCTTGCCTGTTTTAGAAATTTCAACATCTGATTCTACACCGTATTCCTTTGAAAGTAAAAGACCAGCTGCTAACAAAGTAATAATGTGTTGAAATATTTTTGGATGTGAAGAAAAGGGTAATTGATATACTCCTACTATGCTACTTTCTGATTGTGCCTCAGCCTCGATTCGGTATCTATCAACAAGATCTGAACCGATATATGAATTATTTTTAAAACCTGCTTCTTCCTTTATTTTATATATTGATGTATAATGCTCTGCCTCACTTGCCTTTGAAGCCGATGCATCTGAAATACTTGATTCTAAGCTAGAATATGAATTGTAATAAGTAGCTTTGTACCAAGAAGTAGATGTGCCAGCAGAGTCTTCAAATTCAGTTCCTTCTGGTAAATCTGCCGATATATCAACAGGTGAGCCTTCTGATGTTAATTCGGTATATGTTCCAGTTTCAGTAGAGCTTCTATAAAATTTTCGTTGATCATATCTAATTAATTGTATTGTATCATCTTCTAAATGCTTAAATTTTGTAGCAGAAGAAAGCGTAATAGAAGTTAAAGTAGTAGAAATTGATGAAATTTGTTTGATTTCTGCAGTTTCAGAACCAATTTTTCCTAACACAACATAATCATTAGTTGAAAAATTTTTAGCATTTTTACATGTTAAAACTGTTTCTGCTATGGCGACATCAGCACTGAATGAAGTGTTTTCGCCTAAAATCATATTTTCAGTTGGTGCTATAAGTATTTGCATATTATATTTATTTTATTTTCAAAAATGATAAATGTAAAATTATTTAGTAAATAGATATGTTTTGTATGTATCTGTTATTAAATTTGTTTTATTTTTTAATGTTACTAAAACCGTTCGTCTTCCTAAAGATTCTTTTTCATACGTATTCATAAAATCAAGAAATGATAATGTATCTATTAGTGTCAATCCAATATTATTAATTAAAATTTCTATAAAAGACAACGAGTCTACTACGTCTAGTGTTATGCTCTTATTAAGATTATCAGAAATTTCTAAATTATCAGTTAAAAATGCAGAGAGTTCTTTGTAAGAAATTTCTTCTGTCAGTACTAGAATTTCATTCTTTTTTATGGATAACGTTTTATTAAGAATGGAGGAAATTGATAATAAATCTACTGCACTAAAAGTTATTATTTTTTCTTGCTTAACAGATTCAGTTAATGAAATAGTATCGTTGAGCGTTCTATCTGCTTGAAAAATAATAGAAGAATCATCTAGCAATTGAAAATCTGATTTTTTAAGAACATAATCATATTTTAAAATACTTTCAGCAATTACTAATGAATCTGTCTTTTTTAATTTAAGAGTTTTTATTACAAACTCATTTAGGTTTAGCTGGTCTGTTATTGTCAATCCTGCTGTTGTTGTCTTTTTTAAACTTTCCGCAAGTATGACGTCATCTATTCGGGTTAATTTAAAATTATTTGAAATTATATCTGTAAAATTAAGATTTTCAACAAATACTCTATTTGCATCAATTATCTTATTGAGTGAGTCAACTAACTCTAATGTTTCTGTTTTTAAAAGATTATTTTTCTTTGAAAAATCAATAATTAATGTTAAGGTGTCCATAATAACTCTTTTTATATCAGAAAAATATTGTAAATCTTCAATCAACGACATGCTATCTGACATTGATAGCTTAGTTTCCTTTCTAATAAGATCCACTAGTAAAAACGATTCATTTAAATATTTTTTATCTATTTTTTTAATATTATCAAGCAATAATAAATTATCATTAATTCCTTTCTTTATATCAGAAAGATATTGTAAATTTTCAATTAATGCTATAGTATCCGCTGGTATTAATTTTATTTCCTTGTTAACATTATCTGCTAAGTTTAATGTTTCATCTATCAATTTAGTAAAAAAGTTTATCGTTTTAAACGTATCACTCAAGTAAACGACTTCCTGCAATGAGCGTATAAAAAGTGTTTTACGTGTTAAATTATCATTAATTGTAAAGGGCTCGTTTAAATATTTATCATTTGTTTTTTCAATTATATCCGTCAACAAAATAATTTCTGTAATTCTTTTTCCTGTTCCTGAGACATATTGTAAATCTTCAATCAACGACATGCTATCTGACATTGATAGCTTAGTTTCCTTTCTAATAAGATCCACTAATGATAATACTTCAATAAGAGCCTTTGTAAAAACACTTATTTTTTTAAAACTATCACTTGCTGCAAAAGATTCAGCTAAGTGTTTATCATTTGTTTTATTGACAACATCAAGTAATAGTGATACATCGTTTATCTTTTTACCTGTTAGCAATGTTAAATTCTCAATAATGCTTTCATTATCTATCAATTTTTTTGATGCACTATGTTTAATATTTTCTAATAACACAAGACTATCACTTGCTGAAAGTGAATATTTTGTTGAAATAAATTCAGTTAAGGATAAAATTTCTGCTAATTTTTTAACAAGTAATGAAACAAAAGAAACACTTTCAGACAATGATAAGGTTTCGAGTAAACTTCTAGCAAATGACCGAACACTTGAAATTGATTCTATCATTGTCAACACTTCAGCAAAGGAAAAAGAAAGTTGTTTTTCAACAATATCAATTAAGCTAAGAGTTTCCACAAATGAGCGAATAAAAGTTTTTTGAAAAACCTGTGACTCTGATAAAGATAAACTAGTTAGCAATATAATATCTTTCTTCCTAATTAAATTTTCCACTAATACGATGCTATCTGATTTTGATATTTTAAAAGTTTTTTCTATCCGATCAGCTAAGGTAATGTTATTCACTAATTCTTTTTCATTAACTTTAATAAAATTCTCTGTTAAACTTACAATATCTAAAACATTTTTCTGTGAGTCTTTTACTAAAGTATCATCAATGCTTATATTACCTAACTGATTTTTAGTAATATCTTTAATTACACTTTCCAAAACTATCATCTCATCTGTTACGAATATATCATATATCTTTATAAAACGATCAGATAGTGCAATGCTTTCATTTAATTTTTTTTCAGTTATCTTAGTTAAACTATCAGCAAGTGAAAATGCATCTGTTCTTGATATTTGTAATATTCTTATTATTTGCTCTGCTAACGTAATATTACTACTTAAAGATTTTTCATGTACTTTTAATAAATCTTCAATTGAGCTTATAGAATCAAAAAGATTTTTTTTAGGCGTACTTATGATATTTTCAGACATAGGCATGCTTTCTAATAAATTTACTGCAAATACCGTACTTCCACTACCATCAAAAACAATTTGATCAAATCTTACTTTATCAAACATATTTTATTATTAAAAATAATTTTAATAAAAATTAATTACTCTTTAAAAATTAGTACCAAAGGATATAGATTCAGTTAGAGAATATCCTTCTATTATACAATCAAAATAATTATCTACTGCTGTTGTACCATTTGAACTTTAAAGTTCAATAGTATCAATGCCATTTGTAAATATGTTGTATGTTACCAACCGAAATTGTATAACTTGTTGTCCCTATAAATGCCGTGTCTACATTCATAAAACAAGATATTATTTCTCCTCCAGATGGCAATTTAAATAATTCCACATCTTTTGTTGTCGCCACATTCTGAAAATCTGTATGACTTTTCACTATTTTTTGATAAAACATCGGAATCGGTGTTTTTTCTTTTCTACTAATAAATTGAAATGGTTTTCTATTCTGTAATTCTTTTATCTGTTGTTCTAATTGTTTTATTCTATTTTCCATATTTAAAAATTACATCCAAAAAATATAGCGTTATCTTCTGCTTCAGAAATCGGATATTCTGCAATATAATCAAAATAAGCACTTCCTGAAAATGTTGAACCAGTTACCAAAGTTACAACATTTAATCCACTAGTCCAAGCCGCCTGAGAACTATCCCAAGCAGTCCATGTATCACCATTTACACTATAACGAGCAGTATGATTAGTACTTTCCCATTCTATCTCAATACAGTACCAATTACCATTCGTATAAGTAGTTATTGTTTGAAATGCAGTTCCATCATAATATTCAATATTACCAGCATACAATCGTATGTGAATACATAATGTTGGGTCTTCTGACAATCTAAAGTTATTTGTATCATCAGTTATATTTGGTTGAATATAAAAAGTAATACGACCATCATTTATTAGTGTTCCTGCTTTTGAAATACTGCCAGAAGCAGACAAACACTCTACTGCTTTTGCGCCTTCCTTTACCGTAGTTCCTTGAATATCCCAATTAGTAGTTCCAGACCACCCATTTTGACCACTCAAATCACCATTATCATAATTATTAAAATCATCTGAAAAAATAGTATTTCCAGTTGATGTCCCAGTATATTCCTCAGTAACCGCTGAATAAGTTGTATCCCAACCTCCGAATGATAGACCTGCTGCCTGTGTTCCTGCTCCACCCATACTTCTCGTTGCTGTTAATAAATCATTACTCAAAGTCCAACTTGTGCCGTCATATTCTTCGGTGGTGGCTATTACAGCAGTAGTATATCC
>VAPE01009055.1_pt1 | contig 10429 bp, 8 predicted proteins | sample 3393911 | NCBI WGS metagenome assembly VAPE01 (sample SAMN08290436, study PRJNA428436) | hydrothermal vent metagenome | isolation source: Deep-sea hydrothermal vent chimney | place: Atlantic Ocean: South-mid Altantic Ridge | reverse complement strand
GCCTTTCCTCTACGGCGGTGTCGTGACGGAACACCACTGGCTGAACGAGAAACAGTTTGTCGATGCGGTGGCCGTTGCGATGATCACGCCGGGGCCGGTCGTCATTACCGTGGGCTTCATTGGGTATCTCGTCGCCGGGCTGGCTGGCGCCTGCATCGCTGCCCTAGGGACGTTCATCCCGTGCTACCTGTTCACGGTGCTGCCTGCGCCGTACTTCAAGAAATATGGGCGGCTCCCCGCCGTCAAGGCGTTTGTCGACGGCATTACCGCCGCAGCCGTGGGGGCGATTACCGGCTCGGTCATTGTGATCGCAAAGCGCTCGGTCATCGACTGGCCGACCGCGCTCATCGCGCTCGCGACCGCGTTGCTGCTCTGGCGTGTGAAGAAGCTTCCGGAACCCGCAATCGTGGTTGCCGCGGCCCTGACGGGTCTCGCCCTCTATCCGCTTGTCCATCTGCACGCCCATTAATCGGGTGCGTTCACGAAAACTGTGAGGATTGCAAATGAAGACACGTCGCACGTTTCTGCATGATTCCGCCACAGTGGGGGCAGGCATGATGCTGGCCCAGGCGCAGCTGGTTCACGCGGCTAGTGCGTCGGGCTTTACCGACAGACTGGTCAACGCGGACGGCAACTACGCGGCGGCACCGCTGCCGTTTGCGTACGATGCGCTCGAACCGGTAATCGACGCCCACACGGTGGAACTCCACTACAACTTCCATCACAAGCCCGCCGCCGCTGCGGCGAACAAGGCGGAAGAAGGCTTGGCCCGGGCACGGGAAACCGGCGACTTTGCGCTGGTGAAATTCCACGAGAAAGAACTGGCGTTCCAGCTTTCCAGCCATATCCTGCATACGATCTACTGGACGAGCATTTCTGGCAAGGTTGGTGAGCCGGGAGGCGAGCTCGCCAGAACGATCGACCGCCATTTCGGCTCGTATGCGAAATTCAAGGCGCAACTCGTCGCTGCGACCATTGCCACCGAGGCCTCGGGCTGGGGTGTCGTCGGCTATCTGCCGGCGACCGGCAAGCTCATGATCCTGCAGTGCGAGAACCACCAGAAACTCACCGCGTGGGGCATCCAGCCGATTCTGGTGCTCGACGTGTTCGAGCATGCCTACTACCTGAAGTACCAGAACCGCCGCAACGAATACGTCAACCAGCTGTTCAGCATCCTCAACTGGGACAACGCAGCGTTGAGACTGCAGGCCGCAATGCAGTCGCACGCCCTGGCCTGACAAGGGGGGCGGTACAAGGCCGCATGCAGGCCCGAATGTGGAGACATTGATGCCCCCTGTCCGTGCACCCCTGTCGGACCTGCTGCGGCCGCCGGGCATCGATCGCAGCGCGCGGCTGTTGCTCGCGGCGCGAGGTTTGCGCGGAGTCTGTGATGGTTTCGTTGCGGTACTGCTGCCCGCGTATCTTCTCGCCCTCGGCTTCGAGCAACTCACGGTCGGCCTGATTGGCACGGCCACATTGCTGGGATCAGCTCTCGCCACGATCCTGGTCGGCGTGACCAGCGTCCGCTACCCGCACCGCCCGCTGCTGCTGTTCGCCGCGGCCTTGATGGGCGCGACAGGGCTTGCGTTCGGCTGCCTCTCAACCCTGTGGCCGTTGCTCGTGGTGGCCTTTATCGGCACCCTCAATCCCAGTTCAGGGGACGTCAGTCTTTTTCTGCCGCTGGAACACGCACGCCTCGCCGAAGCGTCGCACCCCGATTCCCGGACAGCGCTGTTCGCGCGTTACAGCCTCGTGGGCGGGCTGTCGGCGGCGCTCGGCTCGCTGCTCGCAGCTTTGCCGCAATGGTTCGCGGTGCGCTCCGGCATGTCCGGACTGTTCGCCATGCGCGCGATGTTCGTCGTCTACGCGCTGACGGGCAGCGTGGTCTTCCTGCTGTATCTGGGTTTGCCAAAGGAGACAGTGCACGCCGCGAAGGCGCACGTGCCACTGGGTCCATCGCGCGCGATTGTGACGCGTCTGGCGCTCCTGTTCAGCGTCGATGCGTTCGCCGGCGGCCTGCTTGTCAACTCGCTGCTGACGCTGTGGCTGATCCAGCGCTTCGGACTTTCGCTGGCTGCGGCCGGGCAGTTTTTCTTCTGGTCGGGGCTGCTCAGTGCCGGCTCGCTGCTTGCCGCGGCGCCGATCGCGCGCAGGATCGGGTTACTCAACACGATGGTGTTCACCCACATCCCGTCGAGCGTGTGCCTGATTGCCGCGGCATTGACGGCATCCCTGCCGCTGACCCTGACGTTGCTGCTCCTGCGCAGTGCACTTTCCCGGCTGGATGTGCCGACGCGTAGCGCCTACGTGATGGCCGTCGTGACGCCCGCTGAGCGGCCTGCTGCCGCGAGCTTCACGGCTGTGCCGCGCAGCCTTGCCGCGGCCGTGGCGCCGTCGATTGCCGCAACGATGCTCGCAGCCGGATGGCTTGCTGCGCCGCTGATCGCGTGCGGGACGCTCAAGATTGCCTACGATCTCGCCGTGCTTGCCGCCTTCCGCCATATCCGGCCGGATGGAGGCGCGCCATGATTCGCGGCAGTTCATTGTGTGGGCAACTTGCGGCGAGGGTCGCCATGGTCGTCTGGTTCGCGGTGATCGCCGGGGGCGGCACAGGGTGCGTCGCGCACGGTTCGGATGACCCGGCCATCGATACCCTGCCACTGAAGCTGATCGGCGATGTGCCACTACCCGGCTGCGCGTCGCGGTTCGACTACGAGAGCTACGACCCGCAGCGGCACCTGCTGTTCATCGCTCATCTGGGCGACGGCGAAGTCGTCGTTTTCGACACGCTCGCTTCGCGCGTTGTCGCGCGCATTCCGGGTGTGTCCGCCGTACATGGTGTGCTGGCTGTTCCGGCGCTGTCCCGTGTCTACGCCTCGGCCACCGGCACGAACAAGATCGTCGCGATCGACGCGGACACGCTGAAGATTGTCGCGAGGACGCCCGGTGGCGTCTATCCCGATGGGATGGCCTGGGTGCCTGACGTTCAGAAGCTTTACGTATCGGACGAAACCGGCGAGACAGAGACCGTGATCGACGGCTCGACGAACCGGCGCGTCGCGACCGTGTCCCTCGGCGGTGAAGTGGGGAACACGCAGTACGATCCAGTATCGCGGCACGTTTTCGTCAATGTGCAGTCGCGACGCCAACTGGTGGAGATCGATCCCCGCACCGACACCGTGGTCGCCCGCACTGAGCTGCCTGGCGCGCGGGGCAATCACGGTCTGCTGATCGTGCCGGAATTCCGTCTGGCATTGATTGCCTGCGAGGACAACGATCGTCTGCTAGTGCTCGACATGCGCACAATGAAGGAGATCGCGGCGTTCGATGTCGGCGGCACGCCGGACGTGCTGGCGTACGATCCGGCGCTGCGCACGGTCTATGTCGCGGGCGAGGCGGGCGTGGTGTCCATGTTCCACGTGGACACTTCGCACGTGGTGAAAATCGGGGATGGCCGTGTGGGACCGGATGCCCACGTCGTCAGTGTCGACGCAGCATCACACGATGCCTGGTTTGCGCTCAAGGACGTCGATGGACATCCCGTGTTACGGATCATGGCGCCGCGATGAGGGACAGGCGCGGAGCGCAGTTTAGATTGCCGCATGAGGCGCATCGCGATCGAGTTTTGCCTGGCGCAGGAACCTTTCGTTGAGGATCTGGGTGGCGACGGTAGCCGCCCCCGCCAGCCAAGGATCACCAGACGCCGAGCTTGATTTTCTCTCGAATCGCCTTACGGCCGACGTTGATAGGCACGCCCTCCAATGGCTCGGCCTTGCCACGCGGGCGGCCCCTCCCATTTCGGCGTAATTCCCGCTTCAGACAGCTTCGCCAGCGCATCAAACTTCGCAGCAAGTGGCAACACAGGTTCCCATCCGCAATGTTCAATGATTGCCTGGGCCGCGTAATGGCCAACGCCAGACAAGATCACGGCTTCTCTCGCCGGCGCGGCGTCGCCCCGTGCGCTCATCAGTGCGTATGCCCACCACAGTCGCCGCGCCCTGAAGTGCCACGTGGATTCCCGGTTATCCGTGACCCGCGTTAGCGTGTCGGGATATCGCTCGCGTTGCCGGGGCGTGTCGGCAATGCGCACCGGAAGAACCGCGAGTAATCGCTCCTTTGTCACCTGTTGCGGCTTTCCCGGCCTAGCGAGCATCGCAACGGCGGCCTCGTCGACGAGTGCGGCGAAGCGCTCGTCGTCCGGAGATACGGTTTTCGCTGCGGACTGACCACCGCCCACTCTATCTGCTGCCGAAATCGAGAGGGTCTCCTGTATCCACTCCCGGTCATGCTCGTAGAGCCACGAGGTGACACGATATACCTTGCGCCACAGATCCTGGATGGTCGTTTGCGGGTTTCTTCTCAGCTCGTCCCGTATTCGACGCCGGTGCGCTATACGCGGCATCGACACCGCCGCCCCCTCAAGTGTCGGGCCTTCCTCAACTGTCCTGGTGCGTCTAATCGCAGTCTCTTCCTGGGACACACGCTGCAGGCTCAATGCAAGTTCGTCCCGCGTACCAAACAGATACATCGCGAGCAACAGGTGCCGCGTAATCGGCATATCGCATACCGTGCTGTTGCCCGGTGCAAAGCGTATCCAGAAGCTCATCCGCTTCGCGGCGAACGCCGGATCCACTGCAGAGAGGAACGTTTCGCCCAGTTCTTCAATCAGGTGTTCCTGGAACGCTTTCGCCTGTAGCCTTGCCCCCCATTTGAAGCCTAGCTCTCGAATGCGGTTCTGGTACGCCACGCGCAGGCGAAAGGGGTCCACCCGGCCCAGGGGACGGTTAAGCAGATCGCGAGCAAAGCGCGCGTATTGCAGCGGGATCGGTGAGCCTGCCATGCCATCATCTTCCGCCGCAGTCACCTGCCAGCCACAGCGGCAAGCTAGCCACGGTTGGCGTAGTAGTCGCTGGCGAAACTGGAAAGGCCGGTGGCACTGCGGGCAACTCGAAAGCAGGCGCGCGCCATGCCGCCAACACATGCTCACGCCCGGGACGTGGTGCGCCCGGTGCCAGTACCCCATCCCGAACGCATGAATGTCCTCTTCAACGCAGGCCGGGCAGAGATGCGCTTCGCCGTAGAGGCCGACAACACGACGTGGTAACCGGCTCATCATCGCTCCAACGTCAGCCGTCAGCGGCTGCAACACGCCGTCCAGAAACGGCTCGAAAAGCGGCCACAGGGTGTTGCCTGCCAGAAGCGTTTGCAGGGCTGCCTGCGAGCCGTCGTTCACACGATCCGCAAGCCGCATGAGGGATGGCGGTACGATTTGCTCGAGCGAAAACGGCGCACTGTCGAACAGGTCAAGAAAGGTGTCGCTCTCCACCCGGTTGCCCGACAGCACATGATGTCGGGCAACGCGCGACTGGATGGTCTCGTCAGGTAAAGACGGGACAAAGAACAGCAGATTCCGCATCGGCACTAGCAATCGGCATATGCCGTGGAGAATTCCAGCGCGTCTGCCTGCAGCCATCCGGCATCGCGCAGGGCGACAAACGGTGCATCGCATTCAACGAGGCGCCGGGCTTCGGAAGGAACCGGAACTCCCGATTGCTTTACACCGGTCGATGGAATTCCGCTCGTTACCGCGATGGGGGACAAGGATGCCTCAGCGTTTCCGGCGGGAGGACGCCGCATGTCCTGAAGCATCGCCAGGCGCGACGAAACGCGCGCATCCCCATCGATCGCTCCCATCATCGCGGCAATCTGGCTGTCGGGTGGAAGCAGATCCTCGAACTTCGACATGCGCTTCGTGTCACCGCTTCGCAACGCGTCGAGCGCCGGCTTAAGCAACTGCATCCTGGTGTCGGCAATCGTACGCAACAGCTTGAGCGTCAGCCGCTCTTCACCCGTGTGAATCGCGTGTCGCTGGGCGAGCACGAGCAGTTTGATCAGAAAGTCCGTCACCCCTTGAGTTAGATCGTACAGCACCTTCCGAAGCTCGTCCGTCAGGGGTTCGACATGACGAACCCACTGGTATTGCCACGCGGCATCGACTAGCAGTGCCCACGCCGGATCATCGCGCTTCGGTTGCCGGAAGTCGCTCAGCCCCAGACCTGTGGCGCGTCGCGCATTACGCATCACGTCGGAGAATAGTTCGATCATGGAATTGGTCCCCACAAACACGACCGGAATGCCGATGCTGTTGATGAGGTTGACGAAGAAATTAAGCATGTTCTCCTTGCCGCCCGTCTTTGCAACCCGCAGATGCTGCAATTCGTCGATGATCAACACGCCGACGAAATGGGTACTCGCGATCTGCTCGATCTGATGGACGAGTTGGACAATGCCCCGGATCGAACGATAGCGTCTGGCATACCGTTCCTCTCCGATGGCCCGGTCGAGAGCGCGAAAGAACGCGTGGCATAACCCGGTAAGCGAACCGTCGAATGGACATTCGATCTTCAGCCACGGGATCTGGACCTGAACCAGTTCCTGCCTCCGGTATTGCCGGTGGCGAATCGCCTGCGGGTAGAGTCGCAGGATGGACTCCAGTGCCGTCGATTTGCCGATCCCGCTCAAGCCCACGACACTCAGCGTGGAAGCCGTCGAACGGAAGCCGCTTTCTTTTGCCTGACCGAGGGCAAGCGAATACACGTGCCGCCACGTCGACTGCGACAGGGGATTGCGGCCGACATAGCCGCTGCGTATCAAAGCGGACAACGCCGACTCAAGTTCCAGATGAATCGGGAGTGGCTGAACCAGGTGCAGCAACCGGTCGATACAGTGCAGGCGGACTTCCTTCGACAGCCCGGTTTCGCCGCCGGGCTCATCGGGAAACAGCGCCATGCAAGCCGCGGCGTCCGCTTCCGAGCGGATCGGCGGCAATGCCTCAATGAGGGGATTGCCCTGATATTGCGCAATGGGCGAATCGGCATATTCGGCGGCAACGAGTATTCCGGCAGGCGTCATGACCTCGTCCCCTTGTCGCGTAGTCGTCCAAGCAGGCTTAACACTTCGCCGCCGCGCTCGCCAGCATAAGCCTCGGCCACACTCGACGAAGCCGGCGTGGTTACGGGCACATCCACCGCATGCTGATCGGGGCCCGGCAACGTCACCGGGCGTTGCCGCTCGGCTGCCTTTTCGAACGCCCGATGCCTTTTGATGTCCGCTGCCTGGTTGCTGACCGGCACTGGCGCGACCGGCTGCGCCGCTCGCTTGTCCATCTGGGCCTGTCCAACTACCGCACCAATATGCGCGTCCAGGCGGATCCTGTCGTTGAGCGCCGCATATGTGCTTTCGCCTGTCGGCGATCCAGTCATTTTGAGCATGTCCAGCACTTCCTCCAGCCGGCGTTGTGCGACCCGCTCCTCCGAAGCGAGCAGGTCACAGCGCACAAAGTTGCGCTTGCTGTCCTGGAGCCACACGTGCGTCGTATCATTCGGGTCGTACCAGACGGTTACGGTGCGGCGCCCGTCTCTGCGCGCCCTCGCAAACCAGTTTTGCTCAATCGCGTAGGCGCACGTGTAGTACATGCCCTTGAAGCAGATCCCACCGCGCTGGATCGAGGCGCTTTCGCGTGGCAGCAGATGCAGATACACGAGGTCATGAGGTTGCGTATTGGGAGTTGCCAGCCCATTTTCCATCCCCCAACGCCACAGATTGATGGGCGATGGTTCGAGTTCCTCGTGAATCATGTCCGTTGTGAGCCGGTCCGGTCGGCGGCTGTGGTGGTTGTAATGCAGCACGCTGCTGATCATGATGTTGGTGAACTCCGCCAGATCGAGGACGGCATCCAGGCGGTAATCGCGCTGGCCGCGCTCGGCAATCCGCTCCCTGACTGCGCCCGGGATCCAGTGGATCTGCGACGTCTTGTTCAGCAGGCGAAACCGGCTCTCCACGATCGCCTTCCAGTCGGGCCGGAACGGTGGCGCGATCGCTATATCAATGCCCAGCCCAGCCACAAGGCCCTCGGCCGCCTGCCCGAGCATTTCGCCCCGGTCGGCCATCAGTTCGTGCGGAAGATGGTGCGAGGGCCACGCGGACGACTCAATCTCGATGCCGTACGTGCGGCAAAACGCGACCTTGTCGGTGAACGCGTTAAACAGCGCGTGACGGGCGCCGTTCCAGCCCGGTCCTTCCAGGCCAACAAAGATACCGACGATCATGGTCGAAAACACGTCGACGACGACGTAAATCACAGGACGACCGATCACCCAGTTCCGGTTGTACCGGCTCACGAGATAAATGTCGGCGATCGTCGCATCGATTTCGAAGCGGTGACAGGGGCCATACACCCCGTCGCCAGCGCGTCCCGTCAGCCCGCGATGATCTTTCTGCCAGCGCCGCTCGCCCGCACGCGAGCGCTGGACGGTCAGATCGTCAAACGCCTTTTTCCCCCAGTAGCTGAACTGCCGCAGACTCGGCAACTGGTCTAGCGGCTTGAGCGTGAGATCGTCCGTCGATGTGCCGGGTACAACGTGTTCCTCGACGTAGAATCGTCTCAAGGTGCGATGGTAAGCGTCCGTCACGGACGCCACTTCGTTGTTCTTGAAGAGGGAGTACCCGATCCTGATAAAGCTCTTGTCGTCCTCGCCAAGAATCTTTCCGCAATGTGCGCCGCGCGTCGCGGAATGCCTCGGCGGACGCCCGGGGCGCTTGCCGGCAGCGAACACGCGAGCCTTACCAGGTGCTCCGACGTTCTCGTAGTTCGGCAACAATGCATTGCGAATTTGCCCGAACGTCCAGTATCGATAGAGAAGGCGGTACAGGGTCTTGCGTTGCGCCCCTGTCGCTTCGGCATGCAGCGCGACGAGCGCGCCCATCGCGCGTCCCTCGAAAATTTCACCCGGTACTGCCGTGTCGACCAGACGAGCAATGCGCTCCCAGTTGCGATCCCGTATTTCCCGTTCGCCCTTCGGGATATCCTCTTCAACCTGAAGCATATAGGCCGGCAACCGGAACTGACTGGGCCGGACGTCGCCGCGCCGGAACCACATGCGAACATCCTCACTCGCGACGACCCACGGCTTCCTTGGCGTCTCCGCTATCGTAATCAACGTGGTCTTTGCAGCCGCTTCGTCGATCCAGAGAATACGGGCGATCCCTTCAAACGGTAGCTGATCAGACAGTGCTTCGATAACCGTATTGGGCAATGCAATCGTATTGGCCATGTCACGCCGCCCGCTTTATGGGCGCCGCACCACTCGCCATGACCTGAATCTTAGGTGCTTGCGATGTCAACAACATCGGCGTCCTGAGATCAACCAGGAGTACCTTGTGCCAGATCAGATACTTGAAAAGCTTGACGGCATCCGGATAAGGCATGCGCAGCCGATAGCTGACCGTGCGCAGAAGCGACGACAGGGTCCGGTCATGGCTTCCGGCATCCCCAATGCCCTCAACGAACCGGGCGCGTAGCTCATCACTTTGCATGTCTCGCTCGATCTGCGCGCTGCCACGAAGCCAGATGAGATTTCTGGCGAGCACGGGATCCACGCTCTGCTCGGTGACGATCTGCCAGTCAACCCCGCGCTGCAACCACCAGGCTCTCTCGAGCTCGAGCTTTTCCAGAGTGCGCAGGAGCCTGTTCCCTGACGACAGTTCGTCCGCGTATTTCACGGTACGAGCGTATTCACGCGCCAAACCGTCGTCTGTCCTGACGGTGACGACGAAATCGGTCGTCATCACGAACGGCACCGTTGTTTGAGCATAACGCGGATATCGAATGCCACGCTGCGTCGCGACATCCTGGATCGGCGAAACTGGGAGCAACGGGAACTGCTCCCGGATATCGATCACGCGCTCGGAGAATTCGAGTACCACAAGGTACGCGTATTCGAGATCGGAGAGCACGTGGTGGACGCGCCCAGTCTTGAGGCCCTTAACCTTTCGAGAACGGCCACGCGATGGCACGTCCTGTACGCGAAGCCACGGCTTGTAGTCCACACCGGAACCCTGTCCGTAGCCTTGCGCCACGTACCTGTCGATGTCGTTCTGCGTCTTGAAACGTCGCCCTCGCATATCCGCCCGGTCGAACAAAATCGTGCAGTATAGCGAGGCATTCGTTTGTGTCAAACTCTATTGTTTTGTGTCAAGAACTATTGTCTTGTGTCGAGCTCTATTGTCGGTTCACAGGTAGATCGCCTTAGCAGCGTCGAGCGTGATCGTCATCGCGTTTTCCTATTCCGTTTCTTGACGCGCAAGTCGGATCTTCGCGGCCGCATCGAGCAGCTGCTGCGCGAGCGCTTCCGACTCGTCCGCCGTGGCGAGGATCCGGAAGTGGTGTTCGCTGTCGAGCTGGCCCACGACATCGAGTTCGATCACTTGATGGTCCTCCCACGCGAACACGCGTGCCCTGGCGTGGACCGACGCGTCGCCGCGGCCTTTGGTGTAGCGGGCGGTTGTTTTCATCAAGGCTCCGTCAAAACCCGTACTGATCGTCGCCCCAGCGACGCAGCACCTGGTAATCATGTTCGGGCAGCACGAT
>VAPE01015204.1_pt1 | contig 10437 bp, 10 predicted proteins | sample 3393911 | NCBI WGS metagenome assembly VAPE01 (sample SAMN08290436, study PRJNA428436) | hydrothermal vent metagenome | isolation source: Deep-sea hydrothermal vent chimney | place: Atlantic Ocean: South-mid Altantic Ridge | reverse complement strand
CGGCTGTATGCCCGTACGGATAAGGGCTTGATCCTCTACGGCCTCGGGGTAACGGAGCATAGAAACGGGACACTGGGGGTCATGGCCCTGGCGAATCTGGTCCTGGCCACCGGCAACGTGGGACGGCCGGGCGCCGGCATCTGTCCCCTGCGCGGCCAGAACAATGTCCAGGGCGCCTGCGATATGGGAGCATTGCCCTCGGTCTACTCCGGCTACCAGGATGTCGGCGACCCCGGCAGCCGGGAAAAAATGGCGGCAGCCTGGGGGACCAGGCTTCCCGCAGGTCCCGGGCTCACGGAAGAGGAGATGTACGAGGAGGCAAGAAACGGCCGCTTCAAGGGACTGTACTGCATCGGTGATGACCCGCTCCATACCCAGGCCAATCTGCAGGCGGTCCGCCAGGCCATCAATGCGCTGGATTTTTTGGTTGTCCAGGACATTTTTATGACCGAAACCGCCAGGAAGGCCCATGTGGTCCTGCCGGCCGCCTGTTTCTATGAAAAAGACGGGACCTTTACCAATGCCGAGCGGCGGGTGCGGCGGATCAGGAAGGCGGTGGCGCCTCCCGGCGAAGCGCTGCCCGACTGGGAGATTCCCTGCCGGCTGGCCACGGCCATGGGGTATGACATGTTATACGCGGGCGCGGCCGAGGTTATGGCGGAGATCGCCCGGTGCACGCCGGCCATGGGCGGCGTCAGTTACAAGCGCCTTGAGGGGGGGGCTTATCTGGCCATGCCCGGACAACGATCATCCCGGCACGCCGCTCCTGCATCAGGATGCCTTTACCAGGGGAAAAGGCCGTTTTTCCGTGCTGGACAATGTCCCGACCCTAGAAACGCCAGATGGGGATTACCCGCTGGTGTTGATAACCGGTCGTCGTCTGCAACATTACAATAACGGCTCCATGACCCGGCGCTGCAAGGGGCTCTTGCAGCTGGTCCCGGAAGAAACAGTGGAGCTGCATCCCCTGGATGCCGCCCGCTTCGGGGTCAAGGACGGGATGGTGGTTCTGGTCCGGTCACGCCGGGGAGAAGTGAGGGTCAGGGCCGACGTCACCGGGCGAAGCAGGCCCGGCACGGTTTTCATGGCCTTTCATTTTGACGAGCCGCTGACCAATATCCTGACCAGTCCCGGCGAAGACGAAATTTCCCGGACGCCTGAATACAAGGCCTGCGCGGTTGCAGTGGCGCCCGCCGGAGACAGTAAAAGGTGAAAATGTCACTTTATCAATACTCAACAAAAAATATTCAACAAGAGAGGTAGCATTATGCTTGAAGTAACTGATTTGGCAATCCGGAAAATTAAGGAACACCTGGCCCAGAATAAGATCAATTCACCGATGCGGGTGATGATCTTGAACAGCTGCTCCGGCTCATCCCTGTCCCTGGCCCTGGACGAGCGGAAGGAGACGGATGCGGCGGTTGAGCTGGAAGGGCTGTCTGTCGTCATCGACCAGGAACTGATGGGCCGCTGCGGCGCCGTCAAGGTGGACTTTATCGAGCCCGGCGGCTGCGGTTGCAGCAGCGGTTTTTCCATAACCTCCACCATTCCGCTGTCCGGGGGAAGCGGCTGCGGCGGCTCCTGTTCCAGCAGCGGCTGCGGTGGTTGATCGTTGGGTTTCGTTCCTCAACCCAACCTACGATGATTGCAGGGTTGCTGCATATTCGTAAATCTCAGTCGTAGGTTGAAGTGCGGCCGGGCAAGGTCGTATATTCCAGCGGGTGTGAATCCCGTTCCGGCAAGGCAGTTCCAGCAGTCGTAGGTTGGGTTTTGTCCCTCAACCCAACGGTCAGGAGGCGTCTCAACCCGCAACTAAAAAGCGGGGGGCATGAGCTGCCGCAGTTCCAACAGCCATTCCTGACCATGCAGGATGACCGCGGCCAGCAGCGCCAGCAAGCCGACGATGGGGAGCATCAGGCCCAGACCGGACAGGCATGACCAGAGCAATCTGCCGGCCGGGCCGGTTGTCACCACGGCGTTTTCTCCCTTGACTGCCTTCAGGTTGCGGTAGATAGCCAGCAGGTACAGCATGAGAAAAGGCGTAAACAGGAAGGAAAAGATCTGGCCGGCAAAGGGAATGATGCTGGCCAGGATGGAGATGGCCCAAATCAGGGTGAATTTGAAAAATGTGTCCCAGCCGTGGCCCCGCACGTACTCCCGACTGGCCAGCAGGCCGTCAAGACCGCGGCGGTCCTCATCAATCAGGATAAAAAGGCTGAAGGAAAACCAGACTATAAAAATGAGGCCGGGAACAATCCCGAGCGCCAGGCCGGCCAGGACGATGCCCAACAGGATGGATATTGTCTTGCTCATGGGCCAGAAGTATTGCCAGCCGGCATGCAGGGCATCCATAAGCTCCATTTCTTCATTGATGATCAGGGCCAGAAGAGCTGTCTGTGACCAGAAAACGAGGGCGGTGACCAGAAGGAACAAGACCGGCACGACGCCGAAAAGAAGAATGGTCCCGGCCGGACCGCTGGTTACATGTTTGAGCACCCCGCCGCCGATGATGCCGCCGAAGATCAGTACCAACGTTGAGCCGCCGATCAGTACCGTGCTGATCAACATAATCGCCAGAATGGGCAGGGCCCGGATTTTGTACTGCTCCCAGGCCTGCAAAAAAAGTTCCCCTATTGTGGCGATCTCGGTACTCATTTTTTATGATTCCTTTTTATTTTGTGGGCGGGTCCTTCTTCTCCGAGAAGACTGTGCCGGGCTGTTTTTTCGTCACAGCCGGAAATAAGGACCTGTTTGCTGCGGCTTTGCAGGCCGCTCTTGATGACCACCGCCGATTTCGGCAGATGGAGGAGCCTGGCGAGCAAGGCAATAACGGCCTTGTTGGCCCTCCCCTCCACCGGCGGACTGGTCAGACGGATTTTAAGGGCCTCGCCATGGAGACCGGCCAGTTGTTCTTTACCGGCCCGGGGCTGGACGTGCAGGGTAAGCAGAAGCCGGCCGTCCGGCAGGGTGTGCAGCCAGTCCATCGAAGCGGATCAACGGATAGTCATGGCTAGCTGTCCCAGGGTCGGGACCAGAAAGCTTTGCAGGAAAATGATGATCAGGATAAGGATTATGGGGCTCAGATCAATGCCGCCCATGGAGAGCGGCAGCAGGCGCCTGATCCTTTCGAGAAGCGGGTCCGTGGCCTGAATCAGGAACCGGACAATGGGATTATAGGGATCGGCGCTGACCCAGGAAATGACGGCCCGGGCGATGACGATCCAGATATAGGCACTAAGAACAAAATCGAGGAGCTTGGCCACGGCCAGGATAAAATTACTGAGCATAAACATAATTCAGGTTTAGGGTTAAGGTTTCCGGTTTTGGTCACGCCACTCTGCTGCCCGGGGCGATGGCCCCGGCAACGGTGGACAGGACAAGTCGTTCGTCGCCGTCGTCATCAATCTCCTTGGCCGCCAGCACCATGCCATGCGAGGTGACGCCCATGAGCTTGACCGGTTTCAGGTTGGCCACGATGAGCACCTGTTTGCCGATTAGCTCTTCGGGCTGGTAATGTTTGCCGATACCGGCCACTACGGTCCGTTCTTCTGGTGCTTTCAGGGTCAGCTTCAAGAGCTTTGCCGATTTTTTGATCTTCTCGGCGGCCACGACTTCGGCCACCCGCAGGTCCAGCTTGCCGAATTGGTCAAAGTCGACCAGATCCTCTTCCGGGGTGGCCTCTTTTTCTTTTTTTTTCTGTTTTTGCTGTTGCTGCGGCCGGGGCGGCTGGTTGTCCTTCTTGTCCAGGCGCGGAAAGAGCTGCGCGCCCTGGGAAATCCGGCGGCCCGGGACCATCTGGCCCCAGCGTCCCGCCTCTTCCAGGGAGGCTGTTTCCAGCTCGGTATCAAGCCCCAGGGCGGCCGCCATCTTGGCGGCCGTTTCCGGCATAAAGGGCCGCAGTACCAGGGTGATCAGGCGCAGGCCCTCGGTCAGCAGAAAGAGCATGGTCATCAGCCGGCCTTTCCTGGCCGGGTCCTTGGCCAGTTCCCAGGGGGCGTTGGTGACGATAAAACGGTTCAGTTGGCCGATCACCTGCCATATTTCCTGCAGAGCCCGGTTGAAGCCGAAGGCGTCCATGGCCTGTCGGTACTCGTCGAGCATCCGCTCTATATTGGCAATCAGTTCGCGGTCGGCGTCGGTCATGGTCCCGGCATCGGGTTCCGGGACCATGCCGTCCGCGTACTTGCCGATCATGGTCAGGGACCGGGAAAAGAGGTTGCCCAGGTCATTGGCCAGGTCCGAATTGCGGCGGGCGACCAGGGCCTGCCCGGAAAAAGAAGCGTCAAGGCCGAAGGACATCTCCCGTAGCACAAAGTAGCGCACGGTGTCCACCCCGTACTGCTCCACCAGCTCTCCGGGACGGACCACGTTGCCGATGGATTTGGACATCTTGGTCTCGTCCACGTTCCAGTAGCCGTGGACATGCAGGCGGCGATAGGGTGGCAGTCCCATGGCCCGGAGCATGGTGGGCCAGTAAATGGCATGGGGCTTGAGGATGTCCTTGGCGATGACGTGCTCGGCCGCGGCCCAGTAGCGGTCGAAGTCGGGGCCGTCCGGGTAGCCGATCCCGGTGAGATAGTTGATCAGGGCGTCAAACCAGACATAGGTGACGAACTTGTCGTCAAAGGGCAGGGGGATGCCCCAGGTCAGTCGCGATGTGGGCCGGGAGATGCAGAGGTCTTCCAGGGGGGCCTTGAGAAAGGCCAGTACCTCGTTGCGGTAACGCTCCGGCGTGATGAATTCCGGGTTGTTCCTGATATGGTCGATGAGCCAGTCCTGGTATTTGCTCATCCGGAAGAAGTAATTCTGTTCGGCGATTGCGGTTGGCGGCTGCCGGTGATCGGGACAGTTGCCGTCCACCAGTTCCTTGGCGGTGAGAAAGCGCTCGCAGCCCCGGCAGTAGAGGCCGGAATATTCGCTGAAGTAGATGTCGCCCCGGTCATGGACCTGCTGCAGAATATTCTGTACGGTCGCGATGTGTTCCGGATCGGTGGTGCGGATAAAGTTGTCCGCCTGTACCCCGAGCCGGGGCCAGGTCTCCCGGAAGGCGGCGCTGATCCGGTCGGCATATTCTTTGGGCGAGACCCCTTCCTGTTCCGCCGCCTGGGCTATTTTCTCGCCATGCTCGTCGGTGCCGGTCTGGAAGCGGACCTCGTCGCCGCATAATCGCCGGTAACGACTGTAGGTGTCGGTCACGATCGATGTATAGGCATGCCCGAGGTGGGGCAGGGCATTCACGTAGTAGATGGGAGTGGTAATATAGGTAGTCGTCATTTTTTTGTTGTCTGCCCTTTGCGGGTTCCCTTGAGCCCCGGTTTTGGTACCGGTTTGGCGGCCCGCCATTGTTCCTCGGTCAAAACCAGCTCCTCGCCATCCCTGGAGACGCCCAGGACGCTGCCCTGCAGGGGCATGAGCCGGACAACCCGGTACACCTGGCCCGCATGGCTGATACACTTGCCGAGCCGGGGCATTCCTTTTTTCATGGTCCGGTAGGAGTCGTACTCATAGGTCAGGCAGCAGAGCAGCCGGTTGCAGAGGCCCGATATTTTGGCCGGATTGAGCGGCAGATCCTGAGTCTTGGCCATCTTGATGGAAATGGACTCGAATTTTTTCAGAAAAGAACAGCAACAGAGTTCCCGGCCGCAGGCGCCTATGCCGCCAAGCATCTTGGTCTCGTGCCGCACGCCGATCTGCCGCATCTCCACCCGGGTCCGGAATTCCTGTACCAGGCATTTGACCAGTTCCCGGAAATCCACCCGGTTGTCGGCGGTGAAAAAAAAGATGATTTTCGAGCCGTTGAAAAACCGCTCAACCCGCACCAGTTGCATGGGCAGATTGAGTTTTTTGATTTGCCGGAGACAGATCGCGAAGGCCTCTTGCTCGAGATTCGGCAGCCGCTCGTACTTTTCCTCTTCCTCACGGTTGGCGCGGCGGGTCGCCACGTACGCCGCGGCGCGCTGCATGCCGGGCTCGGTCGCCCCGGGAGCCCGGCCGACTATGCGGGCCGGTTCCGGGCCGTGGTCGGTGGTGGCCATGACCGTTGCCCCCTGGGGCAGGTCCGGGATATGCGATTGCGCGGTATGTTCCTGGTCCTTGTCGCGAAAACGGATACGGTAATAATAGAACTGTTGTTCCTCGACCATGGCCTCACCGTTCGGCGACGGCGTCTGGTCGGGACCTTGCAGGATAGTTTCTGTCATAATGATTTGAGAATGCGGCCAGGGAGCCTTCAGTCGGCATCCGTAGCGAGCAGGTTTAGAAAAAGGACTTCGCAGACCAGAGCACGGTTGCAGTTTCTGCCAAGCGCCTTTTCAGCGTAATCAATACTTTTTATACTATCAGAAAGTTGTGTTAAACTCCAGTGTTCTCTTGCCCGGTCAACGTGCATGGCCGCCGTGCGGGCTTCTCCATTCTGCCGGGAACCGGCAAGGGCGGCGACCATGACCTCCTGGAAGAAAATGCGCAGCAGGTCGAGCAGGGCGGGCAGGCCGTCTTTAAGTTCAACCGCCTTGGCGGCAAGGGCCAAGGCGGTCTCCGCCGCCTCGGCTTCACCGGCGGCCGGGGCCAGCAGGGCGTCAAGAATCTCGTTTCGCATCGCCGGCACGCCGTCCGTGTCAAGGGAGCGGGCGCGGCCGGGGCAGCCGTCGGTCAGGCCAGCCAGGGCCAGGGCCTCGTCGCGTTGCAGATGCGGGTCGAGCCGCAGCAGGATATCCGCGGCCAGACCGACCGGCAGGGGGAAGAAGGGGATAACCTGGCAGCGTGAAAGAATGGTCGGCAGCACCGGTTCGGACGCCGAGGCAATGAGAATTATCAGGTTGTCCGGCGGCGGTTCCTCCAGCAGTTTGAGCAGGCTGTTGCCGGTCTCCCGGCGCATAGTGTGCACGTCTTCCACCAGGATCACCCGCCGGCCGGCCTCCAGGGGCGGGAAGGCCAGGGCTTTTTTCAGCTCCCGGATCTGGTCGATTTTGATCGTGGCTCCCCTGGGCCGGATGAGCAGGAAGTCCGGATGATTGTCCGAGGCAAACTGGAGGCAGCCCGCGCAGTGTCCGCAGGGCGCCGTTTTTCGCTCCGCCTCGCAGAAGAGAAAGGCGGCCACGGCCCGAGCGGTCGTGGCCTTGCCCACGCCCTCCGGCCCGGTAAACAGGTAGGCATGGGCCAGGCGGCCGGTCGAAAGCGCCCGGCTCAGAAGCTTGACGGCCTTGGGCTGGCCCTGGATCCTGGAAAAGGCCGACATCAGAACAAGGTACGTTGGGGTGACGGCTGTTCCTGTTCGGCGGGCTTGTCCTTTTTATGCGTGTTTCCCCGGGCCTGTTGCGGCGGTGGTGCGGCATATTTCGCAGCCGTGGTCCCGGTTTTTTCCCCGTCCTGTCCTCTTAACAGCAGGAACCGTTCCATGAGCGGCTGGTAGTCGCTCCATCGGTATTCGTCTTCTTCGACCTGTTCGCTGAGCCTGCCGATGTAGTTCATCTTGGCGTCCACATCGTCCAGATGATGGAGCAGGATGGCCTCCATGGTCATGGGCAGGCAGGGTGAACCGAATTCGTGCCGGCCATGATGACTGAGGATCAGGTGGACAAGCTGGTCCAGGCGTTCCGGTGCGAGGTCCGGGACCGCCGCCGCCTCCTGCCGGACCATTTCGCTGCCGATCACCAGGTGGCCGATGAGCCGGCCCGGACTGGTGTATTCGAAGGGTACGGTCTTGTAGCTGAACTCGCGGATTTTGCCGATATCGTGCAGCAGCGCCCCGGTCAGCAGCAGGTCCCGGTCCAGTTCCGGGTAATGATCCGAGATTTTGGCGGCCAGGCCGGTGACGCTCAGGGTATGTTCGACGAGACCGCCCAGGTAGGCGTGATGCATCCTTTTGGCGGCCGGGGCCGTGACAAACTGTTCCAGCAGCGGTCCCTGAAAAACGGCCAGTAACAGCGCCTGCAACTCGGCATCGGCGATCCCGTCGATCAGCTGCAGCAGTTCGGCCCGCATTTCGGAGACGTCATATTTGCTGGCCGGCATGAAGTCGGTCGGCGGCACCGAGCCGGCATCGACGCGGTGCAGGGAGTTAATGGTCAGTTGCAGTTGATCCCGAAACGACTTGGCGGTTCCTTGGACGGCGATAATATTGCCGACCGCGGCCTGGTCGTCAAAGCGCTCGGCATTGTCCCACAGCCGGGCCTCGATCTCGCCGCTCCTGTCCATGAGGGTGAGCGCCAGGTAGGGCTTGCCCGCCTTGGTCTCGGCCAGGGTTTTTCTGCTGACGAGAAACAGGTCGTTGACCTGCCGCCCCTCGCTCAGGTCGGCGACAAAAACAGTTTTCTGGGTGTTGGATTCAGGCATTGGTCCCCTGGTTCAGACATTGAAACGAAACAAAAGGCAGTCCCCGTCCCGGACCACGTATCCTTTCCCCTCGGAGCGCATCAGCCCGCGGTCGCGGGCCGCGGGTTCGCTGCCGCAGCTGATGTAATCGTCGTAGGCAATGACTTCGGCCCGGATAAAACCGCGCTCAAAGTCGGAATGGATCTTGCCGGCCGCGCCGGGAGCCGTGGTGCCGCGCTTGATGGTCCAGGCCTTGGTCTCCTTCTCGCCAACCGTGAAAAAGGTGATCAGGTCAAGCAGGTCGTACCCGGCCCGGATCAGCCGGTGCAGGCCCGGTTCGGCCATGCCCATATCGGCCAGGAATTCGGCCTGCTCATCAGCCTCCAGCAGGCTGAGTTCCTGTTCGATACTGCCGCCGATGACCACCACCGAAGCGCCTTCGCCGGCCGCCGCGTCCCGGAGCCGCTCGACAAAGGGGTTGCCGCTTGCCAGGTCGTCTTCACTTACATTGGCGACATAGAGCACCGGTTTGTCGGTCAGCAGGCAGAGCTCGCGCAGCAGGTTTCTCTGCGCATCATCGGCCGGTTCCACCACGCGGGCCGGCCGGCCCGCATCCAGAATATCTCTGACCTGCTCCAGAAAGGCGGCCTGGGCAATGAGTTTCCGGTCCCCGGATTTGGCCTGGTTGCGCATTTTCCGCAGCCATTTTTCCACCGTATCCAGGTCAGCCAGGATCAACTCCATGGAGATGATCTCGCGGTCGCGCAGGGGATCAATGGAGCCGTCCACATGGACGATATTATCATCCTCAAAGCAGCGCACCACGTGGACGAGGGCCTCGACCTGGCGGATATGGCCGAGAAACTGGTTGCCCAGTCCCTCGCCCTGGCTGGCGCCCTTGACCAGCCCTGCAATGTCCACAAACTCCATCTGGGTGGCCACTTTGTTCCTGGTCTTGACGAGATCGGCAAGTTTGTCGAGCCGTTCATCGGGAACAGGAACCACCCCCACGTTGGGCTCGATGGTACAGAAGGGATAATTTTCCGCGGCAATGGCCGCAGCGGTCAGGGCATTAAAGATGGTGGATTTGCCCACATTGGGCAGCCCGACGATTCCACAACGAAATCCCATGGGATCCTCATAGTCTCAGTGATTCTCACCTGGGTCCGTGACGGCCTGAGGTGATACACATATACAATATGTGAAATTTATTGCATTATTGCCGAATAAACGCATTTGCCGGTCTTCACCGCGCCGCCCTGCGGGGCGCCCGATAACGGCGCATCTGCGCCATTCTTGAACGCTCACGGATACAAGGTCTCAAGTTTAGTCAGGTGGGGAGACCAGGGCCGTTCCTCCTTGGCCCCGGTCAGGAAACAGGGCCGGGAAGCTCGCCCCGCGCTCCACCGATGTGCCCCATGTGATACACTATATATGTATAGTTATGCAAGCAGTTCTCAGCAAGTGATGGCTGACGGTTTGTTTTGTAAAATGGTGGCATGGTACAATTTCCAGGGATCAGGATGTCCGACCCGGGGTGGCAGACCGTCGGTAAGCGAGCAAGCGAGTATCTTTGCTGCCGGTGTAAACTTGAGATCTAGGGGGCCTGACGGCCCTGCTTGATTTGCGAGTTTCTGTCTCCCCCTGCGGGGCGCTTGAGAACGGCGCATATGCTGCGTTGGCAATAAGTTGATATCACAGCAGGATAATCAACATCGTCGCCGCCTTGCATCTGCACCGTTCTCGAACGCTCACGGATCCGGGTTTGAGTCGCCGTACTTTCCAACTGTTTGTTTTCTTGACAAAATGTTTCCCTTCTGGTACGGGAAGATTGGTGTCTTGCGGAATTTCGTCCCTGCGGACAATTGCTTGCATCATTACCTCAAGTCGCCACGGATTCAGGACTTTGTTTCTTGATGCAACCGTGTACTCTTTAAAATTGTAGGAAAAAAGCAGTTTGATAATTAAAATGCAGGAGGCCTGGATATGAAATACATGGAATGGAAATCTAGTTTCAATTTAAATATTAAAGAAATAGACCAACAACATAGGAAGCTGGTGGAGATTATTAATCTATTATATGAATCATTACATCCAAGTACGGAGAAAGATGAATTAGAAGTTTTG
>VAPE01002219.1_pt1 | contig 10438 bp, 7 predicted proteins | sample 3393911 | NCBI WGS metagenome assembly VAPE01 (sample SAMN08290436, study PRJNA428436) | hydrothermal vent metagenome | isolation source: Deep-sea hydrothermal vent chimney | place: Atlantic Ocean: South-mid Altantic Ridge | reverse complement strand
TCCAGCCAGCTGACAGCTTTTTCCGTCGCCGGCGTCAGGTCAAAATGGGCTTGGTCCTCACCCGGCGGGTAAAATTTTCGCAACCATCCCTTGTCGTCGCGGGCCCATTCATCGAGATATTCAGACGCATTACGCGGAAATGCTTCTTCCCCCTCGCTTTCACGCAGATAATACAACTCGTCCTCCAGGCGGGCCATCAACTCGTCCCGGGCCATAACCCGTACATTCGGGGCAATAAACGTCTTATGCAGAAAACTTGCAATCAGGGGCGCATGGTCGGCCACGAGCAGCCTCCAGGCCGGATGATTCCTCTGCAGAATGGAGAGGGTGGAAAAGTCAAGACTCACGAAAGCAAAGCCCTCCGGCGGGGGTCTCGAGGTGATGCGTCCCGGCCCCTTCCCGGTGCGGCTCGCCGTATCCGGGCGTAAATGGCAGGTAGAACGAAAAGGCTGACTCTCGCGGATGCGAGCATAAACACGCTCAATTATTAACGCAGGCGCAACGCTGCACCAAAAAAAACCGATCATAAATTATATAATATAATATCCGTCCGGAAACGAGGACTTTTTTGTGCGAGGCCAGGGAAGGTGTGCAAGATCAGGGAAATGTAGGTTCCGGGGAATTGGGGGAAATTGGGGAACAAGACCGTTTGCGGCTGGACACGAACCAGGGACAAAGAAAAGTCTTGCCTGAATCCGTGACGGCTTGAGGCAATGCTCCTGGCAATATGTGGAATTTATTGCATTATTATTGAACAAACGTATTTTCTGGTCTTCACCGCGCCGCCCTGCGGACCGCCCGATAACGGATCCAGGTCTTTATTCCCTGGCGCAATCCCGGTGCAGGTTACACCATCAACGAATTCAGGTATACCTCAAGTGTCCGGGACGAACTGAGATCAGAAAAGGCGATACCAGACTCAAACCTGTCTGAATCTTTTTGCGACTCACACCATTTCACTTCGCCGACCCCGGACAGACCCGGCGACGAGGAATCAGGACCAAACTCAAAGTTTACAAAAGAATCTTTTGCAAGCTCCCGGGAACTTTCTATCCTCACCCCGCCAAGGCTCATATCAATTGTAGCCACCTTATCACAAATGGACTCCTGCTGGCTTACATTGTTAGAATAACTCATTAGCGTTAAAGACAGCCGTTCGGCGAACCGAGGCAACCTCCTTCGATCTCCAGTTACAATGCCCCCCGATTTCGCCACCTTATGCTGAATAAGCTCACATCCACGAACATACTGATGGCACAGGGAAAACCGCATGGAGAGGCAAAACATCTTCACGTGTTCCGGCATGGGAATATACATTCCCCCTTTAGTCATCCCGCATTCATTACTCCGGTTTGTTGAATAAAAGGGACACTTACTGCCGACAGAATGAAGGGGATTATTGTCCATTTATCGCGCTCTCGTAACCTCATAATAATGGAGGTGCATAATAATGAATTTCGGATTACGGCCAGATGATTACCTCGAAAAATTCCTTGCAAAAACAGTTCCTGAATAAATATTTTTTTCACAAGAAAACAGGCCGCCCCGTTAAGTCCGGAAAATGCGTTTATCCGGCAACAACGCAATAAACTCCACATATTGCATGGAGCATCACCTCAAACCGTCACGGATAAATCAAAGGAGGAATAGTCTGTCATGGGCAGCCAGGGGCGGATAACTAAAAATCATCTTACATCTTTTTAATCATTTTCGGATTAAGCCCATAGTTTTTTATCTTGGAATAAAGTCCTGTTTTCCCAATCTTGAGTTCGCGGGCAGCCAGTTGAACATTGGCCTCGTTTTTCTGGAGGCATCTCAGGATGACTTCTTTTTCAAACTCTGAAACAATTTCTTTAAGAGATTTCCGGCCGTACTGCTCACAGACCTGCTTCATGTAATCACAAAGACCCGAAGAGGATGCCATGGCAGCAATACCGAGGTCCTGCTCCGTGATGATCGAGTTCTTGGCAATCAACACCGCCCGCTGGATTACATTTTCAAGCTCCCTGACATTACCGGGCCAGTCGTGGAGCAATAGCCGGTGGATGATACTCTCCGGCAGAAAATCAATATTTTTCTTAAAAGCCTGTCGATAATGCTTAAAAAAATGGATAGTCAGATCAACGAGATCATCCTTTCTTTCACGTAAAGGGGGTATGGCGATATTGATAATATTTAACCGATAAAAAAGATCCAGCCGAAAACTGCCGTCTTGCACCTTCTTGGCCAGGTCGACGTTTGTGGCGGCAATGACGCGCAAATCCACGGAAATCGGCTCATTTCCACCAACCCGGATTATTTCGCCGTTTTGCAAAACCCTCAGCAAGGCCGCCTGCATCCTGGGGCTGATATCCCCTATTTCATCGAGAAAAATTGTGCCGCCGTCGACAATCTCAAACTTTCCTTTTTTTCTGGAAGCGGCCCCGGTAAATGCCCCTTTTTCATAACCGAACAGTTCACTTTCCAGCAAACTGTCATTAATGGCATTGCAATTGACTTTCAGGAAATGCTTGTCACTTCGTTCACTGCATTTCTGGATCATATTGGCGATAAGTTCTTTCCCGGTTCCGGATTCACCGGTAATTAAAATTGTGGCATCAGAGCCTGCCACCTGCTCGACCATCTCCCGGATCTTGCGCATTTGCCGACTTGAGCCTATCATCTCATCGACATGGCTCATATTGCGCAACTTAGTTTTTAAGACATTTATCTCCTGAAAAAGTTTTTCCTGAACCCTCTCGGTTTCATTTAATTCTGCGATCTTCGTGCTGAGAACTGCTTCGAGATTGTTGTTGAAGCGAGCAAGCTCCAATTCATGCTGGACGCGCTGGGTGACATTACGCATCACCAGCATGACCAGGTTGTCGCCAAGATAGCCGTGGAACGGGACACCGGTGTATGCCACTGAAATGTCGCCGATACAGGTTTCCGCTTCTTCTATTTTCTTTTTTTCACCTACCGCCTGCTTAACCGGACAGTTATTTTGACACCGGTCATCGGCATTGCACAGATGCTCATAACACTTTTGTTGGCGCAAATCGCCAAAGGTTGAAATTGCGCTCGGGTTCATGTACTGGATAACATAATCAGCCCTGATCAAGACGACCAGTTCAAGCATATTATCTAGTAATGTTGTCCAGTTCCGGGCGAGACGATCGACCTCGTCCTTTGCTTTCAAGTATCCTGGCATTGAAGAGTCCGATTTTTAAGAACCAAAGGTCCCAGGATTAATCTTCTGTTCCGGATCATTCCGTCCGCCTCCAGACCAACAAAAAGCCGATATAACCAACCTGAATCCGTGACGGCTTGAGGTGATACCCCTGGCAACAACGTGGAATTGATTGCATTATTGCCGAATAGGTACGTTTCCCGATCTGCACCGCGCCGCCCTGCGGGGCGCCCGATAATGAATCAGTGGCCCTGTCACCTGGCCCCTTCCTGGAACAGAACCGTCTTGATGGTTTGAAAAACCACCCAAAGATCCATCTGCAATGACATATACTTAATATAATACAGATCATACTCAAGCTTGCGCAGAGCATCCTCCTCGGAAGCGCCATAGGAGTAGCAAATTTGAGCCCAACCGGTAATTCCCGGCTTGATACTGTACCGCATGGAATAATACGGAATAGCGCCGGAGAGTTTTTCCACAAATACCGGCCGTTCCGGCCGTGGGCCGACAAAGCTCATATCCCCTTTTAAAACATTCCACATCTGCGGCAGCTCATCAATGCGAAGGTTACGCATAATACGGCCGTAACGAGTTACCCTGGTATCGTTTTTCAGGGCCCATGCCGGACCGTCTTTTTCCGCATCGCTGCGCATGGAGCGAAATTTCAACACCTGAAACACCTTGCCCAGTTCTCCTACTCTTTCCTGACTATAAAAAATCGGTCCCGGTGATTCCAGTTTAATAATCAAACAACTGACCAGGGTAACCGGCAAAGTGACCACCAGGCCGAAAACAGAAAGCATAACATCCAGGAATCGCTTACAAAAACACAACAACCGTCCTTTGTTAAAATCGCGGGAAAAGATAAACCAATCCGGATTTACCTTTTCCACCAGTATTTTCCCGGCAAGTTTTTCGTAAAAGGTGATGCCGTATTCAATGGGAAAGCCCAGCGACTTGCAAAGCAACAGCTTTTGCACCGGGGTTGTACCGCGTCTGTTATCAAGGGCGACAACAATCCGCTCAACCTTGTATTTTTGACAGAGCCGGGGAAGATTATCAACATCGCCACTAACAGGAATATCTACAGGCAAGGAAAAAGACGGGTCTTCATCCCCCACAAAACTGACAATTTTAAAACCGGAATCCCGTCTGCGTCCTATCTCGTCGGCTATCTCCCTCGCCATCTTCCCTGTCCCCAGAACAATAACACGCTGGGCGAACATCTTCTTCTTGAGTACATAATTATATAGAAAGCGCCAGAGAAAGATACTGGCGCAGACTGCCACGAATCCGGCCGCGAGGACCCTGGTCGGAATGACAATAATCGGGAAGAAATAATAGACTAGCGCCAGCACAATACAACCAGCGCCAAAGGCCTGGACCACCCGGGCGACAATATGTTGCGCCGACAGATCCTCGCTCAGGTCGTAAAGATCAAAAAAATAAAAAGCAAGTTGAAAAATCGCGGTCAGGAGAAAGGACCGCATCATATAAAGGGCAAGGGTACTATAGAAGACCTCTGGGCCTTTGAAAAATAAATAGACCGTATTGATTGAGAAAAAAATAAGTAATCCTTCTCCCAGGAAAAAAAATACATTCCTGAGCGGATAATATTTTTTCAGGATATACGGCATCTATTAATAACTCAAGCTTCCGACTTGATTTATCATAATAAATTCACGTTACAGAGAAACACTGCACAACTGCTCGATCGTTGATCAGCACCAAGCAGCGCACCAGTCTTTTACTGGAAAAATGTAATGATCCCAATAGGCACACTCCTGTCACCGAGCAGCGAAATCTATATTTTTTCGTTGCATACCATATTGGTATGCAACGAAAAGAGTCGAATTACTAATATCGTTCCGAGTAATAATTATGATATCCTACATCTTGCATTTTTCTGTCGAGAATATTCCTTTCAAAGGAATTGAAAACAATGCCGATAATCTTCTCCCGGCCGATCTGATCAACAAGTTTTTTAATATTCTCCCGGCCGGCCCGCCCCCACCTTACCACCAAAACCACTTTATCAACCAGCTGGGCAAGCACGGCAGATTCCGAAACTGCCTGAAAGGGTGGGCAGTCCAGCAGGACTAAACCATCGACATATCCGTTGACCGCTTCATTGAGCAGGTCGGCCATTCTCTCGGAAGATACAAGCTCTGCAGGATTGTCGGGCGGCACACCTGCCGGCATTATGCTGAGATCCGGAAGCCCGGTTCCCTGGACAAGTCGGGCAAAATCATCTTCGCCCCTGAGATAGTCAACCAGACCCCGTGAATTATCCAACCCGAAAAGATCTGCCAGCGAAGGACGGCGCAAATCACAATCTATCATGAGAGCATGCTGAGCCACACTATGGGCCAAACTTACCCCCAGATTGGCACAGACAAAACTCTTCCCTTCCTGGGCATCGGCACTGATGATCAGAATACTGCGGGGAACATCACCTTCGGCAGGATACAAAATCTTGGTCCGCAGCTTCCTGAAACTTTCCACTACCCCTGAAAAATTCTGACTTGCCGCGACCAGTCTTTCATCCCAGCCCTCTGACGTATTCACGGCCGGAGCGGCCGAAGGAGACGCTTCCGCCCCCCCCGGCATCTTTTTTCTTTCAGCAACTGCATTACGATTTCTTTTGGTCACATCAGGGGGGATAAAACTATTTTTGTCCGGCTTGATAGGTGCCCCCGCTTTGTCCAGTGCCCTGGAAACCTTTCCCACTGTCACTCTCCTATAAAATGATCTTCCCCTGGTTCCAGAAATACGCAATTGTGAGGATTATCCCGCCAACGGCAAGAAACAAAACAACGTACCAGGCAAACTGCCAGATCTTTCGTTTAATCGACTCTTTCCTTGTGTAAATATCCGGAACCGCGCAGATTATCGGCAGCCCCAGATAAGATTCCAGATCTTGGGGGTCTTTAAAAGAGGTGCTTAGAAACTCGAGGCCAAAGGCCAGAGCGCCACCGACCCCCAGGCCCCCGCCAATGGCCAGCAGCATAATTTTCAAGAAATCAGGCTTAAAAGGTTTTTCAGGAAAATGGGCCGGATCAATAATTTCAAACTGGCTGCCCTTGAGTTGCTTTTCCAGACTAAGGGCCGATTCAGCGTGCAGGCTCTGAGTCACCAATCTCTGATAATAACGATTGAGCTGTTCATAATCCCTGGTCAAGGCAGACCATTCCGCTTCCCGGATAGGAGTCTTGGCGATCCACTGCTCATACTTTTTTATCTCTTTGGCAAGCGCCCGACGCTCCTTTGCTAAACGAGCAATATTGAACTTAAGATCGTTCAACTGGTGCTGGAGTTCTTCAATTTGCGGATCAAAGGGGCGGGACGCCCCTTGTCCCGGTTTTGCATTCTGCTGCTTTTCGAGATCACGGAGAATTCTTTTCAGTCTTTTAACCTCAGGATGAGCATCGGTATAACGAGCCTTCAGACTCTGGAGCCTCAGGCGCACCTGCTCGATGTTATCCAGCCCTTCAGGAGACCGGGGCGAACCGGCGGCACCTGACGGCGCTCCGGCCAGAGACCGGTCGAGCAGCTCCCGCCTCAATGATATCTGTTCCTGCACCAGAAGCCGGGTACGCTCCAGTTCATGGCTGCTTTCCTGGTTATTCTGATATTGCTGCTGCAACGCATTGAGACGATTGACATTATTCGCTTTCTGCGCCGGCATTTCATTGTAATATTTTAGCTTGTAATCCCGCATTACCAGCTCTTTTTTATCCAGTCCTTCCTTGGCCATCTTGAGTTCATCATTCACGTAGGACGATGTTTCAGAGGCCCGTGCCTGGCGAAAACGTAAATTCTCTTCAATAAAACTCGAGGCCAGGGTATTGGTGACCTGCAGGACCTTTTCCGGGTCTATGCCTTCATAGGAAAGCCGAAAAATATTTCCCCCCCTGAGCAATTTGATTTTTATAAATTTCTTCCGCATCGTATCGACAACATCTTCGACCGGCAACCTCTTCCGCATTCCGGGGTAGAGATCAAAATGCTTAATTATATCCTCCAGGTTCGTCCTGCTCAGGATCTGTTCGCTGAGCGTGTTAACCACATCTGCAACACGGGTCCGGACATCATCAGGCGACATAGCCGTAGGATTGATGCGCTGTCGCTGATACTTGATCAGCGAGGTACACTGATATATCTTTGGCATGGTCAGATATTGTGCTAACCCGACCGCTACCCCCAACAACAGGCAAACAATAATTATTTTCCCCCGACGTAAAACAACATCGAGAAATCTCTTGATCAGTTGTCTTTGTTCACTATTCATACAATGGATAATAGTTGTTGGTGCTGATCCTTAAGATGAGATCCCGGCCGCTGTCCGGCAAGAACCCAATGCCATGCGCCTTTGCCCCTGACCAGCTTTCTTGTTGAGTAACACCCGGGTAGAATTTTCGTTGTCACTTTTATATTTTATAGTTAGAGCTGAAAAAAACGCAACAACATTCTATTCTTCCATAATTTTCTGTTTTTCTGGCCAGGAGCGTATTCTCTGTAATTCCGTTTGCCTTTTTTGAGCCTTTCATTTATTCTAATATTATATCTTCTTATAATTATTATAATTGCCTGAAGTTTCCATATTTTTCTCAAAAAATTCAACATGCCGTTAACATGTTGGATTAATAAAAATATTTAAAAATACCATTTACTCGAGTGTAGATTTGAAAACCCGAAAAAATTAATCAAGCGTAAGGTATTGTTATGATAGCTCTTGTTGAGAAAAAATGCAATCGACTGCTTCGTTTAATTGTCCCCCGAACCGGAAAAACTTCAAATAAGTGTCTTTTTTAAAAAACCACCATGATGAAACGTCGATATATTCCATATTTAACATTTTTTTTCTGTTTATCTTTGTTTGTTTCAGCCTGCTCCAGTCCCAACATGAAGAAACAGGCTTATTTTGACAAAGGATTGGAGTATGTCCAGCACAAGCAATTTAAAGCAGCAATATTAGAGTTTCGCAACGCAATCCAGATTGATCCCAAGTATGCCAAGGCCCGGTTTCAGCTGGGCCTTGCTTATCTCAAAACGGGTGAGCCGCAAAAAGCCTTTCGGGAGTTGCAGCAGGCAGCCGCTCTTGATCCCTCAAATTATGTCGCCCAGCTTAAAACAGCTCAATTTCTCCTCCTGGCGAACAGGCTTGATGAAAGTCGAGCCTGTATTGAAAAAATTCTTGCCAGCCAACCTCATCATGCCCGGGCATTGGCGGTCCTGGCGAACATTGAGCTTAGACGCGGCAACCTTGCCAAGGCAGAAAAGGCCATCAACAAAGCCATAGCCAGCCAACCGGACCTGGACCATCTTTATGCGCTGCAGGCCGCGATTTTTTCCGCAAAACATATGAATCAAAAAGCAGAGCAGGCCCTGTTGAAGGCACTTGAGGTGAACCCGCACAACATGTCAAACCATCAAGCCCTGACAGACTTTTATTTCAGTCGTAAGCAAGAAAAAAAGGCAAAAAAACAACTCCTTGAGACTGTCCGTGCTTTTCCTGCTTCCCCTCAACCTCTTTTGCGGCTGGCCTCCTATTACATGCAAAAAAAAGAAAACAAAAAGGCCGGGCAAACTATTTCCCGAGCCATTGCTCTTGCACCGGATAATGATCAAATTTATCTCTTTGCTGCTAATTTTTATAATAAAATAAATGCATTTAACAAGGCAGAAAATGCTCTCCGCAAAGCCTTGAACAAAAGCAACAACCCCTTGGCCATCAAGGCGTTACTTGCTAATTTTTATTTTGAACATAAAAAATTTACCGAGGCCAAAAAGCTCGTCACCGACATTCTCAAAAAAAACAAGAAACTCCCTCTGGCGAATCTGGTGAAGGCCAAGCTTTACATAAAAAATGGTGCCAACGATAATGCCATTGCCATTTTGAATCAGCTGCTCAGGGGGAATCCGGAATGGGGTGCGGTTTATTTGCAACTGAGTCTTGCCCAGTTAGCCAAGGGACGACTTGAGCTTTCACAACAGGCTGCGGCCCGGGCGGTGCAATACAGCAACAACAACCCATCGGCTCACACCCTGCTTGCCCGGCATCTTCTCCGCCAAAAACAATTTGACCGCGCTCAGCAAGAAGCAGCCATCGCCCTTCGTCTCGCTCCTCGCAATATTCAGGCCGCACTCATTCTAAGCCAGAGCCTGCTTTATACACAAAAAACAGACAGCGCACTAAAAGTATTGGAGAAGACGAATAAACTCTTTCCTGAAAACATTGAGGTACTCTATAATTTGGCCGTGACCAAGATGGCCCTCAAGCAAACCTCAGACGCAAATCGCCTGTTGGAACAAATTCTCGCCCGCAAGCCGGATTATACGCCAGCGCTTGCCCTGCTTTCAGTTTTTTATCGTCGGCACAACGAGTCGAAAAAATTCATAAAACGGGTTCGCGAACAGGTCGCAAAGGCACCAGGCGCCTCCGGTAACCTGCTGTTGCTTGGTGACCTTCTCTACCAACAAGGATCACTTGACGAGGCAAGCAAGATTTTCCGACAACTCCAGTTACAGGTTCCGAAAAATCCCCATTCTTACATCAGACTGGCCGATATTCAGGAAAAAAAGGGAAACATCAAGGAGGCAATTACAGAGTATCAAAAGCTGCTTAAAAAACAGCCGGACTCACTCCGGGCATTAATGGGGCTTGCCACGCTGTTAGAACAATCCGGCGAATTGAACGAGGCCAAGAAGACCTACCGCAAAATTCTCGTACATCATGCACGGTTCGCCCCGGCAGCCAACAATCTCTCCTGGCTCCTTGCCCAGGAGAAAGCGCCTGACTTGAGCGAGGCTTTACGACTGGCATTGATTGCGAAGCAGAGCGAGCCTGACAATGCCAGGATAAGTGACACGTTGGGCTATGTCCATTATTTGCGAGGATCATTTGCCCTGGCAACGAGTCAATTCCAGGATGCAGTTGCTGCTCAACCTCGTATACCCTCTATCCGCTATCACCTTGCTCTTTCCCTGAAAGCCCAGGGAGCCGACAAGGAGGCCTTGCAGGAAATGAAACAATGCCTTAAAGAAACAACAAATTTCCCGGAACGCCGTGAAGCGGAAAAGCTCCTGAAATCCTGGGAAACCAAGCTCTCGATTAGGCCCCGGTAACCTTGTACCTGGATCCGTGACGGTGCGAGGTGATACTCCATGCAATACGAATAAAATCATTCCCCGACCTTCACCACGCCGCCCTGCGGGGGGCTCGATAACGGGTCCAGGAATCTGAAAACGAGGTTTTTTTTGTGC
>VAPE01005996.1_pt1 | contig 10464 bp, 6 predicted proteins | sample 3393911 | NCBI WGS metagenome assembly VAPE01 (sample SAMN08290436, study PRJNA428436) | hydrothermal vent metagenome | isolation source: Deep-sea hydrothermal vent chimney | place: Atlantic Ocean: South-mid Altantic Ridge | reverse complement strand
GCTTTTGCATATAAATCATATACGATAGATACAAAATACCAAAAAGCCACGATGGAATAGAAAAAGGAATGGGGAAAAGATAAATGCTTCCCACGGGATAAATCAGGATGCTGGAAAACACCACCGCCGAAACCGCTCCCGAAGCCCCCACAGCACTGTAATAAACATTATTTTTATATTTGTTAAAATCGAAAAGCACTGAAAACAAAATGCCGCCGACATAAAACAACAAATAATAAAACATCCCTTTGACCCCGTAATTCAGCCTGAAAGTCCTTTCAACAATATCCCCAAAAGAATAAAGCACCCACATGTTGATTAACAAATGCAACCAGCCGGCATGAACCAGGGCATAGGAACCAAAACGCCAACTCTCATTTCTGTTTTTAATAGTATAGGGGCTAAACTTCAGCCGTTCAAATAATACAGGATTATAAAAAGCCAAAATAGATATTATAACCGTGATGACAATAATTATGATATTCATAAAAACGATTTTCTGAGTAAAGGTGCAAAAATAAGGAAATGTCAGGAGAAAGGGGTTAATAAAGATGTACCTCTTTGCCAAACACAAATTTCCGGCATGCACATCCATCGGAAACGTAACCTTGAAACAATTACATAATGACACCACGTGGAAATCAACGGTATTTTACCTGATTAATTCACAAATTGATCTATTACGAAAAACTTATGAATTATTCAGGTTTAAAATTTCAATAAAAATATTTTTTTGTAATTTTGCGAAAACACAACAAAAATGTTCTACAACAACGATATTAATGTGGACTATGGCAGATACAACTGGCCAGACAAAACGATTCTGATAGCAGATGATGATATTTTGTCCCGAAAATATTTTGCTAAAGTTCTGGAGCTTACTAAAGCGAAGTTAATATTCGTAAAAAACGGAGATGAAGCTCTGGCCTATTGCGTGGAGAAACCAACAGTTGACCTTGTTTTGATGGATATAAAAATGCCACTGAAAGATGGCCTGACAGCCACAAAAGAGATAAAGGAAAACTATCCTGAAATTCCGATTATTGTGGAAACAGCTTATGCTTTTGATTGTGACCAGGCCAACGCCCTCGCTTCGGGTGCCGATGAATTTATCACCAAACCTATCCGCAGAGAACATCTGTTTGATTTACTGGAAAAGTATCTCGGTAAATAACCTCTCCCCTTTTCTGCCTTTTTTGGCATTCCATCTCAACATCCGGGAAACCAGAAGGAGCAAAATCCTGCTATTTTGTCCCGGGGACAAATATATAATGTAAATCAGTAAAAAAACTACCAATTTATATGTAATTTTGCGGCAATGCTCACTTGTACTGCTATTTGGATACAATGAACAATAATAAGGTAGATGCAAAAGGCAAAATCAGATATTATCCGTTTCATCAAGCAATCAACAGGGCAGGATTTATCGGAGTATGATGAGGATTTTTTAAATCAGACGCTGGAAGAATGGATCAAAGGAGCAGGGTTTCAAATTCCCCGTGATTATTATGCTTTTCTAAAAGTCCATCCTGAAGAAGCAAAGAACCTTGTCCGTTCTTTTAAGATCACTTACAGCGAATTTTTCAGAGATCCGCTTGTTTTTGCTTTACTGAAACAGTGGATTCTGCCTTCCTTTTTCTCCAAAAAAGACAACTCGGAAAAAAATGAGATCAGAATATGGTCGGCCGCCGCTGCTGCCGGACAGGAGGCTTACTCTCTCGCCATGCTTATAGATCATCTGAAAATGTTCTACCACAGTAATACAACTGTTCAGATTTTTGCATCAGACATTTGTCTCTCCGAAATAGAAAAAGCAAAAGAAGGATCATATCCGGTTGACCAATTGCAAAAGATACCGTTAAAATATCTAAATGAATATTTTTATCCCAATGGTAAATGCTACAAATTAATTCCCCGCATCAGGGAATCGGTTGATTTTTCCATTTACGATATACTTGACACGAAAACCATTAGTCCGCCAAACAGTATTTACGGCTCTTTTGACCTGATTTACTGTAGCAATTTATTTATCTACTACAACGCTAAAATCAGAAGCCAGATCGTTCAAAAGCTAAAAAAAAACCTGACAAGTGGTGGTCTGTTAGTAACCGGCGACTCGGAAAAGGAAATACTTGCAAAACATAAACTGTACGCAGTTTGCCCTCCGGCTGCTATTTTTCAAAAAGAAACAATACCGATGTACTCATGAAAAAATCAATTTATATAAAAGCCCTTTCCGGGGAAGACGGACCCGCTTCCCATAAGAAGAAAACAATTGATTTAGTCATTATAAAAATAAAATAGATGAAATTTAATAATTTAAAAATTGCAAACCAACTTCGCATCGCTATCTTCTTTATCTTTTTTGTGGTTTTACTTCAGGGAGGAATTTCGTGGTACCAGGCCAGCACCCTGTGGAAACACACACAAAACCTTTATGACCATCCTCTGAAAGTAAGACAGGCTCTGAGCGGATTGGAGGCCGATATCATTGCCATGGACAGAAATATGAAAGAATACATTCTGGAAAACACAACAGCAAAAAGACAAAACATTCTACAAAGTCTAAATGATAGCAGAACAGATATAAACCGGCGTTTTAAAATCCTCTACCTGCAATACCTGGGACCCAAAACCGACATTCAAAAAGTGGAAAAAGGGTTTAATAAATGGAATGTCATAATGGATGATGTGATTGACATGGTTCGTAGAGGGGAAAATAAGCAAGCGCTGGAAATGACTTCTTTAAAAGGAAGCGAAGGCATCCATGTAAATCAGCTTCTGAGAGGAATTCATACCATTGGCCTTTTTGCCAACGAGGAAGCCAACAAATTTTATCAGGAGGCACAAAGTCAAAGAAACAAACTGAAACAACAGTTGTTTCTCCTGTTAGGAATTATTCTATTATTTCTTCTTGTATTCTATTATCTGCTTTACCGCACCATCAATTCCCCCATAAAAAAGCTTACCCTGGCAACACAAAAATTTTCTGGAGGCAATTATGAAGCAAGGGTTAACTATTCATCAAAAAACGAATTGGGGACTCTGGCGGCAGCTTTCAACCAGATGGCTTCCACTATTCAATCTCAAATTAAATTAGAACATAAGACTTTCCGTTTCAACACTTCCCTTTTCAAAAGAGAAGACTTATCCCGCTTCTCTAAATCCTTAATAAATGCGCTTACTGAATTAACGCAATCTCAGATGGGTGCTTTTTATTTACTGAACGATGAGAAAACAGAATTTATCCTGTTGGAGTCTCATGGCCTTTCGGCGAAAGCAAAAACCAGCTTTTCGGTTAAGCTGAAAGAAGGAGAATTCGGAAAAGCTATTGCCGGCAAAAAGATTGTTCATTTACAGGAAATCCCCGACGACACCTCTTTTATTTTTACTACTACAAGCGGTAATTTTAAACCGAGAGAGATAATTACACTTCCCATTGTTTCGGGAAAAGAAACGGTAGCTGTTATTTCCCTCGCAAGCATTTATGCTTACACACGCGAAACTTTACTAGTGCTACAGAGTGTCTTCCCCTCCCTTACTGCCCGTATCAACGGGGTTCTTCTTTTCCATCAGATTAAGGAACAAGCTACACAATTAGAAAAGCAAAATACCGAACTGGAAATTCAGGGAAAAGAACTTTCAGCACAATCGGTGGAGCTTAGCCGGCAAAATACCGAACTGAAAATGCAAAAAAATCAACTGGATGAAGCTAACCGGCTGAAATCAACCTTTCTCTCCAATATGAGTCATGAATTGCGCACTCCGCTTAATTCGGTGATAGCGCTTTCCAGCGTGTTAAAGAGAAAACTCGAAACTACCATTCCGGAGGAAGAGTATTCTTACATCGATGTCATTGAGCGAAATGGCAAACAACTGCTCGAGTTGATTAATGATGTGCTGGATTTGTCGCGCATCGAATCGGGACGTGTTGAAATAGAACAGGCAGACATCAACATCAAAGACCTGATAAACGAAATGGTTACCCTGATTGAGCCTCAGGCTGCTGAGAAAAAAATAACTTTAAAATCGTTGATAAAAGAAGACCTGCCCACCATGAAAAGTGATGGCAATAAAATCAGGCATATTCTGCAAAACCTCATCGGTAATGCGGTAAAATTTACCGAGAAAGGAAAAGTTGAGGTAACGGCTTTTGAAAAAGACAAATATCTGCATATCGAGGTGAGCGATACCGGAATAGGAATTCCTTCTGGCCATATATCTAATATTTTTGACGAGTTCCGGCAGATTGACAGCAGCACTTCGCGCAAATACGGCGGAACAGGGCTGGGACTTTCCATAGCCATGAGGTACGCTCACATGCTGGGAGGAACTATAGAAGTACAAAGTACTTCGGGGAGAGGTTCAAAATTCACTTTGATTCTTCCTTTGGTACCCTTGAGAACAAAGACAACTCAAAATCCTCCAGTAATTCAGCAACCTTCCATGGTCAAAAGAAAGAAACCGGTTACCGAAAACAAAGAGCAAGCCAAAGAAAAAACCATTCTGATAGTGGAAGACAGCGAACCGGCTATCATTCAGCTTAAAGATATTTTGATTGAAGCTGGCTTTCAGGTTCTGGTATCCCACAATGGCCGCGAGGCTCTGGAACAAATCGCCAAAACGTTGCCCGACGCCATGATTCTGGATTTGATGATGCCTGACATTGATGGCTTTCAGGTATTGGAAGCCGTTCGTGCCAATGTAGATACAGCCAGGCTCCCCGTATTGGTGCTTACCGCCAAACATCTCGAAGGAAAAGATCTGAAAAATCTGAAACATAACCATATCTATCAATTGATTCAAAAGGGCGATGTGAACAGGGAGCAACTGTTACAGTTAGTTTTTGAGATGGTATTTCCTGAAATAAAAACCACAGAAGAAGAGGTTACCGGAAAACATATCAAAAATCCGAAAAAAATAAAGACACAAACCGGAGAGATACCGCTGATTTTGGTGGTTGAAGACAATGTGGATAATTTGCTCACCATAAAAAGCCTTCTCGGCGATAATTACCGGGTAATAGAAGCTTATGACGGTCTGGATGGAATTGCCAAAGCCAAAATGTATCATCCCGACCTTATCCTGATGGATATTGCCATGCCGGTAATGAACGGTTTCAGGGCTTTCGATGCCATTAGAAAGGAGAAAAACCTGCAGCACATTCCCATTGTGGCCGAAACCGCCAGTGCCATGACTGCCGACCGCGAAGAGATACTGCACTACGGATTTGATGGATACATTTCAAAACCCATCGATATAAACCAGTTTGAAAAGATTATTAAAAGCTTTTTCGAAGAAAAATAATAAGCTATGAAAATTTTAGCCATCGATGATATTCGGGACAATCTGACTGTTTTAAAGGCCGTTATAGAAGATGCCTTCCCGAAAGCTGCCGTTTATACCGCCCTCAACGGAAAAGATGGAATAGAGCTGGCTTCAATCGTGGATCCGGATGTAATATTGTTGGATATTATTATGCCTGAAATGGATGGGTTTGAAGTTTGTCACCGGATAAAGCAAGACAAACTACTCCGACACATTCCGGTAGTCTTTTTAACGGCACTGAAAACTTCTGTCGAAAGCCGGATAAAAGCTTTGGAAACAGGTGCTGACGGATTTTTGTCCAAACCGGTGGACAGGGAAGAGATGATTGCCGAGATAAGAGCCATGGTTAAAATCAAAGCTGCCGAAGAAAGAAAGAAAGTCGAAAAAGAACAGTTAGAAAACATAGTGACAGAACGAACTGCTGAGCTTGAAGAAGAAATAAGATTAAGAATAGACACCGAACAAAAGCTACGCGAAAGCGAACAACGTTACCGTACTTTGATAGATGATGTGCTGGACACATCAGCTGTGGGGATATTTATTCTCGATGCCAGCTTCAGAGTAGTCTGGATAAACCAGGCCACGGAAAAATATTTTGGCCTTAAAAGAAAGGACATCATTGGCAAAGACAAAAGGAAGCTGGTAAAAGAACAAATAAAATTTCAGTTAGAGGACCCAGAAGAAGCTGCTGCAAAGGTTTTGGCCACTTATGAAGATAATACCTACGTTGAAAATTTTATCTGTCACATGCTGCCGGGGAAAAACAGGGAAGACCGCTGGCTGGAACACTGGAGTAAGCCCATACGCACAGGACTTTATCAAGGTGGCCGAATCGAACATTACACCGATATTACTCTGCAAAAGGAAACTGCTTCAAAATTGTCGATTAGCAGGGAAAGATACAAACTTATTTCCGACTTAACTTCCGACTATGTTTTTGAAGATGTGATATTAGAGGACGGAACTCCCGGTATTAATTGGTTGGCTGGCTCTTTTGAGGAGATGACCGGCTATTCCACAGATGAATTTAATAAAATTGGAGGATGGCGTAAAATTCTTCACCCGGAAGATGTTCCCATAGACAATAAAGCCCGAAAGAGATTATTCAACAACCAAAACGTAACCATTGAAGTCAGGGTCTATCACAAAAGCGGACAGATTTTATGGGTAAGGGTTTCTGCCATGCCCGTTTGGGATACGGAAAATAACCGTTTAAAGAAAATAATCGGCTCTGTTAAAAATATTACCGAAGAAAAAACGCATCTGTTGTTGCAGGAGATTTTGTTCCGGATAACAAAAGAGGTTCTATCGGCAAAAAATCTTTCTGCTTTATTCGCTGCTGTTCAGCAGGAAATGAACAAGGTGATGGATGCCCAAAATTTTATGGTTGCAAAATGGGAGGAAGCCAGCGAGACGTTTACCGTTAAATTTGGCCGGGATGAAAAAGACCTTCTTAAAAAATATCCGGCCAAAGGGACCATTTCTCTAAAAATAATAAAACAAAAAAAACCGCTGTTCCTTTTAAAAAAGGACATTCTAAAGTTGGTGGAAAAAGGAGAGATTACCCCGAAAGGTGCCATCCCCGAAGTATGGATGGGTATTCCTTTATTTCAAAAAGAGCGGGTGTATGGGTTGATAATGGTTCAACATTACCAAAATCCGGGTGCTTATGACAAACAGTCTTTTCAGATTTTTGAAGCTGTGGCCAACGAATTGAGTGTTTATCTGAGCCGGAAAGAAACAGAGGAGGAAAACACCAGGTTGTCCAGGGCTGTTCAGCAAAATCCCATTTCCATTCTTATCACCGACCAGCAGGGAAAAGTTGAGTTTGCAAATCCTGCCTTTTGCGAAATTTCAGGCTATTCCAAAGAAGAAATGCTGGGAAAAGTTCCCCGGATACTAAATGGAGGAGACCAAACACAGGAATTTTATAAAGAAATATGGGATACTATCTTGCGTGGGAAAACCTGGCGGGGAGAGTTCCACAACAAAAAGAAAAACGGCGAATTATACTGGACCAATGCGGCCATCTCACCCTTGTTCGATGACAAAGGCGACATTTCATGGCTCGTAGCTACGCAGGAGGATATCACCGAGAAAAAAAGAAACCATCAATTTCAGGAAATTCAATTCAACATTGCCCACAGCATGGTTACATCTTCTTCGCTAAACGAGCTGTTTTTGACGGTCAAGAACGAGTTAAATAAGATTATCTACGCTAAAAACTTTTCTATTGCCCTATATGATTTACAGACAAATACCCTCACGGCACAATTCGGCGAAGACGAAAAGGGATCAATAAATAATATTCCACCTGAAAGATCATTGTCGGGCAGAGTTGTCAAGGCAGGGAAACCGCTTCTTTTTACCCGGAAAGAAATTAAAAAACTATACGACGAAGGAGAGATTGTGTTGGTGGGTAAAAGATCTGAAGTATGGTTAGGCGCACCGCTCACCATCAAAGATAAGGTTTTGGGCGCGATTTTCGTACAAAGCTACGATAACCCCGGTGCTTACGACGAAAAAACAGTGGAAATCATGGGCATAATTGCCACCCAGCTCAGCCTCTACATCGAACAAAAACAGACGGAAGAATTTAATCTGAAACTTTCGAAAGCTGTGGAACAAAGTCCGGCAGTGATTATAATAACCGATACAGAGGGTAGCATAGAATATGTAAATCCTAAATTTACAAAAATTACAGGTTTCACGCCACAGGAAGCGCTGGGACAAAATCCAAAAATTCTTAAATCCGGCGAACACGATGAAGCCTTTTATAAGGAATTATGGGATACTGTTTTGGCTGGTAAAGAGTGGAATGGCGAATTTCATAATAAAAAGAAAAACGGCGAACTTTATTGGGAAAGTGCACTAATCTCTCCCATTTTCAACGACTCCGGTGAAATTACCCATTTGATAGGGGTAAAAGAGGATATCACGGAAAAGAAAAAAATGGTGGCCGAATTAATCAGCGCCAAAGACAAAGCAGAAGAAAGCGATCGGTTGAAAACAGCCTTTTTACAAAATATGTCGCACGAAATCCGTACGCCTTTGAACGGCATTCTTGGCTTTGCCGATTTGCTAACTGATGATATTATCGATATCAACGAAACAAAAACTTATGCCGAATATATTAAAACCAGCGGGAACCGGTTACTGTCTCTTATCAATAATATTCTGGATCTTTCCAGAATAGAAGCAGGGAGCGTTTCCATACGGCCAAAACCTTTCCTGATAAACAGGCTGATAAAAGAAGCCTGGCAATTGTTTAAAATAGTGGCGAAGAAAAAAGATATCAGGTTTAAATATCATCTTCCTCTTAAAGACGACGAAAGTATTTTGGTATCGGATGAAAATAAAATTAACCAGGTAATTATCAATTTGTTGGGTAATGCTTTTAAGTTTACCGAATCGGGAAGTATTGACTTTGGTTATAAAACATCGGAAGACGAGCTATTGTTTTGGGTAACGGATACAGGAAGGGGAATAGCGCCGGAGCATCAAGCGCGAATATTCGAACGGTTTTATCAGGCCGACATGTCTATCTCAAGAGATTTTGAAGGTGCCGGACTTGGTTTGCCCATTAGTAAAGGTCTCATTGAACTTCTCGGTGGTAAAATGTGGCTTGAATCGCAAGTGGATAAAGGCACATCGTTTTATTTTACTATTCCTTATCATGCAACGATCAAACGACCTGCGCATCACCCTGATAACAAAATATCTATCTCGAAAAAAATGGAAAAACCAATCATTTTAGTTGTTGAAGATGACGAAACAAGTCTTCTCTTCTTAGAAATTGTACTCCGGTTAGAAAAACTGAAGATGATGCATGCCGCATCCGGCCTGGAAGCAATAGAAATGTGCCTTAACAATCCGGAAATCGGTCTTGTGTTAATGGATATTAAGCTCCCTGAGATGAACGGACTGGAAGCGACACGGAAAATTAAAACCTTCCGTCCCGACCTGCCGGTGATAGCACAAACAGCACATGCGTTTTCGTCAGACCGTCAGGAAGCACTCAATGCCGGTTGCGATGATTTTATCACCAAGCCCATACCAAAAAATGAATTAATGAAAATTATCGCTAAATATCTTGGATAGATATGTTTGGGGGCTATGCTTCATCCGTTCCCACAACACATTAGTGTTTACAGGAAAGCATTTTATCCATTCATAACATTTTGAAAACGCCGGAAAACCACTGTGGTTTTACTGTTCATTATAGGCCCGAAGCCAGCACATCCACAATATGAGCCACTTTGATGGGAAGATTGTGTTTTTTTATGTAACCGTACTGATGCATGAGGCAGGAAGAGTCGGTGGAAACGATGTATTCTGCACCTGTTTCCAGAGCGTTCTGCACTTTTTGTTCCGCCATAGCCGTACTAATGGGTTCAAATTTCACAGAGAAAGTACCACCGAAGCCACAGCAGGTGTGGGTATCTTTCATTTCGATAAGCTCCAGCCCTTTCACATTTTTCAGCAGTGTACGGGGTTCATCCGTCAGGCCGTATTCACGTAAAGCGGCACACGAATCGTGGTAGGTGATTTTATGTTCAAATACCGAGCCGAAATCGGTTTTATGAAGAATATTTACAAGAAAATCAGTAATTTCAAAAATATTCTGTTTCAACCGGTTATACTCCAAATGGTAGGATGAGTTATGGAACAGCTCCTTATAATTATTTTTAATGTATCCGATGCAGCTCGCCGAAGGCCCCACGATGGGACGACCGGAGGCAAAGTCTTCCATAAATTTGACACCCATCTTCCTGGCTTCATCCCAAAAACCACTATTGAAAGCCATTTGTCCGCAACAGGTCTGATTAGGATTGTAATGCACCTTTACCCCTGCTTTTTCCAGCACTTTTATCATATTAAAGCCCGTCTGTGGATATACCTGATCGATAAAACAGGGGATAAAAAGATCCACGTCCGATATTTTTTCCGTCATCGTTTTACTTTAAAAATTTTCAAAACTACCTATTATCACACTTTTCATTTCTCTAACCTGCTAACCAAAATTATTCTTGTTTACCTAACCCGGATAAACCGGAAAAGACAAATCTAAAATCGCAAAATCCAAATAAATTCCAATCCCCAATCATTAAAACACCAAACTATTGGACTTCTGTT
>VAPE01028689.1_pt1 | contig 10468 bp, 19 predicted proteins | sample 3393911 | NCBI WGS metagenome assembly VAPE01 (sample SAMN08290436, study PRJNA428436) | hydrothermal vent metagenome | isolation source: Deep-sea hydrothermal vent chimney | place: Atlantic Ocean: South-mid Altantic Ridge | reverse complement strand
TTCACTCACCTTTACATGGTAATTTATATTTACCTGATAAAAAACATGAGTATGAATATAATATTAATAATTTTGTATATCCATATACTCGAGCTCAAATGGTTGAAAATTATCCTAAAGTATCTACTAAATATTTTCATGGTTTTAAAGAAATTAATTCAACTGTATACGATGAATTATTAAAATATTATGCGAAAAAAAATAAATAATAATTTAGATAAACTTATATTTAAATTAAAAGATAAACTCAAATATGGTACTAAAATAACTGTTAGAAATTTAAATACTATAGAATTATTAAATGTTAATATTAAAATAAAAACAGAAATTGTTATTAAATATAAGTACGACAAATTAGAATTTAAAATAGAATTTGCTAAAACTTTAAAACAACTTACTCAAATAATTTCTAAATTAAAAGTTGATAAATATTCAAGACAATGTATTACTATTAATTGGAAATCTATAGGATTACCACCGTGTATTGTAATGTTACAATTTATTTATCGAAATAATAAATTACATCTTATTAGTTTTTTAAGATCTTCTGATGTTAATAGATTAAAAAATGATATAATTTCTTTAGCACACATTTTAAAAATTGTATCTAACAAAACATTGTTAAAAACGGGTTATATTTATTTACATATAACAAGTTTACATAGTTATGTTTAAATTTCAGCGTTGCGTCGATATACGTAATTCAGAAAAATATGGATGGATTGATTTGATATATTATAATGATGCTAAATCAAGACGAATAAAATCATTTTATGTAGATTGGTATTTTGTAATTGCTCGAAAAGATTATGAGAAATATAAAGACAAAATAAACAAAATTGGTCATAATAAAATTTCTAAAATAGAATTATTTGAAAAATGGATAAAAATATATTGTTTAACTTATAAAAAAGATGTTATTTCTATAATTAAATCATATGGTATTACTACATACGAAGCAGATATTCAAAATACTAAACGCTTTTGGTTAGACAAAGATTATTTAAATTGGCATGTTGCTAAATCTGATATTTACAAAATAGCATATTTTGATATCGAAACAGATGATTCTGAAAAAGGTCTTGAAATTGGTGCTAGTACAATATTGTCGTGGTCAATTAAGGATTCTATTGGCAAACAATTTTTTTTAAGTCTTAAAAATTGTAGAGATGAAAAAGAATTATTAAAACAATTTTTACAAACTATTAAAAACTACGATATTATAACTGGTTGGAATTCTAATAATTATGATATACCATATATTAAAGCTAGATTAGCATTACATAAATTGTCTACGTATATTTCGGTACCTCATATTGATATGATGCATAGAATGATACATTCTTATAGATTTGATACAAAAATTAGAAGTTATTCATTAGATTATATATCTAATCATTTTTTAAAAGAACAAAAGATTAAAAGAAAAATGAAAGTTATAGATATGTTTAATGACAATTTTGAATTATTTAAAAAATACAATATAAGAGATACAGAATTATTATATTTACTAGATAAAAAATGTCATATTTTTGATACTTTATTAAAACAATTATATTGGTGCAATATATTTCCTCGAGAAATTGGTCCAAAAGCAAAAGGTTTGTATGCAATGCTTGATAGTATTATTTTACGAAAATCACATAAACATAATATTTATGGACCATCACCTGTTCTTACTTATTCAGAATGGTCTAATATTTATTCTTCACATGACAAAATGTATAAAACGCTTAGAAATGGTATGAAAGAAAAAGGTTTGAGTATGAATGATTTGTTTATATCTACAGAACGAAAAGTACATTATGTAGGTAAAACATTACAACGCAAATTACCACATGCTAGTTTAGAAATTCTTTCTAAATATCCATATTTAAAAAAAATAGCAGCACAATATCAAGAAAATGAATCGTTATATTTTTACGAAGGTGGTTATGTAATTACACCCAAAACTGGTTTATATCCATTAATTTATTCTTTTGATTATAAAAGTTTGTATCCATCAATAATTAGATCGTTTAATATAGGTTTTGAAACACTAACAAAAGATATACTAATAAATAAACAAGTAATTACAAATCCAGCAGGTACATATTTTAAAAAAAATCCACAATCAATATTGAGTATAGTTTTAGAAGAATTAATGGAAAAACGCAAATTGTATAAACAGCGTTTGTTAAAAATAATTGAAGAAGGCAAAACGGGAACTGTTGAATATGAAGCAGTTCATTCTGATGAAGTCGTAGTTAAAGAATTATCAAATAGTAGTTATGGAATTACTGGTAATAGAACTGGTAGATATTTTTCAAAAGGTGCACTTATTCCGAGAAGTATAACTCTTGCTGGTCAAGCACTAATTAAATTAGCAGCTCAATTTGCTAAATTGCAAAAATATGATGTATGTTATGGTGATACAGATAGTATTATGATAGTAGCACAAAATTCTATAGATATTAAACAATACCTTAAAAAATATCATAAATGGTTAGCAATACAATTATTTACATTATACAATATTACAAATTCTATTATAAAATTAGAATTTGATAGAATGTATAAACCTTTTATATTGCTTAGTAAAAAAGCATATACTGGACGAGTATTGAATCAAGAACACAAACAAGTAGATTATATTTATTCACGAGGAATTGACATTGTTAAATCCAGTGCATGTCATTTAGTTGTTAAATTACAAACTGAACTTATAAATTTATTACTTACACAACAATATGATATAGATTTTTTTAAAAAATGGATAGTTGATAAAAAACAAAATATATTTAAAAAAATTAAATTACCAGATGATTTAATTATTCATTCAAAATTAAATAAAAATTTTAACGAATATAAAAATAAACCAGTAGCAGTTGTTATTGCAGAAAATAAATTGAAAAGAGAAGGTATATTACTCCGTAAAGAAATTGAATATATAATTACTGGAAGAACGAATATTGAACATATAGATCAAAAAACTGGTAAAGTAAAAAAAAGTAGTAGATTAACAGGTATTGAACCTCAATTTTTTAATGGTAAATATGATAAAGAATATTATTGGAATAATATTATATTACCAAGTATTGCTAGATTTTTAAATGTAATATTTAAAAATATAAATTGGAAACAAAATTATAAATATGATAAAAATATAAATAGTAATATACGAACTAAAAAATTATTTGTATAAAATAATGCTAAAAAATACTTTTACTGAAAAAACTAGAGAATTGTTTATATGGAATAATAAGTGTTGGATATGTGAACAAAATAAACCTGATGCATTACATCATATTCTTGGAAGAGTTTCTGTTTCACCGTTAAATGCATGCCCCATTCATAATTTCAAATGCCATATTGGAAATGGCATGCTTGCTACATTTAGAATGAAAAGCGTATTGTTGAAAAAAACATTAAAATATCTTTTAAACCATAACTATAAATTAATTAAGGAAGATAAAGTATTTAAAGAAAAGTTTGAAAAGTATTACATGAAATAACTATAGTATTTACTTTTATTACAAAATATAGTATAATATAAAAAATTAATAAATATTAAAAATATGATGTATAAAGGTCGGTTATCAATAATAACATATATTAAATTATGAGTAAAGAAAATATTAAGTTTGATGATGAAACAGAAGAAACTACTGAAGAAGAGACTACCGAGACAGCAGTTAATGATGAAGAAGAAATAGAAAAAACAGAAGAAGACAACTCCGAAATAGCACCTAATGAAGAAGATACTGAAAAAGTAGAAGAAGAGAGTAATGAAACTGCTGCAGATGAAGGAGATGCTGAAAAAGCAGAAGAAGTAGATAACTCGGGAACCGAGGAAGATGTAGACGAAAATTCAGAAAACACAGAAAACTTCTAGTTTTTAAATCATTGCTCTTTACTTTAACGTAGAGAGCAAAAATTTAAGAAATAAATAGTATTTTACTAAAATGATTTTAATCAGGCTGACGTCTCTTATAGCTCTTAAGGAGTAATATACCATCTTTAAGCTAAAAATGTCTCTAGAATGATCTGTGTAACACTTGCAACACCTTCTGTACATATTTTTAAGTGCTTTGTATGAATTGCTTACAAAAAATTATTTAGAAAAATATATTTTATGATGATGACAAGAAGAACAACTATTCAATTAAACAAAGAGATATTTAGATTTGTTAGTAAAGAATTGTCCGAAATGAAAAAAGGTGATAGCCTTATTTTGTGTGATAATGATAATAATGAAGTAAAAATTAAAAAAGTATGAATAATAACATGTATATTGGTGTAGATAATGGAATTAATGGCGCACTGGTAACTCTAAAAAATAATAAGATAATTGATAAGACAATTATGCCAATTATATCGTCATCTAAAAATAAAAAGATATATGATATACAAAACATTATTAAATATTTTGAGAAGTATCTTAATGCAATTGTTATTTTAGAAAAAGCGCATGCAATGCCAATAATTGGAAAAGTACAAGCATTTGAATTCGGTAAGGGTTATGGAATTATAATTGGTATTATTTCTACATTAAAAATGTCATATCAAATAGTTCATGCTAAAACTTGGCAAAAAGAAATGTTCAGGGATGCGAGTAAAAAAGATACTAAGCAAACGAGTATACTCATTGCCCAGAGATTATTTCCAACTATTGATTTTCGTGCATCTAAAAAAAGTAAAAAAATGCATGATGGAATAACCGATGCTACCCTTATTGCAATGTATGGCAGTAGATGCATGTAATAAACTATGTTAAAAATGCAAAATATTAAACCAGTAAACCCTTCTAAAATACCAGGAACGACAGTACACAACGAATTACCAAAATTAATAGAGTTTATGTTTTGTATTATTATAGGATTTTTATTAGTATTAATTTTTATAAGATTATTTTAATTTATTAGTAATAAAAAGGTCGTAAAAAAAATAAATAAAAAAAAACATGAAAAGAACAAGATTAATTGAAAAATTACGATATGTTAAAGAAGTGTTAAAAACACCATATCATTTTTTTCATTACACTGATTCGAATATGATTAAAGTAATATTTGAAAATAAATCTGGAAAACATTATTCTTTTAGTAGTTACACAATGTTCACCGCAATTACGGAAGCAGAAAATTATGTAAAAACTGAAATAAATGCTGGTGCACTTAAAGATGTGAAGGAAAATGAAAATTAATAAAATTATATGTGATGTTTGTCACAAAGAAATTAATTTCGAAACTGATGCTTCTATTGCAATGTTTGAAAAAGCAAATCTTTTAAAAAAGTTTAACTTGAAATTGACAGCTATATCAAATGACCAAATTGAAAAAACTCATTATGATTTATGTGATAAATGTTCATTATTAGTCGAAAAATATATAGAAAAATTAAAATATGACAACAACACTCATCCTAAAAAATAGACTACTTCAATTTTTGATTAGTTATTTAAACAAATTCGAATTAGCTGGAAAAGAAAGTAGAATGCGTTCACGCTTTATAACTATTACAACTGAACGTATAATAGAATTAGAAAAAGAAAGAATTCGTATGTTAGAAGAACACTCCACAAAAGATAAAAAAGGTCAATCGATTAAAATTAAATCACAAAGAAAAAATGAATTTAACAATGTTGAAGAATACACTGAATATGATTTGAGTAATGATTCAATGATGTTATTTCGACAAGAATATAGTGAGTATTTGAATGAAGATTATATAATAGATATTACAGAAAGTAATAAAAAAGAAATTAATAAAATAAAAGAAATTTTATTAAATTCGACATTACCTGTTAAGGGGTTAGAAGCAATCTTGTACGATGAAATCTGTAAATCATTTGAAAAAATAGAAGATGACAAAAAATAAGTTAAGTTTCATTATTAAGGAACTTGAAAAGAGATACGGCGAAGGAATTGTCATGAAGTATAATGATAAGACAAAAATAGACATTGAAGTTATTTCAACTGGTTCAATTAGTTTAGATAATGCATTGGGAATTGGTGGCATACCAAGAGGAAGAATAATAGAAATATTTGGATCAGAGTCTTCTGGTAAAACTACATTAGCTCTTCATATTATAGTAGAAGCACAAAAAAAAGGTTTAAACTGTGCTTTTATTGATGCTGAGCATTCGCTTGATATATATTATGCAGAAAAAATAGGAGTAAATATCAAAGAATTATATATTATACAATCTGATAGTGGTGAACAGGCATTAGATGTAGTTGAAGCGCTAGTTAAATCAGATGAAATAAATGTAATAGTAGTAGATTCCGTCGCAGCATTAACACCACAAGCAGAAATAGATGGCGAAATGGGTCATTCATTTATTGGTTTACAAGCAAGACTGATGTCACAAGCTCTTCGAAAACTTACAGCAATAACATCAAAATCGCAGACAACTATTGTTTTTGTAAATCAAACAAGAGTAAAAATAGGTATGACATGGGGAAATCCAATTACTACACCAGGTGGCACTGCCTTAAAGTTTTATGCATCAATGCGAATCGAAATAAAAAGAACAGCAAAATTAAAAAAGAATAACGAATTTTTTGGTAATCGAACTAGTGTTAAAGTAGTTAAAAATAAATTAGCAGCACCTTTTAAAATAACAGAATTTGATATTCTTTTTGGCGAAGGCATATCATATGAAAATGATTTAATTAATTTTGGTTTATTGCATAAAATACTGAAAAAAAAAGGTAACACTGTATTTTTTGAAAAACAAAAGTTAGGTGTGGGAATGGAAAATGCAAGAAATTTTTTAAAAGAAAATCTAACTATAAGGGATAAAATAACAGAAAAGTCTAAAACATATAATGAATATCAAACATCATCAAAAAAATGACGTTTGGAATAATCATCAAATTAAAAAACAAGTTATTAAATATTTTAAAAAAGGTTATTCAATCGGCAAGATATGTAGAAGATTTCATTTAGATGTTTCTTCAGTCTTGTTTATACTTAAAACTGGTAAGATAAGAAAAACAGTATTATATAAAATATATAAAAAACAAGAAATCAGAAATGAAAATAAAGTATATGAGTTAATACTAGAATCAGAAAAATATCATCTTGACAAATTTTTTCCAAACGTTACTTCGGATTCTTTTACTACTAGTTATTATTATTATTGGAAAAAAGAATTTGATACACAGCAAAAACGAAAAGATACATGTAAACATTCTATCAAGCATATACGTTGTTCGATATGTAGTAAAATATTGGCAGATGCAAGTAATATTAATATTAATAATCTAATAATAAAAAAATATGAAAATGCCATTTAATTTAATAACAATAGATATTGAAACAACTGGTAGCAATTCTTCTCTTAGTAGTATAATACAATTATCTGCTATTATGCTTGATAAAGAATTTAATATTGTGCAAAATAAAGAATTTAATTTGTACGTACAACCCCTTGATTCTTATCGTGATGTAAATGCAATGTTAATTAATAAAATACCTGAAGAAATTTTGAGAACAGCTTATAATTTAAATGATACATTAGAATTATTTGAAAATTTTTGTGGTAAAAATAAAATATTATCTTCTTGGGGTAATTATTTTGATATTAATTTTTTAAGAAAACAGTATGACAAAATAGGTAGACAATGGCCATTTAGTTATAAATCAATTGATTTAAAAAGTATTGCAATATTTGAAATGTCAAAAAAAGAAATACAAGTAAAAGGAGGCTTACAAAATTTTTTAAATATATTAAATATTAAGTTTATTGGAAAACCACATAACGCATTAGACGATATTAAAAATTCAGTATATATATTACAACATTTTTTAAAAAAGGTCGAGTAAAAGTTAATAAGTAATACATATGTAATATGTCAGAATTCAAAGATAAAGATTTTTTAGAGTTTGTTTTGCAGTCGCTTGTAACAAAGCCCGATGATATACTTATAGAAAGAAAAATAGATGAAATGGGTGTCTTATATATTGTTAAAGTAGCAAAAGAAGATATTTCGAAAGTAATAGGTAAACAAGGTCAAACAGTCAAGGCAATACGTTTACTTTTAAAAACAGTTGGTTACTTAAATCATGTCAGAGCAAATCTGAAAATAGACACAGATACAAAAATAAATTAATTTTCATTTCTTTATGATAGAAAATAAAAATTACACTGCTTACTGTTTTCATTGTCGTAAAAAAATAGAAATGAAAGATATGATAAAATTAGTAATGAAAAATGGTATAAATGCAATTAAAGGAAAATGTACAATATGTGGTGGAAAAATGTTTAGAATATTGCCTAAGCATTCAAAATAAAAAAAATAGCCAATTTGGCTATTTTTTATTATTCCGATATTGCTAATTCATATTAATTTTATTAATTCATTCATTAAATCAATAAATTGTTTAACGGTTCTAACTTGAACAAGTTTTTTATCTCGCAATACTTTAACTATCTCATATGCTTTTTTTCCTTTATCTATTGCTTTTTCTTGAATATAAACAGGATAACTTTCTTTAATAATATATGGGTAATAGTAGGTTTGCCAATAATTCCAACAGGTTATTTCTTCTGTTTTATAAGTTCCTTCATCTGTATAATTACCAGTAGTGCCTATCGTCCAAGTTCCACTATCAATAGAACTATTAAGCATTGATATTGCTTTATTTTTGTCCATATTTTTTCAATCAACGGGCGTATTGCCGACCGAAGATTGTTTTATTTTTTATGCGACCTTTTTACCTAATCCAAAATCCTACAAAATATCCAATCAAAAATGACATCACTGCAGTTACTAATAATATGTAAATAAGATATGTTGCAAACCTCATTTTTTTCTACGTGCTAATGTTATTCCATGCTGCTTTAAGTATCCTCTCAGCACGAGTATTCCAACCGCTATCAGTAATAGAACACTACCTCTTAGAATGTCAGCAGGAAGCATTGCGCCGCCTACTCCAGTAAATATACTGGCTATAACTAAGAGAGAAGTTTTTGTAGTTTCATTCATAATTTTTTATTGTTAGATTTTTTAGCGACCTTTTTTGGGTATTAACGATTTGTTAGATATATTCCTTTTGGCATTTTTTTCTCTTTCTAATCTTAATTTTTCTTTTTTTAATTTCCAAAACTCCCTTACTTTACAATCTGGGCAAATTTGTTCGCCATATTTTTCTTTGAATGAACGCCCGCATTTTTGACAGAATTTTTTAACCATTTTTTTGAACTTTAATCCACTTGTATTTATTAATTTTAATCTCATCTGAGATAATTGTTAATACATCTCCTCTATTAAGGGTAGCAATTTTCTTTCCAAAAGGTTCTTCTCTAATATTTAACCTTACGTATGGATATATTTTGTTTCCTTTGCATAAAATAGGTCGAACATACTTTTGTGCAATCCAACCAGTTAAACCAATTTCAGGAATTTTTGAGATAGTATCAGGTCTATCCACAAGTGAAACCCACGCTTCAAATGGGAGATAGTTTGCTGGAATGTAGCCCAACCCATTTTCTCCCCAATTTCCCCAGCTATTCTGAAAAATTAAATAATCTTTAGTATACGCTATTAGAGCAATTGCGTGTCCCCATAATTTCTCGCCTGTTTTAGGCGGTCTGATATGAGCATTCTGCCAACCAGCATTCGTCCCTCTCATTCCCACTATCAAAGCTCCGTGAACCGCTATCGCTTTTTTTAATCCTTCAAAAGATAAATCATCTACTCTGGCATATCCTCCTATTCTATATTTTGGTGCTTCGGTTGCGGGCTGTTCAATCGGCTTTGCTCCTTTGTTAAGAAGTATTTTCATTCCTGCCCGCAGATAAGTCCCTTGAAAATTAGGTATACCATCTATTTTTTTAGCTTCATCGTAAATCCACTTGCCGTCAAAGGTTTTTACTACTCGTTCTCGCATTTCTTTTTCCTGTTTAAGGGCAGCACAACTAAAGCCTACGCAGGCAGGATAATGATTTTGGTCTAAAACTTCTAAATCAAAAGGTGGGGGAAACTCTGTCGGTATTCTCTTAATGGTTGGCGTTATTTCCGATGATAAAATATCACACTTATCAATCGGACTGGGAACTAACCCAGTTGAAAATTGTTTATCCATAATGTTAGGGGAGGAGAGATTTTTAATCTCCCCTCCTTGTTAATGTTTGAGGCGATTGTTAAGCATCTTTAAGATTGCTTGGGCTTTCTTGAAATCTTTGTTATTCTGAGCAATTTTTTTCTGTAAAACCAACTTGAAACAAAAATCGCAAATAGTCCCGCTTACCCCGTCGCCTTTTCTATGTGCCACTATATCCTTGCAAATAAAGCATTGTATTTTCATCTTGTCCACCTCCTCTCAGGAAAGATATAGCCAATTTCAGGTATTCTTTTTTCCGAAGTTTTCGCCCGCAAATAAAATCTTGCTCCAGCCAATTATGGCACTCTCGGCATAAGAACAATATGGGCGAACCTTTCCCGTGGTTAAAGAACTTTTGGGGGTAAACAAGCTAATGGTG
>VAPE01027238.1_pt1 | contig 10483 bp, 6 predicted proteins | sample 3393911 | NCBI WGS metagenome assembly VAPE01 (sample SAMN08290436, study PRJNA428436) | hydrothermal vent metagenome | isolation source: Deep-sea hydrothermal vent chimney | place: Atlantic Ocean: South-mid Altantic Ridge | reverse complement strand
CCGCGTTTGTTTAATACCTTATCTAACCCTAATAGATCGACCCAACGTTGCACACTATCTTTATCGATGCCTTGTTTTTTATAATCGTGAAACGTGTAGTCGATGTTTAAGTCGTCCAGTTTGGTAAAGGCCTTTTTCATGGTGCTGCATGATTTGATACCATAGATAGTGATTGTCATCGTTATTCCTTATATTATTTTCGCTTAAAAATTAAAACCTTGGTCTTTTAATACTGCGCTATTATTACCCTAGCCCATCGCATTTTTCCCCAATTTGCGCTATTCTAGCGTATCTCATTTTACTAATTATTTGTTTTTAGAACTTACACTCCAAAACGTCAATAAAAATATCTAACTTCGAGCCAATTATGAACCACGCTGTGACCTCTGACCACTCTACCCCTAATAATAACGCTACTTCAGCCGCTGATAATACGCTTTATCAGCCGCAGCTGATCGAAACGCAGCAGCAAGCCAAATGGGCAACAGATAAGCGCTTTGAAGTCAGCAATGAGCCAAGCGACGAACCTAGCCGCTATATGCTATCGATGTTCCCTTATCCGAGCGGTAAGCTGCACATGGGTCATGTACGTAACTATACCATCTCAGACGTGCTGAGCCGTTATTATCGCCTTAAAGGCTTTGAAGTTATGCAACCAATGGGCTGGGATGGGTTTGGCTTGCCAGCAGAAAACGCAGCAATAGCCAATCAGACGCCGCCTGCCAAATGGACGTTTGAGAATATTGATAATATGCGCGCGCAGCTTAAGCTGTTAGGCCTGTCGATCGATTGGTCGCGCGAGTTTGCTACTTGTAGTCCTGAGTATTACCAATGGGAGCAGTGGCTGTTTTTGCAGCTGTATAAAAAAGGCTTAGTTTATAAGAAGCTTGCGACTGTCAACTGGGATCCAGTGGATAATACTGTCCTTGCCAATGAACAAGTCATCGATGGTAAAGGCTGGCGCAGTGGCGCACTCGTTGAGAAACGTGATATTCCGATGTATTACTTCAATATCACCGAATACGCTGATGAATTACTCGATGATTTGGATCAGCTAGAAGGCCATTGGCCCTCAGAAGTACTGACCATGCAGCGCAATTGGATCGGTCGTAGTGCCGGTATGGAAGTGCACTTCCCTTACGAGCTTGAAGGCCAAGAGAGTACCTTAGATGTGTTTACCACCCGTCCTGACACCTTGATGGGAGTCACTTATGTCGCTGTTGCAGCTGAGCATCCATTAGCGAAATATGCGGCTGAAAACGATGAGGTCATCGCCCAGTTCAATGCGCTGTGCAAAAAAGGCTCCGTTGCTGAAGCGGATCTTGCCAAAGCCGAAAAGATCGGTATGGATACTGGCTTAACCGTTACTCATCCCCTCACTGGAGAAGAGTTACCGGTTTGGGTCGCTAACTACGTGCTGATGAGTTATGGCTCAGGCGCGGTCATGGCAGTACCGGCACATGATGAACGCGATTATGAATTTGCGACTAAATACGACTTGCCAATCAAACAAGTCATCGACGTCCCTGCCGGTTATTTTGATGCGGCAAAAGCTGAGGCCGAAGCCGAGGGCGGTGAAGTTAACCTCGCCTATACTGAGCGCAATACTTTAGTTAACTCAGGCGAGTTTGATGGTATGGATTTTGAGCAGTCTTTTGCAGCGATGCTTGAGAAGCTTGAGCCAAAAGGCCTTGCCAATAAAAAGATTCAGTTCCGTCTGCGCGATTGGGGCGTCTCTCGCCAGCGCTATTGGGGCTGCCCGATTCCGATGGTCAACTGCGAGCACTGCGGTACGGTGCCGGTAGAAGAGCAAGATTTGCCAGTCGTACTACCGACTGAGGTCGTGCCTGATGGTCGCGGTAATCCGCTCAAAAATATGCCTGAGTTTGTCAATACCAGTTGCCCTAAATGCGGTAATCCGGCAGAGCGCGAGACCGATACCTTTGATACCTTTGTCGAATCCAGCTGGTACTACGCGCGCTTTGCTAGCCCCAACGACAACCAACACATGGTCAATAAGTCAGCCGCGAATAAATGGCTACCGGTTGATCAATACGTCGGTGGAGTTGAGCACGCAGTGATGCATCTGCTTTATGCGCGTTTCTTTCATAAGCTCATGCGAGATGAAAATTTAGTCTCAGGTGATGAGCCTTTCAAAAACTTGATGACGCAAGGCATGGTGCTCGCTGGCACCTTTAATCGTATCAATAGCGATGGCAGCACGACGTATTATTTCGCTGATGATGTCGATATCGACTACAACGAGCGTGGTCAACCGATTAAAGCGACACTTAAAGCAGATGGACAGCCTGTAAATATTGGCAAAATCGAGAAGATGTCAAAGTCTAAGAATAACGGCGTCGACCCGCAAACCACTATCGATCAATACGGCGCGGATACGGTGCGTTTATATACTCTATTCACTGCGCCTGCCGATCAAACCCTTGAGTGGTCAGATGATGCGCTCAAAGGGCCTTATAACTTTGTCAAAAAAGTCTGGCGTCTGGCTCATGATCATATTAACGCTGTAAGCGCGTCAAACTTAGCGCTTGCTACTTTAAATGATCAGCCGTTAACTACCGATAATCTAAGCCGCGAGGCCAAAAACCTACGCCGTAAGACTCATGAGACAGTAGGTAAAATCGATAACGACTTAGGCGAGCGCTTGGCATTGAATACTCCAGTATCGAGTCTTATGGAGCTTGCTAATGAGCTCACAAGCTTTAAAGTCAACGGCGAGCAAGACTTACAAGTGCAGCATGAAGCTTTGATAGACTTGCTCATTATGCTCTCGGTCTATGCGCCGCATGCTGGCGAGTATTTACTTGAGCAATTAGGCGTGGATACACTAACGATGAGCTACCCTACTGTCGATGAGAGTGCCTTAGTACAAGATACGATCACTATGGTGGTGCAAGTGAATGGTAAGGTACGCGGTAAAATGGACGTCGCGCCTAATAGTGACCCTGAAGAGCTTAAAGCTCAAGCACGCAGCATCGATAGCGTCGCTAAGTTTCTTACCGGCGAGATCAAAAAAGAGATCGTTGTACCTAATAAGTTAGTGAACATTGTCGTTGTTGGCTAGTTTATTTTTTAACTACAGGTAGTGTTTTCGGCTTTTTATAGCGATGAAGGATGAAGGTTATGGCGTATCAACAGCAAAACATGCAGTCAGCACGTAAGAACAGCTTAGGTACGCCTGCTAAAGGCAAAAGCCTTGGTAAAACGCTAGCCACTTCTTTGTTAGCAGTGCTACCTATGATGACGGTGGTGACGACAGCGACTGTCCTTACGGGCTGCGGATTTCATCTGCGCGGACTGGATGCGCCCTTAAATTTTGAGGTCGAAAAAACAGCGGTAGTGATTGAAGATAATCGTCGCTCGTTCCCATTGAAGCTGCCACTAACTAGACGCTTAGAGACTTTGGGAGTAGACGTCGTTGATGGTATGACGATGATTGAAAACGCCGCCAATAGCAAAGCCAATAACACCGATGCCGAAAAAACCGCCCTTATAAAAGTAGACAATTTACGCTTTCGGCGCTATGAGCTAGTAGGCGTCTTAACAGAGATACGTTTAGTACTCTCTGCTGATGTGACCTATGACACTTATCAAAATGGGCAGCCAGTGACTTTGACTAATCCCATCCAAGTGGAGCGTAGCTATCAGTATAATGAGGCATCGGTCAGCACTGACGATCAACAAGGCGATCAGATCCGCGATTGGCTCTACGATAGTCTTGCGCGCCGTATTACCGATCAGTATGTCGCTATCAGCTTACCCAAAGTGATGCCCAATACTAGTAAGGCTCGCCAAACCGCACCTATATTAGAGCACTCAGCGCCCTCGACCACTGTGGTGACTACCCCGACCTCTTAACGTTTTAAATGAACGCTTTAAGTGAATACGTTGAATTGACACTTTGAACTGATACCTTTAATCCTCACTTCCAATCAGCAACTGATGGCTTATCTTTTATGCAGCAGACCTTTATCCAAGCCTATCCTAAACTGCTGCAACCTTCAGTAGCTGTAGCGGGCTTGTGGCTGGCGCACGGTGATGAGCCCTTACTGCAGCAATGGTTAATTAATGCGCTGCGGCCACATTGGCGCGAGCAAAACTACGCCATCAAACGCATTGAGCTCATATCGGTGAAGTCTTGGCAAGAGGTGTTGTCTGAATTAGGTAGCCAATCGCTCTTTGATGATGCCAGCGCGCTCATCGTGACGGGCAATCATAAGCCGGATAAAGCCACTATCGCCGAGCTTGAGCAGTTTGCTATCGATGCACAAGCCGGCGCTCATAGTCATAGCTTATTATGGCTGACGCCGAAGCAAGATAAACGCAGCCAAGCCAGCAAGTGGTTTGCGCCTTTTGCCAAGTATGGTCAAGTTATCGATGGTAACTTATACGATGAGCGCGCGCGTCAGCAGTTATTGCAAGTACAAGCAGAGCAATTCGGCCTACGTCTTTCGCAAGAGGCTTGGCAATTATTGATGTCGCACACCGAGCATCACCTACTCAGCGCTTATCAAACCCTTTGGCGCTTATCCTATCTGTTCGCTCCAAAGTTATCTGAAAATAATAACGACAGTCTCAGTCCTACTACTGACAATCGTAATAGCGACGCGGCCAGTCATAAGAACCTAGCTCTAGGTATTACTGACTTGCAAGCTGCTTTAGTCAGCGATGCGCAATTCAGCGTTTTTGACTTATCCGATGCTATGCTCACAGGCAATAGCATGCAGGTAGCGAAAATCATATTTCAGCTACAAGCTACTGATGAACCAACGACTTTGGTACTTTGGGCAATAGCCAAAGACATGCGGTTGGTCATGGCGCTAATGGATGGGCAAGATCCGCAAAGCTTAGGAATCTGGCGTAGTAAGCAAGGCTTGTACAGCCAAGCTTGTCGTCGTCATTCCCGTGCGCAAACCGCCGAGTGGCCGGATTTGCTATATCGCTGTGATCAGGCCATCAAAGGCCTCATTCGTCAGCCTGCTTGGGAGCTGTTATTACAAGCTGCGCTTGAGCTGTCAGGGAAAAAGCTGTTTGCTGCTTAATGGCTTACTCAAATAATGACTTACACCTTTTAATAAAGCCTTTTTTATACCCTCTTATGTTGCAGCTACCCCGCTTTTCCTTAACCTTTCGCAAACTAATAACCATTTCAATTTGCCCCTGAAGTCTTTACTATAGTCAAAATTGTTTTGATGGTAAGTGGACTTTGAGCATGGGCAAAATCACCAAAAAATCAGCTATAAAATGGGGCATTATTGCCTTAGTTGTGCTTGCACTTATTGTGCTGGCTTACAGGACTTTTCAACCCAAAGAAGAGAGCCCTAATTACATTACCGCCACCGCTGAGATAGGTGATATCGAAAACAACGTCATGGCGTCCGGTAAAGTCAAGGCGCTCAACACCGTTGACGTTGGCGCGCAGGTGTCAGGAGAAGTCAAACGGCTGTTCGTGGAAGTCGGAGACGAGGTTAAGCAAGGCGAGCTCATTGCCCAAATCGATCAAGTCACCCAAAAAAACAATCTAAGCAATGAGCAAGCCAGCCTAAAGAGCGCTTATGCTGATCTGGCCAGCCGTCAATCTGAGTACAAGCAAGCCCAATCTGACTTTGCGCGTCTCAAGGGCTTAGTCGATATCGATGCGATATCTCAACAGGAATATGATACTCAGGCCACCAGTGTGGCAACCGCCAAAGCCGCGGTTGATAATGCTCGCGCCGCTATAGATACTGCCAAAGCCGCTATTACCACCACTCAAGCCAATATCAACAGCCAACGCGCCGCCTTACGTAAAGCGCAAACCAACGTCAGTACCGCTGTGGAGGATCTGAGCTACACCACCATTCGCGCGCCGATATCAGGTACAGTGGTCTCTATCACCACTGAGCAAGGCACTACCGTTAACGCCAATCAAACTGCGCCGACTATCGTCACCTTAGCCGATCTCTCGACCGTACGCATTAATGCGCAGATCTCTGAAGCCGATGTCATTAACGTGCAAGCAGGCATGCCGGTGTATTTTAATATCATTGGTAATCCTGACCAAAAGTATGACGCTACCCTAAAAGCTATTGAACCTGCGCCCGAGAATATCAGTGATACCAGCTCTACTGATGCTGCTATCTATTATATCGGTTACATCGAAGTGCCAAACACTGAGCGCCGCTTTCGTATCGACATGACCGCACAGGTTTATATCGTTATTAATGAGGCTAAAAACGCGCTGCTTGTTCCTTCTGCTGCCCTACAACCTGCTAAAAACAGTAAAAGATCTACTGGCGACTCAAGTACTGATACTGATGTTTCTACTAGCGCAGGCGTGGTTCGCGTGCTCAAAGACAACGGCGAAGTCGCTGAACAACGCGTTACCGTTGGCATTAACAACCGCGTTAACGCCCAGATTTTAAGTGGATTAAGCGCAGGCGATGAGGTGATATTGAGTGAAGAAAAAGCACAGGGTAGTCAAGGTGGTAGAGGAGGCCCCCCTTTTTAACAGGTCATGTTAGCTAACGTACCAGTTAAGGTACTTAGCTTCAGTTAGCTCCAGTGCTGTTGAACGTCTTGCAACCTTTAAGCTTAGAGCACTATAACTTTTAGACCCTTAGTGATTTTCTGATTTGATAATATAGGTCGTCGTATTCATGGATCCCCTAAAAACCAATGCCAATAGCGCAGCAACTGCGCCGCTGATGCAAGTCAAAGGCTTGATTAAAGAGTTTCGTGCAGGCGAGCAGACGATACGCGTGCTGCATGATATCGACCTCACTATTCATCAAGGCGAGATGGTCGCTATCATCGGGCAATCTGGCTCTGGTAAGTCTACTCTAATGAATATCTTGGGTTGCTTAGATCAGGCGACAGCAGGTGACTATAAGATTTATGGACAGCCTGTCAGCCGGCTTGATGCCGATGAGCTGGCGAAATTACGCCGCGAGCACTTTGGTTTTATTTTTCAGCGCTATCATTTGCTTGGCGATATTAATGCTCGTGATAATGTCTCTGTGCCTGCTGTTTATGCGGGGATGGATGGACAGGCTCGCAGCGAGCGCGCTGAACAGCTACTGTCAGATTTAGGTCTTGCGGATAAGGTCAATAATCGTCCAAATCAGCTCTCAGGCGGTCAACAGCAGCGGGTATCAATCGCTCGCGCGCTAATGAATGGCGGCGATATTATCTTAGCTGATGAGCCCACAGGGGCGCTCGATAGCAAGTCAGGCGAAGATGTCATGGCCATCTTGCATGACTTAAAGTCGCAAGGTCATACCATTATCATGGTCACCCATGACCCCGGTCTTGCCGAGCAGGCTGAGCGCGTCATTGAGCTCAAAGACGGCTACATCATCGAGGACTATCGTACCAAGCATTATCAGCAAACGGCAGTTGATAATAGAGTGCAGCCAGAGCCTATACTCAACAGGCATCGTAAAGGCAAGATAAGTAGCTTTATTGATCGTTTGTTTGAAGCTTTTAAGATGTCCCTGCTCGCCATGCGCGCGCATAAAATGCGTACGCTTTTGACGATGCTCGGTATTATCATTGGTATTGCTTCGGTAGTCTCAGTCGTAGGGTTAGGTAAAGGCTCACAAGAGCAAATACTGGCTAATATTAGCTCATTGGGCACCAACACTATTACCGTAATAGACGGTTATCCATGGGGCGATCCTAGACGTCAGTACAATGACGACAATCTGACGCCTGAGGATGCGCAGGCGGTCGCTGATCAGCCTTATGTGACCAGCGTTAGCCCGCAGCTCGATACGAATATGAACGTGCGCTATCGCAACGTACAAGAAGCAGCTAGCGTAAGCGGCGTGGGGCAAGACTATCTTGACGTTAGTGGTGAGACGTTATCCCAAGGCCAAGGCTTCGATGAGCAAAGCATCTTAAAACGCACGCAAGATATTATTATTGATGACAATGCTAAGCAGACTTTCTTTGCTGATGTCGATAATCCTATCGGCGAAGTCGTGTTAATCGGTAGTGTACCCGGGCGAGTGATTGGCGTATTGGAACCTAATAACAGTGGCTTTGGCGGTCAAGTAGAGTCGCCTACCCTATATATGCCTTATACGACGATGATGTCACGCTTAGTAGGTAGTCCCAACATTGAGCGTTTCGTCGCTTTAATCGACGACAGTATCTCCTCCTCCGCTACTGAGTCTGCCATCTCCACCCTTATGGAAGGTCGTCACGGTACCGACGATTTTCGTATTCGTAACTCAGACTCTATTCGTCAAACGATTGAGTCAACGACAGGCACTATGACCTTACTTATCTCATCCATTGCTATCATCTCCTTGATCGTCGGCGGTATTGGGGTGATGAATATCATGCTAGTTTCAGTCACCGAGCGCACCAACGAGATCGGCGTGCGTATGGCAGTCGGCGCTCGTCAAAGCGACATTATGCAGCAGTTTTTGATCGAAGCCATCTTAGTCTGTATTTTAGGCGGCTTATTGGGTATCGGACTTGCCTTTGCTATCGGCGAGCTTATCAATAGTGTCGCTGGTGATAGCTTTAAAGTGATTTATTCCCCAACTTCTATCATTGCCGCCTTTGTTTGCTCAACTTTAATTGGCGTCATTTTTGGTTTTTTACCAGCGCGTAATGCGGCCAAGCTTGACCCAGTGGAAGCGCTGTCTAGAGATTAGATCTGTACTTATTGTTAAGCTCAAAAGATATAAACATTTCTAATAAAGTTGGTTAGTTTAAAAAATCTATAAAATTTACGCTCAAATCATAATTTTTGTTCCTCATGGGGTTGTAATTATCGCAGGAATATATATAATGTGCTCTCACGTTTAGGGATACAAATTATCTAGATGTGAATGAGAGAAAGCTTTGCGAATTACTTAATGTTTAAACTTAAGTTGCTAGCAAAGCTTAGTATAACCTTAGTTTGGATACGTAGCTTTTAGAATTTACGAAAATGTAAATTCTCTTGAGAATCTAAATATTTAAACTTAAGTTGTTAGTATAACTTTTAGAATTTTCCCTTTAAGGAAAATTCTCTTGCGAGACTAAAATTGCAGTGCAATTTTTTAACGTCTCTCAGGACCGATAGCTCAGTTGGTAGAGCAGTTGACTTTTAATCAATTGGTCCCGCGTTCGAGTCGCGGTCGGTCCACCATTTTTAGTAGTACGCTTATTAAGTATTCTGCCCTATTCGGTATTAGCTTAATAAGTTTGGTTTTAAATAATTTTCCTCTTTCAGGAGATTATTCTTGCAGAGCTAGAAAAGCAGTGCTTTTTTTAGTCAGATATCGTTAAGGTATCAATTTTTAGGAAATCCTATTTAAAGGATTTCGCTTGCGAAGCTAAAATTGCAATGCAATTTTTTAACGCTTCTCAGGGCCGATAGCTCAGTTGGTAGAGCAGTTGACTTTTAATCAATTGGTCCCGCGTTCGAGTCGCGGTCGGCCCACCATATTACAAAAGCCCCACTACTTTTTGGTAGTGGGGCTTTTTTTATTTGTTTATGAGCTGCTGACTACTTAGTTAGTACTTTTTAATGCGTACTTTGATTAAGGCGTTTTGACTCTCTTACGAGCAAACCTAAGCTTAGGTATCGTGGTACTCAAAATATTCCTAAGCGAGGTCTTACGGGGCTGCTTTGGTGCTCTGTCTATAAGAAGATCAAAGTCCTTATCATTGATTTTAACCCTTTTATCATGAGCCAGTAATACCACTGTTGGCTGTAATGCTTTGATCTTATTCAAAGAAGCTCGATAATCATTAGGCAGGGTAATCAGATAAGGCGATACAAACTTATCTTTGATACTCAATATGAGATCTGCAGTATAAGCTTGCTTGGTCTGCGCGTGCCATAATGTCAAGTCGCGATCTGTATGCCCAGGCGTCTCCAAAACCACCCAGTCTTCAAAGTTTGGTATCGGGTCACCCTCTTCAACCTCAACATCAACTTTTAAGATAGGATCATACCAAACGTTAGCGATCGACTTTCCTTGCCTATTAGCCACATAGTAAGTTAGCGCTAAATCGTTCAGATGCGAGACCTTGCCTAACACTCCTTGATACCAAGCTTTATCAGCTTTTGCACTGACTATCTGGCAAGCCGTTTTTTGTTTTAACAACTCAGCCCCGCCAGCATGATCAGGGTGCATATGAGTGACTACAACCGTTTTGAGCTGATCGATAGGACGCTCCAGAGTATCTGTAATGTAGGTTAAAACGCTATCAACATCACATCGACATCCTGAATCTAGCAATAACAACTTATCAGGATAGACGGCCATATAAGTAGTCTGAATATATCCCTCTATTGCTACAATATTTATTAAATCCATTATTAAACCTTAAGCCTGATCCAATCAGACTACTCCTATCAATAAATACAATCTTACTAGGGCGTGTTGAACATTCGACCTTGGCACTGACAGAGACTATTTTTTAGGCGATTTGCAGATAAAAATGGTAAGTTTAGTTGTTCTAAGCGTCTATTTTT
>VAPE01005935.1_pt1 | contig 10497 bp, 8 predicted proteins | sample 3393911 | NCBI WGS metagenome assembly VAPE01 (sample SAMN08290436, study PRJNA428436) | hydrothermal vent metagenome | isolation source: Deep-sea hydrothermal vent chimney | place: Atlantic Ocean: South-mid Altantic Ridge | reverse complement strand
GCTGCCTGACGCGCTACGGTTTGTCTTTTCTTCTTCATCGGCATATCCATGGCTTTTACACCTCATGATATGCCCCGCCCACAAAATGACGGATAGGTCCTAGCCGCTCGACGAACACATTGTCGCGCCAACTGCCCTTGCCATCCATCGACAGCCGGACGCCTTTGCCGAGCACCATCTCAGTGAACGCGTCGCTGGTGAATTGGCTACCCTGATCGGTATTGACGATTTCCGGCTGCCCATACCTCGCGAACGCCTCTTCCAGCACGGCGACGGCATGCTCGGCTTCGAGCGTGATGGCTACCCGGTGCGCGAGCACACGGCGGCTTGCCCAGTCGACGACTGCCGTCAGATAGACGAAGCCGCGCGCCATCGGAACGTACGTCGTGTCGAGTGCCCAGACCTTGCTTTCGATGATCGCCTTCAAGATGACTTCGCCGGAGGCTTACACTGAGACTGACTCCCCGGCTACACAACGTGTGCGGGAGCCAGAAGGCACGGATGCGACGGATCACCGGCCTCGATCTGAAACGTAGCGTGATTGATGGAGAAGCGCGTGCGTAGTTCCTCGCAGGCTGACTGAACAAACGCATCATCGATGCCGCCCCCGGGTCGTACCAGATGTACTGTCAACGCAGTCTCTGTCGTGCTCAGCGGCCAGATGTGGAGATCATGAACGTCCTGCACGCCAGGCATAGAAGCGAGAAAGGCCTGTACCTTCGCTGCATCTACCGCTTCCGGTACTTTATCGAGCGCCAGATTGACGCTGTCGCGCAGCAGTCCCCATGTTGAAAACAGAATCAGCGCCGCGATGCCGAGGCTGACAATCGGATCGAGCAGGGACCAACCGGTCATCATGATGACGAGTCCCGAGATCACGACTCCGGCGGAGACGGCGGCGTCCGCAGCCATATGCAGGAACGCTCCTTTGATGTTCAGATCGCCCGCACGTCCGCGGGCAAATAACAGCGCCGTTGCGCCATTGATCAGGATGCCGATTGCAGCGACGATCATGACGGTTCTGCCGCCGACCTGGTCGTTAGCCAGCCCCGAAGTCAGTCGCCGGATCGCCTCCACGGAAATGCCGCCAACGCCGACCAGCAGTACAACCGCGTTGGTCAACGACGCGAGGATCGAGCTTCTGCTGTATCCGTAGGTGCGACTATGCGTTGGTTTTCGCCGTCCAAGCCATGCCGCGAACCAGGCCAGCAGGAGTCCAAGGACATCGCCAAGGTTGTGTGCGGCGTCTGCGAGCAAAGCGATGGAGTGCGCCGCGAGACCATATACAACCTCTGCCACCACGAAACCGGCATTGAGCGCTGAGCCGATCGCGAACGCGCTATCGAACCCGGCGGGCGGTGCGTGATTGTGGGGGTGATGCCCGTGGCTATCCTGATGATGAGCGTGCTCGCCGTGGTCGTCGTGATGATGGTCGTGTCCGCTGGGGCGTGTCATCCTGGCTCCTACGTTCTTCATGGTCATGCCAACGCGATAGCAATGTGGATGCCTTGCACTCGCGCGCCATGTCGACTTGCGGTAATGCTCAGACGTGGCTGTGCGATGGGGGCGAACCAGCCATCACCGTCGTGCGAAGCTCCTGCATAATGCCGCAGTCTTCGACTGCATTCCTGGCGGCGCACCGGCTGCGCACAGCAATTGCCCTTTCAGCGCGTTGAGTTCGTCAATCCGTTCCGCAACGTGACCAATATGTTCATCGACAAGCCCGTTTACGCCAGCACAGTCAACGCCTGAGGCTTCGCTTGCATCCAGCAGCGTCAGGATCTCGGTGTGACTCATGCCCAGGCCCGGCAGTTTCGAAGGAAACGCAGCCTCTGAAGGTGCGTGTCGCCGTAGATCCGGTAATTGGTATCGGACCGTTCCGCAACGGGAAAAAGGCCTTCCTTCTCGTAGAACCGGACCGTATCGGCCGTGCAGCTGCCTGCATGGCCAGCTCGCTAATTTTCATACAAAATTTCCTTGCGCTGTGCTTGACCTTGGAGCGGCTCCAAGGTGTTTACTAGACCACAACGCGCTTAAGGAATCCAGCAATGTCCAAAACGACCCCTTCGTCTGGCGGAAACACCAATCTCCAGCAGGTTGGCCATCAGGATCAATCCGCTCACAGCCATGGCGGTCAGCTCGCCGCGGCAACCGACGGCTCCGCTCATGCTCACGATCGCGACCAGGAGCATTGCTGTGGCACCGCCCATTGGCATGAGCACGCTCCCGTACACAGCGACAGCCATGATCATGGCCGTGATCACGACCACGACCACGACGGCAGCTGCTGCACTCCCGGCGCAGCAACGTTGGGTGCGCTCGCCTCGCCGACGGTGGCCAGTGACAGCGTCTGCACGCCGATCCGCATTCTGCAGATGGACTGCCCCACGGAAGAAGCCTTGATTCGCAACAAGCTCGGCGCAATGGCGTCCGTCAAGGGCATGGAGTTCAATCTGATGCAGCGGGTGCTGACTGTTACCCACGCGCCGGACGCCCTCGCGCCGGTGCTCGACGCAATCCGCTCGCTGGACTTTACTCCTGAGGTTGCCAAAGCCGGTGGGCAGCTTGCAGCGGTTCCGGAAGCGCCCGCGAAGCCGTGGTGGCCACTCGCGCTAGCCGGTTTGGCGGCGATTGCGTCGGAAGCAGCGAGCTGGTTGGGACAGCCGGGATGGGTGAGCGCCGCACTGGCCATCCTTGCTGTCCTGGCGTGCGGTCTCACGACTTACCGAAAGGGCTGGGTGGCACTCCGCAACGGCAATCTGAACATCAACGCGCTGATAAGCATCGCCGTCACTGGCGCTCGGCCAGTGGCCGGAAGCCGCGATGGTGATGGTGCTGTTCACGATTGCCGAGCTGGTTGAGGCGAAGTCGCTCGACCGCGCACGCCACGCGATTCAGGGTCTCATGCGGCTTGCCCCTGAAAAGGCCACCGTCAGGCAACCGGACGGCTCGTGGGCCGAAATCGAGGCGGGGTCGGTGATCGTTGGCTCCGTGGTGCGCGTGAAACCGGGCGAGCGTATCGGCCTCGACGGCAACATCGTGGCGGGGCGCTCGAGCATCAACCAGGCACCGATCACGGGCGAGAGCCTGCCGGTCGAAAAAGCCGAAGGTGACCTGGTGTTCGCTGGGACGATCAACGAAGCGGGCTCGTTCGAATATCGCGTCACCGCGGCGGCGGGCAGCACGACGCTCGCCCGTATCATCCACGCGGTGGAGGAAGCGCAAGGCGCGAAGGCGCCAACTCAACGGTTCGTCGACCAGTTCGCACGAGTCTACACGCCAATCGTGTTCGCGATCGCCATGGCGGTCGCGGTCGTCCCGGCGCTGGTGATGAACGGGAACTGGCATGACTGGATCTACAAGGCGCTCGTGCTGCTCGTCATCGCGTGCCCGTGCGCCCTTGTGATTTCGACGCCGGTCTCAATTGTCAGTGGCCTCGCCGCTGCAGCGCGCCGTGGCATCCTGATCAAGGGCGGCACCTACCTTGAACAGGGGCGAAAGCTGACCTGGCTCGCTCTCGACAAGACAGGCACGATCACCCATGGCAAGCCGGTGCAGACTGATTTCGAACTGCGTGCGCAGGTCGACCTCGCGAACTGCTGCGCGTTGGCCGCGAGTCTTGCAAGTCGCTCCGATCATCCGGTTTCACTGGCGATCGCCAACGCCGCGGAGGTGCAGCATCTTCCGCGTCTGCCGGTCGATGACTTCGAAGCAATTCCCGGCCGCGGCGTGCGCGGCACGATCGATGGCGTGTCCTGGTCGCTCGGCAACCACCGGCTGGTCGAAGAAATGGGACGTTGTTCGCCGGACCTGGAGGCCCGTCTGGATACCCTTGAGCGACAGGGAAAGACGGTCGTCATGCTGGTCAATAATGACCGCGTCGTGGCGCTCTTTGCGGTCGCAGACACCGTGAAGGACACCAGCCGCGCAGCCATCGCGGAATTGCATCGGCTGGGGGTGCGCACCGCGATGCTCACCGGCGATAATCCGCACACGGCAGAAGCGATTGCCGGGCAGGTCGGCATTGACCAGGCGAAGGGAAACCAGTTGCCTGAAGACAAGCTCAATGCCGTCGATGCATTGGCGGCCGACGGGGCGACAGTCGGCATGGTCGGTGACGGCATCAATGACGCGCCGGCGCTCGCGCGGGCCGATATTGGCTTCGCAATGGGCGCAATGGGAACGGACACCGCGATCGAGACGGCAGACGTCGCGCTAATGGATGACGACCTGCGAAAGATTCCTGCCTTCATCCGCCTGTCCAGAGCGACGCATTCCATCCTCGTGCAGAACATAACCGTGGCGCTTGGAATCAAGGCTGTCTTCCTGACACTCACGGTGGCGGGGTACGGAACCATGTGGATGGCGGTATTCGCCGACGTGGGAGCCAGTCTACTGGTGGTGGGCAACGGCCTGCGTCTGCTGCGCAAGTGAACGGCAGGCAGTGCCAGAACTGACCCGACTCTACTGGAGGTTGCGATGGGGTGGTTGGAAAGAATACTTGGTGGTCATCATGGCGGCCGCGGTAGCCACGAGGGCGGACGGGACGCACACGGCGGTGGCCACGGCTATGGTGGCGGCCACGGCTCAGGTGGTCATCATGACCAGGCTTGGGGAAGGACGGCGGCACCTCCGCAGCGTGCCACGGACGCCGTTACCTGTCCGAAATGCATGACGGCCAATGCGCAGGGCGCACGTTTCTGCAGTCAATGCGCCACGTCGCTGGGTCCAGTGGTATGCGGAAAATGCAATGTTGCGCTGGCGACCGGCGCGAGGTTCTGCAGCCAGTGCGGCAGTCCGGTCACTGGATGACGCCCGCCGTTAAACTGGCGCTTCTTACGCTTCCGCCCCTTCTCGCAGCAGGCGCCGGGGCGCTCGTCGTATCCGTGAAGACGCCCGGTGCCCGCACAACCAGTGTCATCCAGCATTTCACCGGCGGCATCGTGTTCGCAGCTGCGTCCCTGGGGTTACTGCTCCAGGACAGAACGCACACGACGACCCCAGTCGTCATCGGCTCCGTACTGGGCCTGTTGCTGACGCTGGCATCCGGCAGATGTGCGACCGGCTGGAGAGGTGGTTGGAAGATGCAACGCTGCCGACAGGTCTGATCATCGTCACGGCCATCGACCTCATCGTCGATGGTCTGGTACTTGGTATCGCATTTTCGGCGGGCGAACAGACGGGCCTCATCCTCACGATAGCTCTCACGCTCGAGGTGCTTTTTCTCGCGCTGTCGGTGAGCGCCGCGCTCAACGTTGCGCGCACAAGCAGGCTGTGGACGCTCGCCGTACCGGTCGTGCTCGCCGCATTGCTGAGCATATCCGCGGTTGGCGGCCACGCGTTGTTCGCCGGCTCACTGCGCGCGGGGCAACGTGCAGCCGCGATCATGAGCCTGATCCGGTCGGCGCAGCTTAACGGCCATGATCCGTACGCCTACCTGAAAGAGGTGCTTACCCGACTGCCCACGCATCGTGCCGACGACATCGCGGCGCTGCTTCCGCATCGCTGGACGCTCGCCGCGGCTTGATCAGCGGCACCTCACGAGTCTCGGTGCCTTTACCGGGTGCTTACCGATGTTGAGCACTATCGCTTAGCTGAACGTAACGGCTGCGATCACGACGTCTGAAAGAGATGGCCGCGCAAATTCGGACAGTGGGATCAGTGGAACGCTCGGGGCCTGAGCCGGCGATAATGCCGACAAAGGAACCAGAAAGATGACGAAGAGAACCCGACGGACGCACTCAGCCGTGTTAAAAGCGAAAGTGGCGATGGCGGCGGTCAAGGTGAGCGGACGCTAGCCGAACTGGCGCAGCAGTTCGATGTGCACCGGGCATCCGCTTGTCCATGGACGGCAAACGTGCCGAGCGACAAAAACAGCCTGGTGCTGCACGGCGATAACGGCGCGACGCTGCGTTGCGATGGCCCCGCACGTCGGCAGCAAACAGCCTCTGGCTGCATGAATCAGGCGGCAACTACATTGACGCGCGCCGATCTACCAACCTCAACACCTGTCGCGCCGGACATGACGGAATTGTCATCTTCGCCTCATGTTCGCACTGCGGCCGGTCCGTAGCATCGGTCGCAAACCGTTACCGCAGAACTGAACATGTTCAAGCTCAACCTCGCCGTGGCCATCGTTTTCGCGATGGCCGCGACGGCTCATGCGCAGCCATCGCTGTCGCCGGGGCCGGCCCCGGCTGCCGCCGCCGCGCCGATCGGCGCACCGCCGTCCGACGCACTTCCTGCATCGTCATTGACGCTTGCCGACGCGCTCGCGGTCGCCGCCCGAAACAACCCGGCGCTGCGCGGCGCGCGCGCGGATGTCGATGCATCGGCCGGCGCGCTGATGCAGGCAGGCGCGCGCCCGAATCCCGAAGTGTCGTTTCTGCAGGAAGGCTTCAGCCGCGCGGAACGCACGTCGACCGCGCTGATCAACCAGACGATCGAACTGGGCGGCAAGCGTCGCGCGCGGCTCGACGTCGCGTCGTATGGCCGCGAATCGGCCAGCGCATCGCTCGACGAGCAGGGCGCCGTCGTGCGCGCCGACGTGATCGCAGCCTTCTACGGGCTGCTCGCCGCGCAGCGCCAGCTTCAGGTGACCGAGGAGTCGGCCGCGATCGCCGCGCGCTCCGCGGATCTGGCAGCCCGTCGCGCGCAGGCCGGCAAGGTGTCGCCGGTCGAGGCGACCAAGGCCCAGGTGGCGGCGGCCGGCGTGCAGATCGAAGTCGTGACCGCGCGTGGCCGTGTCGAGGTTGCGCGCGAGAAGCTGAACGCGGTGATGGGCGAAGCGCGCAACGACCCGCTTGCGGTGCTCGGCGACCTCGAAGCCGTACCGTCGGTCGAGCCGCTGTCCGCGCTGACTGCGCGGCTCGATGATGCGCCGCTCGCGCGAATCGCGCGTGCCGAAATGCTGCGCTCGAACGCGGCCGTGTCGTTGGAGCGCGCGCGCCGCATCCCGGACGTGACGGTCAGCGCCGGCGTGAAGCGCGTGACCACGGGCGGCGTGCCCGACAACCAGGCGGTGGTCGGTGTGTCGATCCCGATTCCGCTGTTCAACACGAACAAGGGCGCGCTGCTCGAGGCGACGCACAAGGCCGAGCGCGCGAACGCCGATCTCGACCGCGAACGCACGCGGCTGCGGCTTGAACTGACGCAGGCATACGCCAATTTCGAGGCCGCCGAGCAGGAAGCGCAGCGGCTGAAGTCCGACATCCTGCCGGCCGCGCGCGTCGCGCTGGACGCGATGTCGCGCGGCTACGAACTCGGGAAGTTCAGCTTCCTCGACGTGCTCGACGCGCAGCGCACGCTGTTCCAGGGGCAGTCGCAATACGTCCGTGCGCTTGCCGACGCGCATACGGCCCGTGCCGATATCGGCCGGCTCGTCGGCACGCCGCTCGCGGCCGGCGCGCAATGAGCGCCCCTCTTAACTGAAGGATCATCATGTCACGCAGCAGAATCTTCATCATTGCGGCGGCCGTGCTCGGCGGCGCAGGAATCGTGATCGGCGCGCTCGCCGTCACGCGGGGCGGGAGCGGCGCATCGGCGCCGACGACCGCCGAATCCGCCCAGCCGGCCGAGGGCGCCGGCGCGCACGGCGGCGTCGTGCTGAAGCGCGGCAAGCTGTCCGTCGAGATCGTGATGACGGAAAAGCCCGGCGATGCGCGGCTCGTCGTCTATCCGTTCGTCGACGGCAAGCCCGCGACCAACGGCGTGACCGTGTCCGGCACGCTGGTGCGGTACGACCGCACGCACGAGCCGTTGCGGTTCGACGCGGCCGGCCAGAAGTTCGTGTCCGCACAGTCGGTCGCGAAGCCGCACGTATTCGATGCGACGATCGACGTGAAGGCCGGCAACGACGCCGCATCGTTCCCGTTCGCGCGCGCCGACGGCGCGGTCGCGCTGACCGACGCGCAACTGGCGACGTCGAAGATCGCGCTCGCGAAGGCCGGCCCCGCGCAGATTGCGACGCCGTTCCAGTTGCCGGGCGAGATCAAGTTCAACGAGGATCGCACCGCGCACGTGGTGCCGCGCGTGGCCGGCATCGTCGAACAGGTATCGGTGTCGCTCGGGCAGAACGTCGCGAAAGGGCAGGTGCTCGCCGTGATCGCGAGCACCGATCTGGCGGACCGCCGCAGCGAACTGCTGACGGCCGAGCGCCGGTTGTCGGGTGCGCGCGCAACCTACGAGCGCGAACGCACGCTGTGGCAGGAGCGCATCTCGGCCGAACAGGATTATCAGCAGGCGCAGGTGCAGTTGCGCGAGGCCGAGATCGCCGTGCAGAACGCGCGACAGAAGCTCGCCGCGCTGAACGCGCCGGCGGGCGCGGGCGCGCTGAACCGTTATGAACTGCGTGCGCCGTTCGCCGGCACGATCGTCGAGAAGCATGCGACGCCCGGCGAGGCGATCGCCGCCGATGCGAGCATGTTCGTGATCTCCGACCTGTCGACCGTGTGGGCCGAGATGGCCGTGCCGGCGCAGCGGCTGAACGACGTGCGCGTGGGCCGCGATGCGACCGTCAGCGCGACCGCGTTCGAATCGCGTTCGAGCGGCCCGATCGCGTACGTCGGTTCGCTGCTCGGCGAACAGACGCGTACCGCGCCGGCGCGCGTCGTGCTGCCGAACCCCGACGGCGTGTGGCGCCCGGGGATGTTCGTGAACGTGTCGGTCGACGCGGGCCGGCAGGGCGTGCCGCTCGCGGTCGCGAGCGACGCGCTGCAGGACGTCGACGGCGCGCCGTCGGTGTTCGTGCGTTCGCCGAAGGGTTTCGTCGCACAGGCCGTCGAAACGGGGCGGCGCGACGAACGCGCGACCGAAGTGCTGAAGGGGCTTAAGCCGGGCCAGGAATACGCGGCGACGAACAGCTTCGTGCTGAAGGCCGAACTCGGCAAGGGGAGCGCGGAACATGAATGAGCAGCAATACGCGTGCGCCGTGGCGCGACTGGCAGCCCGTTATGCGGCGCGCCTTCCGATCCGCCGGGTGACCGGCCGCGCGGCGCGCCCGGTACGGGCGACCGTACCCCGTTTCAAGGAATCCCGACATGTTTGAGCGCCTGATCCGCTTTGCGATTGCGCACCGCTGGCTCGTGATGCTCGCGATCGCGGCCGTGGCCGCGCTGGGCGTGTTCAGCTACCAGCGGCTGCCGATCGACGCGGTGCCCGACATCACGAACGTGCAGGTGCAGATCAACACGTCCGCGCCCGGCTACTCGCCGCTCGAGGCCGAGCAGCGCATCACCTATCCGGTCGAGACCGCGATGGCCGGGCTGCCGGGGCTGGAACAAACGCGTTCGATCTCGCGCTACGGGCTGTCGCAGGTCACCGTGATCTTCAAGGACGGCACCGACATCTACTTCGCGCGTCAGCTCGTCAACGAGCGCATCCAGGAAGCGAAGGACAAGCTGCCGGCCGGCGTCGCGCCCGCGATGGGCCCGACGTCGACGGGCCTCGGCGAGATCTACCTGTGGACTGTCGAAGCCGACGCCAATGCGCGCAAGCCCGACGGCACGCGCTACACGGCGGCCGACCTGCGCGAGCTGCAGGACTGGGTCGTGCGGCCGCAACTGCGCAACGTGCGCGGCGTGACCGAGGTCAACTCGATCGGCGGCTACGTGAAGGAGTATCGCGTCGCGCCGAATCCGGCGAAGCTGATGTCGTACGGGCTGACGCTCGCTGACGTCGTGCGGGCGCTCGAGCGCAACAACGACAACGTCGGCGCCGGCTACATCGAAAAGCGCGGCGAGCAGTATCTCGTGCGCGTGCCGGGCCAGGCGCGCACTGTCGACGACATCGCGAACATCGTGCTGACCAACGTCGGCGGCGTGCCGGTGCGGATGAAGGACGTCGGCGTGGTCGACGTCGGCCGCGAACTGCGCACCGGCGCCGCGACGTCGAACGGCGAGGAAGTCGTGCTCGGCACGGTGTTCATGTTGATGGGCGAGAACAGCCGGACGGTGTCGAAGGCCGTCGCCGCGAAGATGGAGGACGTGAACCGCACGCTGCCGGCCGGCGTGAAGGCGATTCCGGTGTACGACCGCACGGTGCTCGTCGAGAAGGCCGTCGCGACCGTGAAGAAGAACCTGCTCGAGGGCGCGGTGCTCGTGATCGCCGTGCTGTTCCTGTTCCTCGGCAACATCCGCGCGGCGCTGATCACCGCGCTCGTGATTCCGCTGTCGATGCTGATGACCTTCACGGGGATGGTCAACGCGAAGGTGAGCGCGAACCTGATGAGCCTCGGCGCGCTCGACTTCGGGATCATCGTCGACGGCGCGGTGGTGATCGTCGAGAACTGCGTGCGGCGGCTCGCGCATGCGCAGGCGGCGGCCGGGCGGCCGCTCACGCGCGACGAGCGTTTCGCCGAAGTGTTCGGCGCATCGCAGGAGGCGCGCCGCGCGCTGATCTTCGGGCAACTGATCATCATGGTCGTGTCCCTGCCGATCTTTGCGCTGACCGGCGTCGAGGGCAAGATGTTCCACCCGATGGCGATCACGGTCGTGATGG
>VAPE01025182.1_pt1 | contig 10513 bp, 9 predicted proteins | sample 3393911 | NCBI WGS metagenome assembly VAPE01 (sample SAMN08290436, study PRJNA428436) | hydrothermal vent metagenome | isolation source: Deep-sea hydrothermal vent chimney | place: Atlantic Ocean: South-mid Altantic Ridge | reverse complement strand
GGGTTTAAATCTATTCCTAAACCTGATATATTGGTTTTTAATACCAATCAATGTAGAGAAGTGGTGGACTGGTTTTCTTTTTATGCCAACCATTTTAAAGTTCCAATTATTGGCATTAACACCCCACTGTGTATCAACCAATTGACACCCAATATCATTAGGGATGTAGCCAGCCAAATTGAAGCCTTAATACCGGAACTCGAAAAAATTTCAACACAAAAATTTGATATTGATAAATTCCGTGAAAGAGTTAAATTATCTCATGACGGATGTGTGCTTTGGCGAAAAGTACTTGAACAAGCTAAACACAAACCATCTCCCATTAATTTTTTTGATTCGGCTATCCACATGGGACCCATTGTTGTAATGAGGGGAACAAAATATGCCATAGATTACTACAAAATTCTTCTATCTGAACTTGAAGAAAGAATAGAAGAGAACATCAGCGCCGTTCCAAACGAAAAATTTCGAGTGTATTGGGATGGAATGCCTCTATGGTTTAAGTTGAGTGGTATGGCGAAGTTATTTGCCAAATTAAACACTTGTATTGTTGCTTCCACTTATTGCAACAGTTGGATATTTGATGATTTAGATTCCTCTTCTCCTTTTGAATCATCCGCTTTGGCCTATAGCAAACTATTTATTGTAAGGACTGATGAAGTAAAGGAAAAAGTACTGGCGGATTTAATAGACGAATTTTCCATTCAAGGACTTCTCTATCATGACTCAAAAACATGCCAGAGAAATTCAAACAATCATTATGGTCTTCAAAACAGGCTTTTCAAAAAAACGGGCATTCCTTTTCTTGAAATAAACGGCGATTTGAACGACCCGAGATGCTTTAGCGAAGAACAATCGATAATAGCCATAGAAACATTCATTGATCAACTTAAAAATAATAATTAAAAAGTAAACTGTTAAAAGCATGTATAGGGTAGGAATCGATCTCGGCTCATCATATACCAAAGGCGTTTTGGTGGATAAAAATAATGAAATACTTGATTATCATTATGTAAAAACCGGTTTTGATTTCAAGAAAGCCTCCCGTAAAATAATTGATAGATTTTCTGAAAAATATAAAATCTCATTCCCTGTTTTCACTTGTGGATATGGCAGAGAACAGCTTGATGTGCCATCATCCCCAAATTCAGAAATTACGGCCTTAGCTAAAGCAGTATTTAATAAGTACCAATGTGCTTGCTCTATTATTGATATTGGAGGTCAAGACACCAAGTTCGTAAAAGTAAATGAAAAGGGAAATGTTGATCGTTTTAAAATGAATCGCAAATGTGCAGCAGGAACAGGATCCTTCATCGAAGAAATTGCCTTCCGGTTGGATGTTTCAGCCCTCGAATTTAACAATATTGCTGAAAAGGCTACCGATAACGTTAAAATAAATAGCTTTTGTACTGTTTTTGCAGTCTCTGAAATTATTGCCAAAATTAAACAGGGAACCTCACTTCCAAATCTTGTTTTGGGCATCTATCATTCCATAATCGACCGCTGCGTTGAGTTCTCAACGATAGATGGATTGCTGGTTATTACAGGTGGAATTCCTGACAACCATCCAATAATAATAAAACTATTTAAAGATAAATTCCCGAACATTCAAAGTCCTGATAAATCACAGTTTCTTGCAGCCTATGGCTGCATCCTTCTACACGACAGAAAAGTATTATTTATCAACGAAAAAATATAGCTATGAGTAAAAAACAAAAAGAAATCGTAATTGTCAGTGCAGCCCGCACTCCAATAGGAAAACACGGCGGCTACTATAATTATTTACCTGCTGAAGACCTCGCTGTTTTGGCTGTAAAAGAAGCCATTATTCGTTCCGGTATTGATTTAAAAAAAATAAAGATTGATCAGGTAGTTGCCGGCATGATATACATTGACTCACTTAATCAACAAATCTATTTGCCCCGTAATGTGGCTTACCGTGTTGCCGAACAATTAAACGACACTACAAACCTTAAAGTAGTACCGGGTAAAACCTCACTTCGGATTTGCGGCACGGGATTTCAGGTTTTGGCCGATGCCTTTGACTTAATTGCAAATCAAGAGAATAATCAACCAATGAACTGTATCATTTCGTTTGGTACTGAAAATATGTCTCAAACAAATTTGATTAATCAAGGTCGGCGCAAAAAAGACAGCGTATGGGAATTTGAGGAAGCCGAAAACAAAGACTATTTGCTCGAAGGTTTTAACCATAATCTTTTTAATACTCTTATGCCAAAAACTGCTGACTTGTATGGAGAAAAAATGGGTATTACAAGAAAAGATTGTGACGAATATGCTCTTTTAAGTCATACAAGGGCAAAAAATGCACAAATGAAACAATGGAATCGATATAGTAAAAAATCAGATAACGATTATTTAAAAGGTGTTTTCACTGTGGACACTGTTGACCAGCGTGGAAATGCAGTTTGTGTGTGGAAAGACGAGGGAACGAAATATGATGCGAGTTTAAAAGAATTAAACAAACTTCGCCCGCTACTAAAAGCAAATGGACTGGTGACCCCTGGAACAGCCAGCCAAATTAGTGATGGAGCAGCCGCAGCGGTACTTATGGATAGAGAGTTTGCCGACACAAATAAAATCCCCTATTTGGCCATCCTTCGTGGCTATCAATTTTCAACGGTCGATCCGAGAACCATGGGACAAGGTCCTGTGCCGGCAATTAAAGATCTATTAAAAAAACTTAATTTGAAATTATCAGATATTGAACTGTTTGAAATAAATGAAGCATTTGCAGCACAATACCTCGCTAATGAAAAAGAACTTGGCTTGCCCCGCGATAGAACCAATGTAAATGGTGGCGCCATCGCATCAGGTCATAACATTGCCGCTACCGGGCTTAGAATCACTACAGATTTAATATACGAATTAAAACGCCGCAAACAAAAAATTGGAGTTGCGTCGGCATGCATTGGAGGAGGCCAAGGCGGTGCGGTTTGCATCGAAATAGCATAAAATTAGCACTTTAGGCGATCGGTAATTTACCGCACTTTAAGTTGTTAAAATGGATAATAATGAAGTGAGTAATAACATAAAACTATAAAAAAGGAGCAAATCATGGGAACTTGTTTTTCGTATGGCAATAAATTATTGCAAAAAGAAATTTCAAAATTAAATTCTGTAAAGAAAATTGCAGTTATTGGTTCCGGAACCATGGGAATTGGTATCGGGATAGATATTCTTAATAAAACAAATTACAAGGTCGTCTTTATTGATGTCGCCGACAAATCGCTCGAGCGAGCAAAAAATGATATAAAAGAGTATTTTTCGTCTATGGTAAAAAGCGGTCGATTATTTCCCGACCATTTGCCCGAAACCCTAAATCGAGTGGAGTACACCAAAGACTTTAAAAAACTTAAACAGTGTGAAATTATTTGGGAAGTGGCTACCGAACGCCTCGACATTAAACAAAGTATCTTCGAAAATATAGAAAAACATTCTGATCCGGAAAAAATTGTTTTTGTTTTTTCCAATACTTCCTCACACACAACGGCGGAACTAGCGGATCTTTTCAATGATAATTTTCTTCGCAACAAATTTCTGACCGGCCATGGCTATTTCCCCTTTCATGCCAATCGCCTTTTTGATGTTATGAAAGGGAAGTATGCTTCCGAAGAAACCTTTACTGCCGGTGTAGCTTTTGCCGAGCAAATTCTTGAGAAAAAAGTAGTTGCTCTTCGCAACGACCATCATGGCTATATTGCTGACCCGATTTTTGAGGGAATGGGCGCTATCATTAGCTGGGATATCAAAACCGGACAGGATATTGTGGAACTACCGCTGGTTTTTGAAATGCTAACGGCTAACCCCTTTAAAGTTCTTGACAGAACAGGCCATATGCCATACACCGAGTGTGCTAAACATTTAGGGAAAGCACTTCCTGAAACTGACAGACTGAAAATTGTTTATAATCAGAAAAAAAGACTTTATCCCATGTGGATTGAAGACCTTGAAAAAAGTCATAAAATTGGAATATATACGCCCGAAAAAGAGGGGTTTTTTAAATGGGAGGGTGCTCCAAATCGTGAGAAAATTGTAAAAGTTTATGACCCTTCAACAAAAAAATATGTTGACATTAAAGAAATTGATTACAGTGAATATTGGTCGGTTTCAGAAGCCAAAGCATTGGATCACAGACAAGCCACAATACAAAGTATAGATGGATTAATAAAAATTGCTGAATCTAACGATAAAGGCGGGCAAACCTTCCGCAGATACGTTTTACCGATTTTGCTTTACGGTTTAGATTTAATTCAGGATAATTTTGCAACGCCTGCCGATGTCAATGTTTCAACAAAAGTGGGATTGCGTTTCAAATTCGGACTTTGTGAAATTATTGACGGATGCCTAAACTATTTTGGCATAAACGGGTTTATTGCTCTTGTTAAAAAAGCAACGGCTGAAAATCCGGATTTTAACGAACTTTTGGATGTTGACGGTAATTGTGGGCCACGCAAAGGTAATCCAAGCCTATTATACACCATGAAGAAAAAAGGATGGACGAGTTTATTGGGTTATGGACGAATTTACGGAACGCCTGTTACACAGCGGAATTTTACTACCGGGAAAATGGATATTTATTACAATGACTTGCGTTACATCCAACCCAATAAAAAAGACCGCGTGGCATCCGTTATTTTTGACAACCCGATGCGTGGTAATGTATGGAATAAAAACACATTAGACCAGTTAGACCATGCCATAGGCATTTCTATTAAAATGTATGAGAAAGGACAGCTCGGAGCCATACTGTTTACGGCTTCCGGTACAGGAATGCGCATGTTAGGAGCCGATGCAAGACAATTCAACAAAGGTTGGTTTGATGCCAAAGAAGGCTACCAATTTCTCGGCGAGGAAGATGCTTCCTATTTTACTAAAGCAGGGATGAAATTATTTAGGTTTATTCAGGAATCACCCATTTGGACTATCGGTGCCTTTGGCGAAAAATGGGGCGGTGGTGCTGAATTCACCTACTTCTTAAACCAACGATTTGACTTGCTTTTAAAGGGTGTCGAATTTGACTCACTAAAGCGTAAAGTTGTCTTTAAAGAAAAAAACAACTACAACCAACCGGAAATTGAATATGCCATTTTAGGTGGCTTTGGAGCCGTTCAGGAACTGACGCGTTTAGGATTTGGCGAATCGTTGATCGATGAGTTGTTTTTACAGGGTCTTAGTGCTAAAAGAGCTTACCAATTAGGATTATCAAACTTTATTGCCGAAAACGAATTTGAGTTGCTTGAGAAAGCTTATGAAGTCGTCCGGTTGAAACAAAAATTCGCCATTCCCTACTCATTAGCCCTTTTTAATCTTGAAAAAAAGAATGCTTTTAACGAGGGTGTGAATGATGAAAGGTTAGTGAAAGAAACAGGTGAGGCCTTTAATCCTGCCAAGAATCCATATATTAATACCGGATTAATAAGATTACTCAATATGGGTGGGAAAAATCCTCCAATAGACCTGTCAGTTAGAGGAAAACTTCCCGGGTGGGAAAACAACTATGATAAATTATTTGAATAAAAGATTTATTGAAAAAAACAGCCTCCTTTTTGTCCATTACACCAAAATTTCTATTATCTTTGTTGCGTTATAGCGCAACTATGCTATTAATAAGAAAATGGAATGAATACTTATACTGACTTTTTTAAGGCATTAGGTGATGAAACGAGACTAAGAATGCTGAATTTATTAATAGTTTCAGAATCTGAGCTTTGTGTTTGTGAATTTACCGATATTCTGGAAATACCAACATACAATGTTTCAAAACACTTAAAAATATTGAAAAATGCGGGCCTCTTAAACGAAAGAAAAGAAGGTCGTTGGGTATATTTTGGATTGACAGCTGAAAAAGAAAAGTTTCTAAGTCTCTTGTTTAAAGCTATAAAAGAAATTCCTGCTCAACAGCTTAAAACTGACCTTATTGAGTTGCAAAAAAGGTTTGATATAAGAGTTGAAGGAAAATGCCTGTTAGGAATTCAAAAAGAACATTTAAAAAACTGATAAACACATAATTTATATGAGAAGAATAATAGTAGTTCAAAGTTGCCAAAACAGTAAATCAGAAATAGAAAATGAACAATTACCGGTTCGGTTTAACGAAATCACACTTACAATCAAGGGTAAAATCGAAGTTTACTAACGAATAACACAACCAGAAAAAGGATTTATATATGAAGCAAAAAACATCAGAAATATTAAAGATATATCAGTCGAATAGTAATCAATTATCCCTAAAAGAAATTTATGAAGATTTAAAAAACATTTCAAAAATAAAAAAATGTTCTTTTTGTGGTTGTAATGCTGATACCTTAAAGGAGTTTGCAGAATTAGCACGAGCTAATGGCAAGAAGGATCTTGCCAAAAATGCAATGGAATTATACAAAAAAATTATTGAGCAGAAAAAATATGACTGTTTAGGCTGTAATCTGTGTTACCCGGCTGATATTTCTAATTTATTATTTAAAATGGGAGGCAATGATGATATCGGTAATAAACCGGAATCTTGCGCATCTGAATCTTGTTCCTGCAACAGCCAAAAAACCAATTGGCCGGTTGAAAGAGGCAACTATTTCGTAGGTAATGAAAAAGCAGCCATAGCAATTAATACTTTGTCAAATACAAAGCTTCCAGAGCAACTTATCGCATCGCTAAACGAGAAAATTGCATTAGTCGGCTACTGCGAAACTGAAAACATTGGGATAGAAAAAATAGTGAAAAATACTATCTCAAACCCCAATATCCGCACTTTAATAATTTGCGGCAACGAAAGCGGACAAAATATTATGGGAGGGCATTTTTCAGGTCAAGCTTTACTTTCCCTTCATTCAAATGGTATTACCGAAAAAAACAGAATTATCGGGGCAAAAGGTAAGCGTCCTTTCGTAAAAAATTTGAACACAGAGCAAATTAAACGTTTTCAATCTCAAGTTGAAGTTATTGAACTTATCGGCAACAATTCAATGGAAGAAATAATCCTAAATGTTGATATTGCTCGTTCTAAAAAGAAAAAAATATTTGACAAGAAAGGGATTAATGGCTTTGCAAATAGTGAAATTATAGCACAGAATCCTCAAAAACTACACTTAGACAAAAAGGGATATTTTATTATACTTCCGAACAAATCAGAAAAAAAGATTTTTGTTGAATATTATGCCAATAGTGGAGAATTACTACAAACGATTGTCGGAAATGATGCTGCAAGTATCTATTATACAATTATTAAAAAAGAATTTATATCAAAACCCGACCATTGCGCCTATATTGGGAAGGAATTAACCAAAGCCGAATACTTTATAAAATATGATATCCCTTACATACAAGACAAGGCATTAGGAAAAATAGGAGATGAATAAAAAAATAAAAAATAATAAGCATTTTAGAAGGATGCCAAAATCATTGGATCCAGTTGCCATACAGTTCAGGTCTTCTGTCAGGAAGGAAAAATTTTTTCGCATGTGCGTGTTTCACCTCCTCAAGGTTGAAGTCGCAATACAAAATTTCTTCTCTGCCACGGCCTGCCTGTGCCAACAACCTGCCATCCGGGCCGCACACAAACGATTCGCCGGAGAAATCGAGATGTTTCTCCACGCCCACACGGTTGCAAAGCGCTGTAAAATAGCCGTTTTGGAAAGCGGCAATTTGCATTTCCGCTTCGTAAAGTCCCTCTGTCCATTCACCGGCAGCACCGGCCTGAGGCGTAATCACCAGTTCGGCGCCGGCTACCGCCAAAGCCCGCATATACTCCGGGTAATGCCGGTCGTAACAGATAGCTACTCCGATTTTCCCCAGCGCCGTGTCATACACACGCGCCCCCGTATCTCCCGGCATATAATACGTTTTTTCATGAAAATATTTATAATCAGGAATATGCACCATGCGGGTTTTGCCTAAAAGCGTTCCATCCGCATCAATTACCGGCGAAGTGTCATAAGTGTTTTTTCCATCCAGCTCATACAGGTTGGGGATAATTACCATTTTGTGCTTTTTGGCCAGGCGGACAAAAACTTCCGTAACCGGGCCGGGAATGGTCTCAGCCAGTTTGTTTTTACCGGTCGTTGCCGGGTACTGCGGATAAAACGGCTCGAAAGCCAGTTCGGCGAAAGCCACAAGTTGTGCGCTGTTATGCGCTGCCTCTTCGACAGCCGCAAGGCCGTTTTTCAGGTTGACAGACTTATCAGACCCCGCTTTTTGTTGTATTAATGCAATTTTCATAAAAAATCGTTTTGGGAGTGTAAAATTACGGAAAAACAGTTAGAGGGAAACAAATCAACTCAACACATAACTGTAAATAGCAATGAAATGACAAATACTTCCGGCCAGCACAAACAGATGAAAAACAGCATGATGATAAGGCATTTTGTGCTGCAAATACAACACAGCCCCGAAGATATAACTTACGCCGCCGGCAAGCAGCCAGTAAAGTCCCGGCAAAGAGAGATTGGCAATCAGCGGCTTAATGGCCACCAGCACAATGGAACCCATAACAACATAAGCAACCGTTGAAATGATATTGAATCTTCCGGTATAAAAAATCTTGAAAATAATGCCCCCGATAGCCGCTGCCCAAATTACGCCAAACAAACTCCATCCCCAAGGGCCGCGAAGGGTAACCAACAAAAACGGAGTGTAAGTTCCGGCAATGAGCAGATAGATGGAAGCATGGTCAAAAACATTGAGTTTGTGCCTTTTTTCGGGATTTCTGGCCGAATGGTAAAGTGTGGAAGCGAGGTAAAGCGTTATCATACTGGTGCCATAAATGCTGACACTCACAATTTGCCAGGCATCACCGTGCAGCGATGCTTTCAGAATAACAAAAACCGTCGCGGGAATACTTAGCAAAAACCCCAGGCCGTGTGACAAGATGTTCAGCCGCTCTTCGGTAGGGGAATAAACCCGTTTTTTAGCATATTTTTTCAATATTGATTGGAATTTAAAGTGTTTTTGTGATAAACCGGTACAAACAATTTTTATTGTGCTTTTTGGGAGGCAACCCGCTTCAAAAAATAATCCCACAAAGTGTCAGCAGGTGGCTCTGCCGTAACCTCCAGTATTTCCTTTTTCACCGGATGAACAAAAGAGACTTTACGGGCATGCAAACTTATGGAAGCATCCGGATTACTGCGTGAAAAACCATATTTCAAATCGCCTTTTACAGGACAGTCAATAGCTGCCAGCTGTGCTCTGATTTGGTGATGCCGACCGGTATGTAAATCCACTTCGAGCAAATGATAATGCTCACCGGAAGCCAGCAGCTTGTAACTTAGCACAGCTTCCTTACGGTCAGGGCCGGGTGTTTTGCTCACAAAAGATTTATTTTTTATTGTATTCCTCATCAAATAATGGACGAGTTTTCCCTCTTTTTCCGGTGGCCTGTTTTTGACAATAGCCCAATAGATTTTCTGTATGGCACGCTGCTTCACCAACTCATTCATACGGCTCAGTGCTTTTCCGGTTTTGGCAAAAACTACCACCCCGCTCACAGGCCGGTCAAGGCGATGAATAACACCCAAAAAGACATCTCCCGGCTTATGATATTTTTTTTTAAGGTAATGTTTCAGTGCTTCACTCAGCGGTTCATCACCGGTTTTATCGCCCTGAACAATTTCGGAAGGCAGTTTATTAACCACTATCAAATGGTTATCTTCATACAAAATACGTTTTTCCAGCGGAAGTTTGATGCTCATGAAACCATTCTGATGGGAAACAATCAATACTGTTCTTTATTATTGGGAAAGTCAACTGCTTTCACATCATCAATGTATGCCAAAAAGGCTTTGATAATCTCATCGTGCAGGTTGTGATAACGGCGGAGGAAACGGGGAGAAAACTCCTGGTTGATGCCCAGCATGTCGTGCAGCACCAGCACCTGTCCGTCCACATCATGTCCGGCACCAATACCGATAGTGGGAATTTTCACCGATTTTGTTACCTTGGCAGCCAACTCGGCAGGAATTTTTTCCAGTACAATACCAAAGCACCCGGCCTCTTCGAGCAATTTGGCATCACGAAGTAGCTTGGATGCTTCTTCCTCCTCTTTGGCGCGCACCACATAAGTCCCGAATTTATTGATAGATTGTGGCGTTAATCCCAAATGCCCCAGGACGGGAATTCCGGCAGTCAAAATACGGTCGATGGACTCAACCACTTCCGCACCGCCTTCTAATTTCACCGCATTGGCGCCAGACTCTTTCATAATACGGATAGCCGAATGCAGCGCCTCTTTCGAATTTCCCTGATAAGTCCCGAAAGGCAAATCCACAACTACCAGGGCTCTTTTGACCGCTCGCATAACCGACGAGGCATGATAAATCATTTGATCAAGCGTAATGGGTAGCGTGGTTACATGGCCGGCCATCACATTGGAAGCCGAATCGCCCACAAGAATAACATCGATGCCCGCCTCATCGAGCAAACGGGCCATTGAATAATCATAGCCGGTGAGCATGGCAATTTTTTCCCCTTTCAGCTTCATTTCCTGAAGCACATGCGTTGT
>VAPE01014963.1_pt1 | contig 10521 bp, 18 predicted proteins | sample 3393911 | NCBI WGS metagenome assembly VAPE01 (sample SAMN08290436, study PRJNA428436) | hydrothermal vent metagenome | isolation source: Deep-sea hydrothermal vent chimney | place: Atlantic Ocean: South-mid Altantic Ridge | reverse complement strand
GGGGGAGGCATAGCGGCACTTTCGACTATTCGACGATCTGGACTCATTCCATCCTCGAAACTACATTAACTTCTGTGGATAACTTTTCCCGGGCATGCAAGACCCATGCCCACCTACCTATGCATCCCCCGTGCCATAATCTATTGATACGCACGAAATATATTCCTTGACGCCCTCCTACCCACCGGCATATTCTTGCGGCTCACACAGGAGGCAAGGCCATGACGGAATACCGCGTAGGAGACTGGGTGCTTGTCCGCGAGGGTGATGATCCGTGGGTCGCCCGCGTGCAGCGGGTCATCGGCGAGGCGCCCGACGACGACGAGGAGTGGTACATCGTGACCGGCTGTTCTGCGGCGCTGCCAGGCTCGTCCCTGGAGCCGTGGGAGCCCGTGGTGGTCACGTGATGCGAGCTATCTATCGTATCGCCGGTCTCATTCTGGCCGCCGCGCTATTCGGCCCGCTTATCGGCATATCGATGATCCTTATACTCCCCAGACTTTTTTCCAGGAGATAACCGGATATGAAAACCACTCGATTCGAGCGCTTTCTGGCCCGACGCGCATGCGGCAACCAATACGATACGGCCTACCCCGTAGTGGTGGTGGACGGTGACCAGGCCCCCGAGCGGCGCGGCAGCACGTGGCACTACCGGACGACCAGCGGTATTCCGATTGATTATCCTGGGGCCTACAGTCGCAGGGGATGGAGCAATATGGTCTATCATCCCTCGACTCACCGTATCGTTGTCGGGCGCGAGTGGCTCGCCGCCGCAGTCGCCCGCGAAGCCGCCCGCCGGCGGTATGGAGCCGTCACCCAGGCGGTGGCGGTATGACGCCGAGCGAGTACGAAATACTGGCCAATATATTCACGGTGGAAGTCACCACGGGCGAGCACGGACCACGGCTCGCGCCGTTGTTTTCTGATTCGATGTGGGAGGCACGCCGATCCGCAACCCCCGAGATATACCACGTCATCGAAGTGTCCGAAGTGTGGTTGGAGGCGCATCATTTCGCCGACAACGGCGAGAGCACACACAGGAGCGGATGATATGACGCCCAGTGAGTACAGAATATTGGCCGGCGTATTCGTCGTAGAGCTCACTGAGGAGTGGCATACGCCCCGACTCGTCCCGCTGTGCCCCAACGCGCGGTCGGAAGCGCAGTTATCGCCACACCCCGAAATTTTCCACCGTATCGAAGTATCCCAACGGTGGCTGGACGGCCACCGCCTTGACCACAACGGAAATTCAACGGCCCCACAGGAGAACAACGCATGAAAGTCCTAGGCATAATCGCACTATCGGAGACGGACACAGCGTCGCCGATCGAGTACGTCCCCATGGACGGCACGTCCACGGAATTCCGGCCGCTCGATCGCTGCCCGCCGCAGCTGCTCGATGTCATCATCGGCCTGTGCGACAGCAACGACGCCACGCCGATCGGTGTACTCGTCGACCTCGGCGAGTCGACGCAGCCGTGACCGTGCTACCACCGCCTCGCGGTATCCGGAACGACAACCCAGGCAATATCCGGAATTCCCTCCTGTACGAGTGGGATGGACAAGTCAGCTGCGACGCGAATGGATTCTGCGTATTCCGCCGAGCCGAATATGGCATACGCGCCATGGCGCTGTTGATGATGCACTACGAGGAGTACGAGAAAATCGAAACGGTATCCGGGCTCATCCGGAGATGGGCGCCGCCGGCCACTAACGATCTCACGAGCTACATCCCCTATGTGGCCGGCAGGTGTGGAGTTGGCGTGTATGAGATCATCAAACTCACGGATTACCTGCCTTGCCTGGTCCAGGCAATCATCGTTAGGGAGAATGGCTACTGCCCCTACGACTCCTGCGAGATCAAGCACGGTATTGCGCTTGCGCGCACGCAGTAGCCGGGCACGTCTACCTCACAGTCCATATATAGGAGCACCAACAATGACAACCACCGACCCAAAATCAGAAGTCAAGAATGCCGAAACCCCCGAGCACGACCGGTACGAGGCCGATCGGGTAATCCAGGCCTCCAGCCCCCGCCGGCGCCGCCTTACCCTCCCCCTATTCTCGCTGGCCCACACCCCAGCGCTGAATATCAAAGTCACGGGAGTTTTCCGCCGAGCCGCCATGCCCGGCCTGTCGAAAAACGACGACGGCATGGTAACCCTGCTGCCTTGCATCGATCTCGACACGGGCGAGGAAGGCCTCCTGCTCTCCTACACGGTGGTCGAGTCCGCGATTACGCGTTCGGCGGACGACTACATAGGCCGTAGCTACAGTATCGTCCGTGGCACCATAGCGCCGGGCAAGGCGTACTATGCGGTGGAGGTCTACGAGCTCCTGGACGGGCCTGCGTGACCCGCCCGCAGAAAAACAAGGCGGTCCCGCAGTCGGAGACCTATTGGATGCGCGAGTATCGGGGCATATGGAAAATGATCGACGACATGCCCGACATGGCCGATGACATGGGGCGTATGTGGTGCGATAGCATGATCCGGTATTATCGACGCCGACTCCGGCACATGTACCAATTTCGCCCAGGCACAATCCGGCTTGCGTGCCTGCGAAAAGTCCCCGAGGAATAACCGCGTGGCATTTTCCATGCTTTCAGAACTGGGCATAGCCGAGAACATGGCTATGCCCTTCCTCGAATCCCTTGTCCGACAGGGTCTAGGCGCGAACGAAGTACTCCGGCGCTATGGCGCGGCTCGAGCATCCATACTCGCGCGTGTCGCGGAAAACGAGCCGGAAATGCTCGCGTCCTATCAGAAGCATTTTGGCCGGATCCGCCGCCAAAAGGGCCTCAATCTTGTCCGTTTTCTCCGCGCGCAGAAAATCAAGCGCCCCTACACGCGATCTCTCACCCGGGCCGCGCTGCCCGACGACAGCCGGCTACCGATAGGGCGCCTAGGCATGTCGCACCGTTACGCCTACACCTTCCGCGCTCGGGGCCGGGGCCCCGACGGCCAGCGTGTAGAGCGCTGGGTGACTGTGACCACGGATCATCTACAGCCGTGGGGCGAGCTCGAGGGCATAGCCGCGGACTATTTCGAGGGCACCGACCAGTCGGGCGGGCTCACCGAGTACCGGATGACGCACCAAGATATCCTGCGCCGGCCCGAGAGCCTCGTACCGCCGCTGTGAGGCGGCCCCATATTATCCGGGGGAACGAGGCCAGCACCACCGTGCGCCACGCGTTGTTCTTCGACACGGAGACCACGCAGCACTCTCTCACCCCGACCAAGGTCGTACACCGGCTCGCATTCGGTTGGTGCGAATTCCGCCGCCGGCGGGACGACGGGACGTGGACCGGTGGGGCCTGGTCCCGATTCGCGTCGCGCGAGGAATTTTGGGATCTCGTCGAGTCGCGCGCCCTGGCCAAAATCCGACTCGTCCTCGTATGTCACAACACAGGATTCGATCTCTCCGTCCTCGACCCTTTTTTCCACCTCGCCTCCCGAGGCTGGACGCTCTCGACTGCGTGCATTGATGCGCCGCCCACGATACTGCGGTGGCGCAAGGGCACCCTGCAGATCCAGATCATCGACAGTCTCAATTTCTGGCGCCAGCCCCTGGCCGTGATCGGCGCGCGTGTCGGGCTGTCCAAGCTGGACATGCCGGCCGGCTGGGCCGACGCGGAGATCGCGGACGCCTACTGCCGGCGGGATGTAGAGATCGTGAGCAAGGCCATGCGTGAGTGGTGGGACTGGCTGCTGCGCGAGGATATGGGCGGTGCGGCGCCCACGCTCGCGTCGCAGGCCATGCGTGCCTACCGGCATCGATTCATGCCGCATTCCTTATACGTCGACGACTGCGGCCGCGCGAACAGCCTGGCCCGCGACGCCTATCATGGCGGCCGCGTGGAGTGTTTCCGGCTGGGCGAGTGCGTCGGGTCCTTCCATCTACTGGACGTCCACAGCATGTACCCCTACGTCATGCGTGACGGACTCATGCCCGTGCGCCTGCTCCACGCCGTGCGCCGGTACAGTGTCCAGAAATTGTCTGCCGCCCTCGAGGAGTGCTGCGTGGTCGCGGACGTCACGCTCGACACGGACGAGCCCGCATACCCGGTGCGGGATCGGGCCAAACTCTATTTCCCGATCGGTCGATACCGCGCATGCTTGACCACGCCCGAGCTGCGGCACGCGCTCGCGGCGGGGCGCATTGTCGAGGTGCACCGCGTGGCCGTGTACGAGGCGCGGCCGATATTCGGCGATTTTGTCCGGGAAATGTACCGGCGGCGCAAGGAGGCCGAATCGAGCGGCGACGCGGTGGGTGCGCACGCGCTCAAAATCCTCATGAATTCCCTGTACGGGAAATTCGGCCAAAGCGGCGTGGTGTGGGAGACCATAGAGCATCCGGATGATCTGGATGCGGCGCAGTGGTCTGAGATATCCGCCGACTCCGGCCTGCTCACGCGATACCGAAAATTCGGCGGGATAGTACAGGAGCAGCAGGGTGATGCGGAAGGTCGCGATTCCATGCCGGCGATTGCAGCGCATGTCACCGGCTACGCGCGCGCCTATCTATGGTCGCTGATCACGCAGGCGGGGCGGGATCATGTACTGTACTGCGACACGGATTCTCTCCTCGTCGACGATATCGGCCTGGCCAGGCTCGATTCGGCACGTGACGAAGAAAGTCTGGGTACTCTCGGCTACGAGGGAAACACGGCACGCGCGCGCCTGTGGGGATGTAAGGATTATGATCTGGGTTTCAAAACCCGACACAAGGGCGTGCGCAAGTCGGCCGTATGGACCGCTCCGGATGTTGTAGAGCAAGAGCAGTGGTCCGGGCTCTCGCGAGCATTGTTCGACGAGAAAGTCGACGGCCCGACCACTGCTACGATCCGCAAGCGCCTGTACCGGCGATATGATAAGGGCGTCGTCGGGCCAGGGGGCCTTGTATCGCCTCACGTCCTAGCCCTAGAGACCTGACCCCGACAGGTCCGGCTTCTCGCGTTTTTCAGCCGGCGGACCGCCGGGCGGGGGAGTGGTCGGCGTGACAACGCGCGCTTGCCGCTGTATTTCAGACCCCATTTCTGCGGCGGCGCGAAGGCGCGCGGCAAGTTCGGCGGGCGTGGTGCGGGTCATAATTGACTCTCCAGATCTACCATTGTGATCCCGAGCGCGAGTGCGGCGGTCATCATGGCCCACGGGCGCGAGTATCCGATCAGCTCGAGGGACTGTACATATTCCGGCGTGGTTAGCAGTCCCGCCGCCTGCATCTTTTCCAGCTTTTCTTCACTCGGCAGTTTCGTTTTACCCAGCTTTTTATGCTGGATTGTTCGTTTGAGGCGCTCGACCTCTACCGGCGTCCACTCCGCCTTGTAGGCCTCATCCAGGGCTGCCTGTTCGCTCCTAACCCCGAGATTGACTTCCGCCGCGAGTGTTTCCACACCCTCTTTCCGCCGGCGCGCATGCTCCGCGAGGTCGGCGGCTTCCGCCGTCAACTCCGCCGCGTCAGCCGAATATCCGTGCGCGCGGAATACGCCGATCAGCGTGGCGCGATCGATAGTGCCCTGATCATAGAGTGCGCGCGCCGTGGTGAGCGTGACTTCTGCAAGGTCGGCATACTGTTTCGCTATCGGTTGCTTTTCTTTCGATTTTCCCCACCGCAGCAGTAGCCCCGCCGACTGCGGCTCCATCCCGATATACGCTGCATAGCTGCGGAATTCTTCGTCCGTGACCATGCCGGTAGCAATGATATCGGGCAACATCCATTGCTGGATTGTCTCTTGCGCAATCCCGACCAAGTCACCGATCACGTCGGGCGGGATATTTTCCGCGCGCGCGGCCTGGACCATTTCGCTGTAGGTTCGATCGCCCCGAAAATAGGCGGTAATCCACCAACTCACCGGCGGAATTTTCCAGTGCGCGGCCCAGTCCAGGGCCGCTTGCTCCTGCTCGATCCGGTTGCGCGCGTAGGCCGCCTGCACGTCCGCCGGCGGCTCCGTGCCCAGAGAATCGGGCAGGAAATTCTCGCCGGCCACGGCGTTGCGCTCCCGCACCGCAATCGACTCGCCCGGACTCGCCAGGCGATAACTGCCGGAGATCACGTGGCCCTGATCTGCTTCCGATATTCCAGACCATGCGAGGATACTGGCCATGGTCGGCGCATCGATATATCCGCGCGCGTGCCAGTCGATTGCGACCTCGGGCGGGATCAGCCACGTGGACAATTCCCACGCCACTTTCTGCCGCGACGGATCGAGTCCGGTTTTGAGTCCTTGCTCAACCCGCTCTTCCCGCGTGATGATCCCCCGCCGTTCGGCCGCGATCAGCTCCCCAACCCCGAGTAGGGACGCGGGCGTGGCCGCGCGCAGATCCTGCCTCCACAGCTCCTCCTGCTGCGCGTACATGATATCGATTCCACGCGCAGCGAGGAAAAGTTCGAATATCGTGCGCGTGATCCAGGAGAGCGACGGCGTTATTTCGGCCAGGCCCTTGGCCAGTTCGGTCTCCATGATCTCGGCGAATAGCTTGCCGTCGGGCTTCATTCCGCCGCGATATATTTTCAGATCTTCGTTCGCCTGCGCGACTTCCTCGGCCTTCATCTTGCCGGGGTGAAGCACGAAGTTCACCGCCGATTCCATTAGATCGCGCACGCCGGCTACGGACTTTGGGGATTCAATGTCGACGTGGGGGAAGTCACGGTCGGGTACGGACATGCGCGCGCGCATGAGTGCATCATGGTATACACCCATCGTCGCGGGTATGGATCCGGCCCACTGCATCCCCGGCGCGAGTACGTCTTCGGCTACCCGGGTTTGGGTCTCGCCGAGTTGTTCGTTCGAGCGCGATAACACTGCATCCGCTGAAGTGAGCGAGCCGGATACGTCGCGCGCAAAGCGCAGCATCCCGAGTATGCCGTGGTGTAGATCGTCGGATTGAGCTTGTTCTATGCTCGATTGTAAATTCATCACAGCGTGGATATCGGATGATATCGGCGCTATGAGGTGGTCGTTTACGTTCTGGACCAGGGAGGATACCGACTGAATGTCGGCGGTTATCGGCCCCGTCAATTTTGCCAGGTCGGACGAGGCCTCGTTTACGTACTTATTTAACCCGCCGACAATCTGAGCCACGCTGCCGCTGGCCGTGCCGCCGGCGGACGACGCAGCGGACGTCGCACCCTTTGTCGCAGCCCGCTGCATGCCTTTTGACGTCGCAGCCGCCGCGAAAATCTCGGGCGAGAATGCGATAGCAGCGGGTGCGACGGCCAACGCCGCGGCCTCGTAGGGATGCACCGAGGCTTCGTGCAGATTCTTCTTGATATGGTGTTCGAAAAAGTGAACCGTGCGCGACGGGTGCGATAGGTCGGACCACAATTTCCCGAAAAAACCCATTGTCCGGGCCGATCAGGAATTCGGAAAATAGACTTGCTTGAGGGCCTGTAGCTTCGATCGCGTTTCTTCTGCTTGCTGCTCGATATCGGTCACGTCGATACCGGCGCGCTTTGCTTTCGCGGCGCCGGCCTCGACTTCAGCGATCTGCTCGAGCGCCGCATTGATCTGCCCGAGGGACTCGGGCGGTAGGGGATTGAGTAGGTCGACCATAGCCGGTTACCGAGGCGGCAGCACGTCGGCCAGGCACTCCTCGACACCGCGGAGAGCGTCGAGCATCCGCGTGCCAAGCGAGGGATCAGACTCGATCTTGTGGACAGCACCCTCGATTGTGTCGAGCAACTTCGGGGCGTCCATGGCGATACGGAGCAGTACAGCAAGAATTTCACCGGTCATAACAGCTCTCCAATTTAGTGATCCGCCTACGCATGTCGCGTATTTCCGCCGCCACTTCGCCGGCGAGATATAGGAGTTTGATCACGCCACCGAATTGCGCAATCAGTAGGAATAGCGTCGATCCGTCGATCCAGGTCATGGGGCTACCAGATTAGGAAAATCTGGCCGTCTAGACCACCACCGCCCGCGCTACCGGCGGTCGCGGTGGCGACAGCATAATTACCCGACGCACCGCCGCCGCCCGCACCTGGAGAGGTTGCACCCCCGCCATACGCACCTTGGTCGCCGGAGGTCGGATATAGGCCCGCATACCCGCCCCCAGCGCCATACCCGGGCGTGCCCGCTATGTCATGTAGACTCGCCCAACTTGTTTCGCGCGCCGCGCCGCCGCCGAACCCGCCAGCAACATTCGCCAGGGCGTTGCCCGCGGCATCCTCGAACTGCGTTGCGCCGCCGTCATCACCCCCACCACCACCGGCGGGAGTGTCCGCCCCCGCCGCGCCGCCCGCGCCGCCAGCCCCGATTGTGGCCGTATACACGGCCCCGCCGGTGAGCGAAACCCGAGTCCAAAAACTCGTACCCGCACTCCCGCCCCGACCACCACTCGAGCTATTCCCCGCGACATTACCCGCCGATCCACCGCCGCCGCCGCCAGCGCCAAGAGCGTACAGGAGATAATCGCCGGTATAGGGCGCGGTAAAATCGCCGGATGAATCGATTACCACGCTGCGACCGAGCGGGGCAACCTGCGTCGCCGTCAGTGTCTGGTCGACCAGCTTGGCGCCGGTAATAGTAGCATCGGCAATCTTCGGCGCCGTTATGGATAACGGCGGGACCCAGCCGGGGTTGTTAATCTCCATGCGGGACTACTCCGGCGCCTGGTATCGAGACACGCGAACCACGAATAGCGAACTGGCCCCGTCCGGGGATACGGCATACCACTCATGACCCGCGAGGGTGAGGTCATCCCGCACGGTGAGTGCGAGTGATCCACCATTCGCGTGGAGGAATATGCCACTGGCCGCACTCGCGGGCGAAACCGGCGATACGAAAATGTCGTACGCGCCGGTGTTAACGATGACGGTCTCGACACAGTTCGGGTTGTTCGGTACGACCTCCAGCGAGGCCGTACCGGTGGAAAACGAGAGAGTCTGACTCTCGAATCCGCCCCCGTATTCGGATTCGATGATCTGTTCCAGAGCCGATAAGTGCTGGGGCATGAGATCACGCAGTCTTGATCAAGTCGAACTCATACACCTGCGCCGTGCTCGAGCCACCAAGGACGTCCATGCTCGGGGGCGAGGTCGAGGTGAATTCGCCCAGTACGCCGGCCTCGAGGCGGCCAAAACCCTCGGGCATGACCACATTCCCGCTGCCCACACCGGGCACGCCAGGTCGAGTCACCGCGAGCGCGCCCAGGAAGACGAGCCGGGCAGCAATCAGCCCCGCCGCCATTGCACGGAGCCCCACAATCTGGTAGGTCCCGACGGGTAGGGTCTGTGCGAAGGTGATCGCGCCATTTTCCCAACCGCCGACCTGCGCAGAAATGGCGGTCGTCGCACGGAGCTTGTGACTCACGCCCTTCGCGCGCTGGACTGCGCCGTCGGAGAGCCATACCAGGCCGTAGACCTCACCTGCCGTAGTGCCGTCGCCGCCGCCGTCGCTCAGGAAGGTCATCCCCTCGTTTGTGGCCAACGGCTCGGGATCGGTGAACCGCAGGTCCACGCCGGCGGGGCGCCCAAAACCCGTGCCGACAATCAGCGGGGAGAGGTCCGGGAAAAACAACTCGCGCAAGGACGGCGCCCGCAACTGGGCCTGCGTCATCGTGCCGTAGGTGACCAGTGCGGCGGCGGCGGCGATTTTGTTGTACTTGCCGGGTATCTGGATTGCGTCACCGTTAATCCCGATCGTGCTGTCAGGCACGGGCGGGAAGGTCGCGAGACCGCCCGCGGTGAGAACGGACGCAGTGTATGCAACAAGATGGAGTCCCATTGTCAATATCCTCTAATGGGTATTGCGGTAGGAGGGGTTAACCGCCGCGCTTTTTGGGGGCGGCTTCCGCCATTCCCCGCATCCAGGCAATGCTGCGGGCGATATTGTTTTCCAGCCCGCCCTTGGGGAGCGCATTCACGGAGCTCTGCACCGTGTCGATGGCACTCAGAAGAGCCTGGATCTCCGACAATTTCGTCTTCTGGGCCTGTGCGACGCCCTGGCTGATATGGGCAATGCCCTTGTTGATCATGGCGCTCTGCCAGTCGCTCAAGGAGACAGCCGCGACACGGCGCGCCCACAGACCGGACGAAACGGCCTCGGTGATACCGGCCAGCATGCGATCCTGCGCGGCTGCGGCGGCTACGCCGGGGGCCGTGGAGACTTTGTTCACGCCCGCCTTGATATACGAACCTGCCGCGTTGAGGTTCGTACCCCACTTCGCCAACCACTCCTGCGCGGAAACCTTCGCCATTAGGCTGTCCTCTAAATATGGTGCGGGCTATAGCCCCCGCGTTGCGATAGATATACGCGGATCGAGGGGGAGACGCAAGCTAAATGCGAATGAGAATCATTCTCATTTAGATTCGATAACGGCCAGAAAATAGGCTACTACCCTACCCTCACTTGACCCAGGTCATGAAATAGGTGGATAACCGCGTTGTTGTCGCCGAAATAACATGAATTGGCACGGGATATGCCTTGCCCGGGAAAAGTTATCCACAGAAGTTAATGTAGTTTCGAGGATGGAATGAGTCCAGATCGTCGAATAGTCGAAAGTGCCGCTATGCCTC
>VAPE01022149.1_pt1 | contig 10528 bp, 9 predicted proteins | sample 3393911 | NCBI WGS metagenome assembly VAPE01 (sample SAMN08290436, study PRJNA428436) | hydrothermal vent metagenome | isolation source: Deep-sea hydrothermal vent chimney | place: Atlantic Ocean: South-mid Altantic Ridge | reverse complement strand
GCGGCCGGTCCTGATTGTCGAGCTGGTCGGCGGCGGCACGGACCACGACGAGCGGCTGACCGGGGAGTTGCGCGCCCTGGCCCGGGCGAATGCCTTGACCGCGATGATCGACACCTTTCTCGTCCATCCCGCCTTTCCCGTGGATATCCGGCACAATGCCAAGATTTTCCGTGAAAAACTGGCACTGTGGGCGACAGAAAAGTTAGCGGCGCAAAATAACGCGGCCAACGCCGGAGGCTGCGGGGACCGGCAGGACAAAACGGGTTCAGGTTTATGAAAAAGGCACTTGTTACAGGCGGCGGCGGTTTTATAGGGCGGGCGATTGTCGGGCAGCTTATCGCCCAGGGCGTAGAGGTGACGGTGGTCGGCCGCCATCATTACCCGGAAGTCGAAAGGCTGGGCGGCCGCTGCCTGGTTGGAGACATCCGGGACCGGCCGTTCATGATCCAGGCCGTGGCCGGGCACGACACCGTGTTTCATGCGGCGGCCAAGGCCGGGATCTGGGGCAGCCGGGCCGCCTATTTTTCCATTAACGTGACCGGCACGGACAATGTCCTGGCCGCCTGCCGGGAGAACCGGGTAGAGCGCCTGGTCTATACCAGTTCACCCAGCGTGATTTTTGACGGCAGCGACCTGGCCGGGGTCGATGAAACCCTGCCCTATTCCCGCAAGGTACACTGCGCCTATGCCGAAACCAAAATCCTGGCGGAAAAAAAGGTGCTGGCCGCCAATTCCGGCAGCTTGAAGACCACGGCGCTTCGTCCCCACCTGGTCTGGGGGCCGGGCGACACCAATCTTGTGCCCCGCCTGCTGCAACGCGGCCGGGAAGGCAGCCTGAAAATCGTCGGCGACGGCACCAACCTGGTGGATATTTCGTATATCGACAACGTGAGCCAGGCCCATCTGCTGGCGGCGGCCAACCTTGAACAGGCGGCAACCGCCGCCGGCGAGACTTTTTTTATCTCCCAGGGCGAGCCGGTTGTTCTCTGGGACTGGATCAACACCCTGTTCGGCCGCCTGGGCATCCCGGCCGTCAAAAAAAAAGTGTCATTTAAAACGGCCTACCGGGCAGGCTGGCTGCTTGAACGCCTGTATAGCCTGGCGGGCCTGGAAAAAGAGCCGAAAATGACCAGGTTCATGGCGGAACAGTTAGCCCGGTCGCACTGGTTTGCCATCGACAAGGCCAGGACGGTCCTGTCCTATACGCCCACCGTCTCCGGCGCCCTGGGACTGGAGCGGCTGGTCGGCTCTCTGCGCCGGGAAAAAGGCGGGGGCCGGTTTGATGCCGCCGAAAAAAGGGCTGTTGATTAGCATTCCGAGCAGATCATCGCCGTCGGTTGCGCGTCTCCATTGGTTACAATCTTGAATTGTTTACAACAAAAAACAAAGTACACTTTCAAGAAAAAATATTTGACAGGCGGTTATTTTTTCAGTAGTTATCCTGTTTAGCATCTGAATCATCATTCACTTTGACGGTTAAAAATAAATGCTTTTTGAGTGATCAGGAGTAGTTAGTATGATTTCATTAGACATCACGCTGTTTATCCACATGTTCAACATTATCTTGTTGATGATTATCCTGAACGCCATTCTCTACAAGCCTATTCTCGGAATTCTGGAAAAAAGGGACAATAAGCTGGAGAATCTGCGCAAGGATGCCGAACAGTTTGAGCAGAATGCCAGACATCGCCAGCAAGAAGTAGACAAGAAGATGCGTGAAGCCAGCGCCAGGGCCAAGGCGGCCCTTGACAGCGCCCGGAGTGAAGCGCATGAGGCCGGTGCGAAACAGCTGGCGGCGATCCGCCAGGAGGCTGAGGCTGAAAAGGAAAAAGAAATGTCGAAACTCCTTTCGCAGATTGAAACGGCTCGCAAGGAGCTTCTGGAAGCAACGGCCGGTTTTGCCCGGGATATGGCGGAAAAGATAGTCGGAAGGAGTCTTGAAGCATGATCTCTCGAATCACAAAAATTGTTCTGCCGGTTCTGCTGGCACTCCTGCTCGGGGTGGCGCCGCTGGCCCTGGCAAGTTCGGCGGCCGACAGTGCCGCCTCTCATGTTGAACCCCCGGCGGTCGGCGTCCATGGCACCACCTCGGCCGCAGTTCAAGGCGGGCATGGAACCCTGGCCCAAAAGGCCGTCCCGGCCGAGGAGCATGAGGAAGGCATTTCCACTGCCCAGTACAAGGATTTCTTCTGGCGGACAGTCAACTTTATCGCCTTGATGATCATCCTGATCAAGTTTCTGGCCAAGCCTATCGGCAGCGGCATTTCGGGGCGCCAGCAACGCGTCAAGGAGGAACTTGACGATTTGAAGGCCAAGCGTGATGAGGCCGAGCGCTCGTACAAGGAATTTGAAGCCCGCCTCGCCGGCATGGAAAAAGAGATGGACAGCGTGGTCGAGAAGGCTATCGCCCAGGCCGAGAATGAAAAAATCCGCATTTTAGAAGATGCCGAAAGGATGGCGGAAGATATCAAGCGTCAGGCAAAGGCGGCCGTCCAGGCCGAACTGGTTAAAACCAGGCGGATGCTGCGTGACGAAGTTGTCGACCAGGCGGCTGCCATGGCCGAGGAGTTGATCGTGAAAAATCTGACTCCGGCGGATCAGGTCGCGATTACCGAACAATATCTTGACAGGGTAGGGGCGCTACAGTGAGACAAACTATCTTAGCACGACGCTACGCCAAGGCGATTTTTGCCCTTGGCAAAGAGCACGACAAAATTGACAATTACAGTGAGACCCTGAATGCGATCGCGGACCTGTATAAAGACGGGTCGGTGCGGGACGCTTTGACCAACCCTCTCTATCCCCTTGATGCTCGTCAGAAGGTGATGGCCAGGATAGCGCAGATCGCCAAGGCGGACGCCATTATGACCGCTTTTCTCAACCTGCTGCTCGAGAAAAAAAGAGAGGACATCCTGCCGGATATCGCCCTGGAAATGCAGGTCATGGTTGATAATGCCCAGAATATCAGCCACGGAACAGTTATTTCGGTCATTGAGCTTGATGCCTCTCTGCGCAAAAAAATCCAGGCTACGCTGGAAAAACTTACAGGAAATAAAGTCATCCTCGAAACTCAGGTTGATCCGTCGATAATCGGTGGTATTATCGCCAAGGTCGGCGACCTGGTCCTGGACGGAAGTATTAAAACGCAACTTAATGGATTAAAAGAATCTATCAAGGGGAGAGAATAGTCAAATGCAGATCAAAGCCTCAGAAATCAGTCAGATCATAAAAGATCAAATCGCGGGCTACGAGAGTGATATCGACCTGAAAGAAACAGGAACGGTTCTCTCGGTCGGCGATGGTATTGCGCGTGTCTATGGCGTTGAAAATTGTCAGGCCATGGAGCTCCTCGAGTTTCCGGGCGGCATTTTTGGCTTGGCCCTGAACCTTGAAGAAGATAACGTCGGTTGCGCCGTCCTCGGTGAAGTCCGTCATATCAAAGAGGGTGATATCGTCAAGCGGACCGGCAGAATTGCCCAGGTCCCGGTCGGTCCCGAGATGGAGGGCCGCGTCGTTGACGGTATCGGCCAGCCCATTGACGGCAAGGGTCCCATTCAGGCCAAGGAAACCCGCAAGATGGAGGTCATTGCTCCCGGCGTTATCGCCAGGAAGGGCGTTCATGAGCCGTGCTATACCGGCGCCAAGGCCGTCGACGCCATGACTCCGGTGGGCCGCGGTCAGCGGGAGCTGGTCATCGGTGACCGGCAGATCGGCAAAACGGCGCTTTGCGTTGATGCGATCATTGCCCAGAAGGAAACTGATGTTCACTGCATCTATGTGGCCATCGGCCAGAAAAAATCGACGGTCGCCCTGGTGGTCGAGGCCTTGCGTAAACATGGCGCCATGGAGTACACGACCGTTGTCGCCGCCTGTGCTTCCGATCCCGCGCCGATGCAGTATATTTCCGCCTTTGCCGGCTGCTCCATGGGCGAGTATTTCCGTGATAACGGCCAGCATGCCCTGATCATCTATGATGATCTTTCGAAGCAGGCCGTGTCCTATCGTGAACTGTCCCTGCTCTTGCGGCGGCCTCCCGGACGTGAGGCTTATCCCGGTGACATTTTCTTTAACCATTCCCGGCTGCTCGAACGGGCCGCCAAGGTCAACGACGACCTCGGGGCCGGTTCCCTGACCGCCCTGCCGATCATCGAGACCCAGGCCGGTGACGTGTCCGCCTATATTCCGACCAACGTTATTTCCATTACCGATGGTCAGGTTTATCTGGAGCCGAGCCTGTTCTTCGCCGGTGTCCGACCTGCAATCAACGTCGGTCTTTCCGTCTCCCGGGTAGGTGGCGCCGCCCAGGTCAAGGCCATGAAACAGGTGGCAGGCACTCTGCGCCTCGATCTGGCCCAGTATCGTGAGCTGGCGGCATTCGCCGGTTTCGGTTCCGATCTTGATGCGGCCACGCAGGCGCAGTTGACTCGTGGCGAGCGGTTGGTCGAAATCCTCAAGCAGCCGCAGTATGCCCCGCTGTCCATGGAAAAACAGGTTACCATCCTGTTTGCCGGGACCAAGGGGTTTCTTGATGAGCTGCCGGTAGATACTCTGGCCGATTACGAGCAGGAAATGTATATCTACATTGCCGCCAACGAACCGTCCATTTTTGAGGAATTGAAGGAACAGCAAGCCATTTCGTCCTCACTCGAAGAGAAGATGAAAAAGACATTGACCTCCTTTGGTGAGACTTTTAAGGCAACCAAGGGCCTCAACTAAGAAAGGATACATCCCATGCCTGGATTAAAGGATGTCAAAGATAAGATAGCCGGCGTTAAAAAGACCTCGCAGATCACCAAGGCGATGAATATGGTCGCCTCGGCAAAATTGCGGGGCGCGCAGGACAAGATGGAGTCATTCCGGCCTTATGCCGAGAAATTCGCTGAAGCCATGAGCCAGTTGTCCGGCGGCATCGAGGCCGGGAATCTGCCCCTGATGGAAGTGAGGGACCCCAAAAAGGTCGAAATCATCGTCGTCACCTCCGATCGCGGGCTCTGCGGCAGTTTTAACGCTCATATCATCAACACCGCCGTCCAGCTCAAGAAAGAGTATGAGGCGGAGGGCAAGCAGGTCAGCCTGGTCACAGTGGGCAAGAAGGCCACCAGGGCATTCCGGAAAACCGGCCAGCTCCGGGCTTCATACAATGACATCATGGGTACCTTCCAGATGTTCAACGCCCGTGCGATTTCGCAGGACATCAGCCAGAACTTCATCGACGGCAACAGCGATCAGGTCGATCTGGTTTACAGCAGATTCAAATCCATCGCCGTGCAGCGGCCGACCAGGGAAGAACTCCTGCCGATCAAGCCCGTGGCCACGGAAGAGGCCGCCGAACCGGCTGCCAAGAGCATCACCGGCGCCTACATCTATGAGCCGGAACCAAGTGAGATCATGGAAGTTCTCCTCCCCCTGTACCTGAACGTTCAGGTCTATCACTCCATGCTCGAAGTCGGGGCCAGTGAGCATGCAGCGCGGATGACGGCCATGGATAATGCCACCACCGCCTGTAAGGATATTATTCACGATCTTACGCAGTTGTATAATAAAGCACGTCAGGCCGCGATTACCGGCGAGTTAATGGATATCGTCGGCGGCGCTGAAGCGCTGAAAGGATAACACTGATACCAGGTTGTACTTAAACAGATAGAGGAGGCCATTCCAAATGGGTGATTCACGAGTTGGTAAAATTATACAGGTCATTGGTCCGGTTGTGGACGTTGAGTTCGAACCGGGTGATTTGCCCGAGATTATGAACGCCATGTTCGTATCAAATCCTGCAATCAACGATACGCCGGACAACCTTGTGCTTGAGGTCGCCCTGCATCTTGGCGATAACGTGGTTCGTTCCGTGGCCATGGATCAGACCGATGGTCTGGTTCGGGGAATGGAATGCCGTGATAGTGGCGCTCCCATTGAGATTCCCGTAGGGAAACCGGCCCTGGGGCGGATCATGAACGTTGTCGGCCGGCCGGTCGACGGCCTGGGTGAGATTAAATCAGACAAGAAAATGGCCATCCATCGCCCGGCCCCGGCATTTGTCGACCAGGACATTGAGGTCAACGTGCTGGAGACCGGGATCAAGGTTATTGATCTCCTGGTCCCCTTCCCCCGTGGCGGTAAAATGGGGCTGTTCGGCGGCGCCGGTGTCGGCAAGACCGTTATCATGATGGAAATGGTCAACAACATCGCCATGCAGCACGGCGGCATTTCCGTCTTCTGCGGTGTGGGCGAGCGGACCCGTGAAGGGAACGATCTCTACATGGAGATGAAAGAGTCAGGCGTTCTCCCCAAAGCAGCCCTGGTGTATGGTCAGATGACCGAGCCTCCGGGAGCCCGTTCCCGGGTGGCGCTCACCGGTTTGACGGCAGCCGAGTACTTCCGCGACGAGGAAGGTCAGGACGTGTTGCTCTTTATTGATAATATTTTTCGTTTTACCCAGGCCGGTTCCGAAGTTTCGGCCCTCCTTGGCCGTATTCCTTCCGCCGTTGGTTACCAGCCGACCCTGGCCAGTGACCTTGGCGCCCTGCAGGAGCGTATTACTTCAACCAACAAGGGTTCGATTACCGCCGTGCAGTGTGTTTACGTGCCTGCCGATGACTTGACCGATCCTGCTCCGGCCACCACCTTTGCCCATCTTGACGGTACGGTTGTCCTTTCCCGGCAGATCGCCGAGCTTGGCATCTATCCGGCCGTTGATCCTCTTGACTCGACCTCCCGTATTCTTGATCCTAATGTTGTCGGGGAGGAACACTACAAGGCCGCACGCGGTGTTCAGGTATCCTTGCAGAAATACAAAGAGCTGCAGGATATCATCGCCATTCTCGGTATGGACGAGCTGGCGGAGGAAGATCAGATTATCGTCACCCGGGCTCGTAAAATACAGCGCTTTCTGTCGCAGCCGTTCCATGTCGCCGAAGTTTTTACCGGCATGGCCGGCAAGTACGTCAAGATTGAAGACACGGTCCGCGCCTTCACGGAAATCCTGGACGGCAAGCATGATGATCTGCCCGAAAGCGCCTTCTACATGGTCGGGACGATTGACGAGGCCGTTGAAAAGGCGAACGCCGAAAAGGCTAACGCTTAAATTGGTTCCCAAGCTGAACTGAGGAATAGAACGATGGCACAGATTCATCTAGAAGTCGTCACCCCTACCGGTCCGATCATCAGCGATGATGTGGATATAGTAACGGCACCGGGTGTTGGTGGCGAATTCGGTATCCTGGCAAACCACGCACCTTTTTTAAGTACGATCAAGCCAGGTACCATGAGCTTCAGTAAGGACAAGAAGACAAAATATCTGATGATCAGCGGCGGCTTTTCCGAGGTTTCAAACAACCGGATCACCTTTCTTGTCGAAAGTGCCGAGTATGGGCAGGACATTGATGTGGAGCGGGCCATGCACGCCAAGGAGCGGGCCGAGAAACGTCTGGCCCAGTTGCAGCAGCAAAAGGAGAAGCATAATCGGGCCAGGGCGGAGGCCGCTTTGCAGCGGGCTTTGGCCAGACTCAAAACTGCCGAAAAGACTCGCTAGCAAGAACTTTACTTTATATATTGAAAAGGCCGCCCGATTGGGCGGCCTTTTTTTTTATCCGAACATGGGTGATTCTGCCTTGCGCGCCCCTTGTCATGCCCGGCTAATTTTGATATATCTTTGTAACTATCCAACTGCACCCTATCTTCGGGCGACCAGCACCGAAGCACCGTAGGTTGGGTAGAGGAACGAAACCCAACAAACCGACTGGGATGACGGAGTATTTAAAAAACGCATTATGCCGGCAGAAAGAAGAAGGCTCAGGCAAAGCTCAGAGTACACAGGGCTCTGAAAAAAAACTCTCGGGGCCTCGGTGAGAGACAATACAAAAGGAGTGATAATGAAACCGAAAGAACGTATGGCCATACCCCGTCAACATCCCAAAGAACTCGCCCCTGAAGAGCGCCGGACCAATTTCAAGGAAGTGACCCAGGGCTATGACGAGGAAACGGCGATCCTTGAGGCAAACCGCTGCCTGCAATGTAAAAAACCCACCTGCCGGCAGGGCTGCCCGATCAATAACGATATCCCGGGGTTCATTGCCCTCCTGCGGGAGAAAAAATTTGAAGAGGCCTACTGGAAGGATCGTGAGACAAACTCCCTGCCGTCGGTCTGTTCACGGGTCTGCCCCCATGAGTTCCAGTGTGAAGGGTCATGTGTTCGCGGCAGAAAGGGTGAGCCGGTGGCTATCGGCATGCTTGAACGTTACCTGACCGACTGGATGGTTGCCAACAAGAAGGATATGACCAGGGAATGCGCGCTGCCCGTCGGCAAAAAGGTCGCCATCGTCGGTTCCGGCCCCGCCGGCATGTCTGTCGCCCACTACCTGGCGCATGAGGGCTACACTTGCACTATTTTTGAAAGTCTACCGGTTTTCGGCGGCATGTTGGCCGTCGGCATTCCTCATTACCGGCTGCCGCGCGACATCATCGGCGCGGAACTCTATGCCCTGAAGAGCTGCGGGGTAGAGATCATGACCGGGGTAACCATCGGCCGGGATCTCACCCTGGTACAGTTGAAAGAAAAAGGCTACGAGGCGGTTTTTCTCGGCGTCGGGGCCCATGAGAGCAAGAAACTCGGCATTGAAGGCGAGGAAGGCACCGAGGGGGTTGTACACGGTGTCGATTACCTGCGCAAGGTCCTCACCGGCGAGGATATCGATATCGGCAGCAAGGTCGTTGTTGTCGGCGGCGGCAATGTCGCCATTGACGTCGCCCGGACCGCCCTGCGCACCGGCGTCGCCGATGTGTTTATTCTTTATCGCCGGACCAAGGCGGAAATGCCCGCCGCCAAGGTCGAGATCCAGCATCTTGAGGAAGAGGGAGTCCGCATCGAGATGCTGGCCGCCCCGGTAAAAATCCTGTCGGAGAACGGCCGCTTGACGGCGCTGGAGTGCATTCGCATGGAACTTGGCGAACCGGATGCCTCCGGCCGGCGCCGACCGGTGCCCAGGGAAGGCTCGAATTTTACGATCAAGGTGGACGCCGTTATCCCGGCCATCAGCCAGAGAGTCCAACACACGGCGGACAAGGGCGTGGACATGAAGGTGACGCCATGGGGAACCTATGACGTGGACCCGCAGACCCTGCAGACGAGCGTCGACTGGATTTTTGCCGGCGGCGATAACGTGCTCGGCCCCCAGACCGTGGCCAAGGCGGTTTACCAGGGCAAGGTGGCTGCCGAGTCCATCCAGTGTTTCCTGGAAGGAAGAGACCTGAAGGCCGACCGGCGCTTCCCCTGCCACATGGCAGAAAAAAAGTAACTAGTGTTCATCCGGAAACGGTCTTTTCGGATCCTGCGCGGGAATGACGGGTTCTACGTTCTGTTTGTCATTCCAGCGCGGGGATCCAGCGGTGTAAAGATTGCAAGACCATCTCCGGCATCCGTCATCCCCGCGCAGGCGGGGATCCAGCCGTAGGGTGCATTCCATGCACCTAAATTGGTGCGTCAAACGCACCCTACGTCCTTAATGTAGCCATACAAGGCGGGAATCCAGTCATTTACCGGCATTCCTTGAGATGCTACAAATAAAAGAAGCGGCAAACGGCGTTTCCCAACGAACACTGACTACAGGTGCAGGGCCGCGGTGGTATGGTATTCCACGTAGCCGGCAATGCCGTCGGCTATCTGATCGGCAATGTCCCGGAGATACTTACCCTGCCGGAGGTGGGCCGCGTTTTCGGGATTGCTGATAAAGGAGATTTCCGTCAGTATGGCCGGCATTTCGGCCCCGATCAGCACATAAAAGGGCGCCTGCTTGACGCCCAGGTTTTTTACCTTGTATTGATCTTCGTCCAGGCCGGAAACCAAGCTGTTCTGCACATACTCCGCCAGCCGGGATGATTCCTCAATCTTCGAGTTCTGCATCAGGTCGGACAGGATGTCCTGCAGGTCGCTGATATTGTGGGTGCTGGTGGCATTTTCACGAGCCGCGACCCGCATGGCCTCCGTATTGGTTGCCAGGTTCAGGTAAAAGGTCTCAATCCCCCTGACCGCCGGCGAGGGGTGGGCGTTGACATGGATGGAGACAAAGAGGTCGGCTTTTTTCGTGTTGGCAATGGCAATCCGTTCCTCCAGGGGTAAGAATACATCCCGGTCCCTGGTCAGAATGACCTCGTAATGATATTTTTTTCGTAACCTGGCGGCGGTTTCCCTGGCCACGGTCAGGACAATGTTTTTTTCCTTCAGACCAAAGGCCATGGCGCCCGGATCCTTGCCGCCGTGGCCCGGATCAATGACGATGCGGTGGACGCCCAGGCCGAGCTGCAGGGCCAGCGAGAGCTTCGACTCGCCGGTTTCCGGGTTTTCCGCGGCTGCGGTCCCGGCTGGTCTTTTTTTCCGATCTTTCAGAACGATCAGGGGCGGGTTCTCCGTCCCGCTTATCCCAGGCTGCTCCTTTTTCTCTTTTTCCCCGGCCGCTTTGTTGCCAGGAACGATTTCGGCCACTGCCTGTTTTTCGCTCTTGGCCGCTGCCGGTGCAGTTTCCGGCACAACTTCCGG
>VAPE01035646.1_pt1 | contig 10533 bp, 10 predicted proteins | sample 3393911 | NCBI WGS metagenome assembly VAPE01 (sample SAMN08290436, study PRJNA428436) | hydrothermal vent metagenome | isolation source: Deep-sea hydrothermal vent chimney | place: Atlantic Ocean: South-mid Altantic Ridge | reverse complement strand
CTGCCTGCATAACAGGGGATTTAACTCTTTGTAGTTCTTAAGCATTTCGCTTGGCCACTTGAATCCTTGAAGCCCTCCCTTCTCTGTTATCTCTGCATCTGAAAGTATCTTTAACGTATCGACCTATACCCTTCAGGAAGACCTCTTTTAGAAAAAACAATCTGCCATACCTGATTCTCTCTTGAACGAAATAAACCTGCACAGAATAGCAGGTAATACTTCCACATCCTGTAAAATCTTTCATCATAATTTGACTTTATCTTATTCCAATTATTGTCAAAATTTGCATACCACGCCATAAGTGTTTTATCATAATCGGCGTTGAAATTATGCCAATCTTCCATGACGAAGAACCCTTCAATTGCACCTCCTATTTGTTTAATCGAAGGTAACAGGGCATTAGGAAAGATATATTTATCGATCCAGGGGTCTATGCAAACTGTTGATTCATTTCCACCGATAGTCTGCAATAAAAATAAACCATCATCCTTCAGGCAACGGTTCACGACTTTCATGTATGTCCTGTAATTTTTGTAACCGACATGTTCAAACATGCCCAGAGAGATTATACGGTCAAATTTACCGGTAACATCCCTGTAATCCTGCAACTTGATCTCTACAGGCATCCCCCCGCATAATGTCTCTCCCAGTTCTACCTGTTCTCTGGACACTGTAATCCCCGTTACCTCAGCTTTATATTTCTCTGCAGCATATTTCGCAAAACTACCCCAGCCGCAGCCGATATCAAGTATTTTCATGCCGGGTTGCAACCCTATTTTCCGGCAAACTAAATCCAACTTTTTCTCCTGAGCATCGTTAAGCGTATGTGCATCCTTCCAATAAGCACAAGTATAAACCATTCGCCTGTCAAGCATGTTTTCATACAGGTCATTACCAAGGTCGTAATGCCTTTCGCCGATCTGAAATGCCCGTCTTTTTGATTGCATATTAATGATTCTCGACAGTAGAACCTTGAAAAGCAGTATCCGGTCCTCTTTGACCTTGTTCTCTATTTGAGATCGGACTATCCGGTCGAAAAATTCGTCAAGTTGGTCGCAATCCCACCAACCATCCATATAGGACTCTCCAAGTCCAAGTGAGCCCCGGGTTAAAACCCTTTGGTAAAAATTTTCATTATGAACTCTCAGGTCCCAGGGATTATGCCCGTTAATCTCTATTCCGGCTAAGGATAAAATCTTCTCTGCAGCGCTTCTGAATTTGTCTGTTTTCATTTTTCAGTTACCCCACTTTGAAAAAGTCCTCAAAAACCTTGTAGTCTGAACAGGCTTTCACTTTGTGGAAAAAAAGTGTGTTGTCTGTCTTCCCTTACAGATCCTCCCCCTTTTTAAGTTATAGCAGATAATATGATCATTGTCAAGGGAGACTATCCGGGCAATAAAACATGATATACTCATAATTTGATGACAGGTTTCTTGAGTTTCTGCTTATTTTAAGATATTACTTTATATTTATGAATTATTTATGAATAATTCATTACCCAGCCCGTATCGATTCGAACGGATCGTCTCTCCAAGCTAATACGCAAGTGAGCACTTTCCAACTGACTCAACCTACGACGTAGAGCAAGGTCACTACGATACCTATATATAGGATTGTCTGCAGCCCGTAGTATTCTTTACCGGCAGTACTTCCAATATCACTTGGAATTTTAATTTAGAGAAGGTGCGGATTTGTGTCATTTGAAGCGTAAAGAAAGCTCTTTAAGCTCTTTTTTCCATTGCCTTGCCGACTTCTTATGCCCTTGCATCTTTTTGCCTGTCCTTTTATATTGATGGCTCACTGCCGATGGACTGATATCCCCCACCCGCGCTGCTATCTCTCTGTTTAATGCCGATGTATGCCCTTTTGCCAAATATACAAACATTTCCCGTGCCCGTCTCTCATCATCTGAGCCTTGCACTTTTCCTGTCGTCTTCAAGCCTTTTACTCCATAATACTCACATATTTCTTGATACAGCTCATCTAACTCCACTTTTCCCTCAAATACCCTCTTTGCAGTCACTCCTTTCAGCCTTCGCTCCTTCTTCAATCCCTTTAATACCTTTTTGACAAACTCTTTACTCCCAAGGATTGCCTGTCCCACTATCTTCTCTACCGGATATCTTGTTTGATTATCTACCCCTGACTCTACATATTCTCTATATTTCCTCTGTCTTGTCTTCGGTCTTTTCCCACACTCATCTATTAGCCATTCCGTACTCAGCCAATCAGGACTCTGCTTCTTTCCAATGTAGTACCTGTAGCTGCTCCACGGATACTTCTCAGGAGATTTCACCATACCTGCCCGCACAGGATTGAGGTGAATGTATCTGCTTAATTCCAGGAGATAGCTCTCCTTCTCTACGCACAATGACTTGTATCTCCCTGCAAAGACATGGCCCGTCAATCCACGATATCTCCGCAGATAACTCCCGTAGCTCGACCCGATATAGTGCATCGCCTTTGTGAGTTCCCCCTCCGGCGTTGATATGATTAAATGATAGTGGTTTCCCATGATGCAGTATGCATAGACTTCGATACCATACTTCTGCACCGCCCGCTGGAGTATCTCTACAAAATACTCTCTGTCACCGTCATCAGAGAAGATCTGTTCGCCCTGATTCCCTCTCGACAGGATATGATATACCGCCCCTTTGTACTCTATTCTCAACGGCCGCGCCATGGCGGTATTTTAGCATATTATGCTATTCTTGTCACGATTCAGGGGCTGACCCCGGTGGTTTTTGGACGACTTCCATGTATGTGCTGTAGTTTTTATAACCGACATGTTCAAACATGCCCAGAGAAACTATACAGTCAAATTTGCCGGTAACATCCCTGTAATCCTGGAACTTGATCTCAACGGGCAACCCTTTACATAATGTCTCTCCAAGTTCTACCTGTTTTCTGGACACTGTAATCCCCGTTACCTCAGCTTTATATTTCTCTGCAGCGCTTCTGAATTTGTCTGTTTCCATTTTTCAGTACCCCCGAATGTGAAAAAGTTCTCAGAAACTCTTGTAGTCTGAACAGGCTTTCACTTTGTAGACAAAAAGTGTGTTGTCTGTCTTCCCTTACAGGTCCTCCCCCCCTTTTAAGTTATAGCAGATAATCTGACCATTGTCAAGGGAGAGTATCCGGCCAATAAAACATGATATACTCATAATTTGGTGACAGGTGTATGTATTGCCCTTTCTGCTTATTTAAATATTACTTTATATTTATGAATTATTTATGAATAACCCCCTACCCAGCCCTCACTGTGTTCTTATCTTCAGCTTCTATTTTATAGACATCTTGCCATAACACGGGATTACGATGAACAGTCATATCGCCCCCTTGACTCAAGAATATGAATATCGATATAATTAAAGCATACAGAGGAGGTGCATATTATGCGTGCAACATTAAACATACCTGACGATCTCCTTTCCGAAGTGCAGAAGATTACCGGAGAAAAGTCCAAAACCAGGGCTATTACCATTGCCATGAAGGAGTTTGTAAGACAGAAGAAGATAAAGGAACTCCTTGCACTCAGAGGAAAGATTGTGATTGAAGATGTAACAGAGGAACTTGAAAAACTTGAACTTCAGGAGATGGAAGAGGATGATAAAAGATGGCGTAGTGGCTGATACATCTATTTTAATAGAATTCTTCAAAGGTAAAGAGCCAATTTCCAGCGAAGTTGAAAAACTCTTAAAGGAAAATCGTCTTGTTATAACAGGTATAATTATTGCCGAACTTCTACAGGGTGTTAAAAGCAAAAAAGAAGAATACAAGATTTCCGTACTCTCAGAGGCAGTAGAAATCTTAGAACTTCCTACGGATATATGGTTTAAAGGGGGCAAAATTTCCTCTTCTTTGAGAAGAAAAGGAATAAACCTGCCTATAACAGATGTTGCCATCTCAGCCCTTGCCATTGAATACAACCTCTCGGTCTTCACCCTTGACAAACACTTCGAACTGGTTCCCGATGTAAAAATATATACATTCTGAATACTTGCAATCTCATATCCCAATCTTCCATATCCAGAATCTCTGTATACCCTTCGATCAAGGAAAAGACCGTGTCCGTGAGCATATCCGGCATAGCACTTTCGTCATCGTCATTCCTTCGGAAGCAGGAATCCAGTATAATCCTTAGAGGAAATTGAAAGATATAAAAACGATATGCATAAAGAGGGTATAGAGGCTGCTGTATCTGAATTATTAATCGTCTCAAAATAGTATGGACATATTATTAAAAAAATCCCTCCTAAACTCCCTTTGCCAAAGGGAGGGATTATCCCCCTCTTTGCCAAAGAGGGGCGAGGGGAGATTTTTAGATTAATGTCGGTTCAATTATGAGACGATTAATAATTAGGCATGCATTAACCTTTCCCCCGCATCCCATGTTTATCCTGTACATCCTGTCTAAAAGAAAAGTCTGAAACGTCAGTCTAAGAATAAAGATGAATTCAGACAGGATTAACAGGATAAAAGAGAGAGACTATGGTAGATAAGAATCTTGTTTAATCTGTCATCCTGTACATCCTGTCTAATTCCCGGCTTTTCTTATTAATGGTCTTTTTTTCTAAACCATCATCTGCCTGGAAACTTGACATCATCCCGGCCGGGATGTTATCTTCAGTTGAACATATGTTCATGCGTTCTTTAGAAACCTTGATGTTGCTGCATACTGTGCAAAACTATTGACAGCTAAGAAAGTAAAGGTATAGGATTGTATCATGCCGCGACAGCCAAGATTAGACATCCCTGGAGCCTTGCACCATATTATGGTAAGAGGAATAAATAAAACAGATATTTTCATAGATGACCAGGAAAGAGTGAATTTTTTACATAGGAAAAATTAAGCCTGGCAAGAGGCCCTACGTGTCATGAGGTTTATTTGAAATCTTTAAGAGGAGTCAATAAAATGAAAGCTCTTTTTATATTGGTATCCCTTTTGTTGGGTGTTGCCTCCTTCTGCCGCCCGGTCTTTGCAGAAACGCCAAGAGAAATCGTAAAAAGGGCAGACGATATGTGGCATGGCAAAAGCAGCGTTTCAGAAGTCACAATGACCGTCATCAGACCTGCCTGGACCCGGAAAATTTCGACCAAAGCATGGATGCTGGAACCTGATTATGCATTAATCTTAATTACCGGACCTGCAAAAGACAAGGGAATTGCGACACTGAAACGTAAAGATGAACTCTGGAACTGGATACCTGCGATTCAGCGAGTAATAAAAATTCCTCCATCCATGATGCTGCAACCGTGGATGGGTTCCGATTTCACCAATGATGATTTGGTACGGGAATCTTCCGTGGTAGACGATTACATCCAGAGTTTGCTCGGAGAAGAAAAAATCGATGGGTATGTATGCTACAAAATAAAATTAATGCCCAAACCGGAAGCAGGTGTAGTTTGGGGAAAAGTAATAATGTGGGTTTCGAAAAAGGGTTATATGGAATTAAAAACCGAATATTATGATGAAGAGGGTAAATTGGTCAAAACATTAACCGGTAGTGAAGTTAAAAAAATGGGAGGCCGGATCCTTCCCTCTCATTGGGAAATGATTCCTGTAAACAAGCCGGGGCACAAAACAGTGTTGGATTACCGCTATATAAAATTTAATGTAAAGATCAAGCCGTCTTTCTTTTCATTACAAAATATGAAACGAGTGCGGTAGAAAGTGGACGGATTCATGTATCTGACACTAAGCTGGCGAAATTTGTGGCGCAACAAGAGACGAACGCTCATTGCTGTAGCTTCCGTGCTTCTTGCTGTCCTTGTCGCTGTTGTGATGCGTTCAATGCAAGACGGATCTTACGCATATATGATCCGCTCGTCGGTCAAATTTTACACCGGCTACCTGCAGGTGCAGGGAAAAGGTTATTGGGAAAATCGTTCGCTGGATCGCAGCATTGTTATTGATGAAAAACAGCGAGGAGAGATTTTGCAAATTCCTCACATCACTTCCATAGTGCCGAGACTTGAGGCCTTTTCGCTGGTCTCATTTAAAAAGACTACAAAAGTGGCGCAAATCATCGGAATTGACCCGGTAGCGCAAAGCAACATGACCGGCTTGAGGAAAAGGCTGGTACAGGGTAAATATTTAACGAATACATCCAATGGGGTATTAATCGCACAGGGATTAGCCGATATGCTTAAAATCGGCGTCGGTGATAGTGTTGTGCTTTACGGACAGGGCTATCACGGCAACATTGCCGCGGCAAGGCTGCCGGTTGCGGGCATTGTCAGGTTCCCGATTCCGGAAATGAACAACGCTACGGTCTTCCTGACGCTGACCAATGCTCAGAATACATTTTCCGCTTACGGCAGAATAACCTCACTGGCGATCATGTTGGACGATATCAGGAACCAGACATACGTTCATAATGCACTAAGTTCAATGTTAAGCGGGCAATATACCATCATGTCCTGGGAAGAGATGATGCCTGATCTGGTACAGGGCATCGAGCTGGATAATGCAAGCGGATTGATCATGCTGGTCATTCTTTACATCGTCATTGCTTTCGGCGTCTTCGGCACCGTCATGATGATGACCACGGAGCGGGCAAAGGAATTCGGCATCTTGATATCGTTAGGGATGAAAAAAACGAAACTCATCCGGGTAACGACATTGGAAACCGTATTTCTTGCCTCCCTGGGCGCGATCGCAGGTGCTGTGGTTAGCTTGCCTGTTATTGCTTATCTTCATTACCACCCGATCCCCGTTACCGGCGCAGTTGCAGCTTTTTATAAGTTATTCGGCGTTGAGAACCCTGTTTTCTATTTCAGCATGGATCCAGGGCTCTTCATTCACCAGGCAATTGTTGTTTTGCTCATCGCACTGTCGACAGCGCTGTATCCACTATTCTTCATCAAAAAATTACAGCCGGTGCAGGCAATGCGGAATTAATAAGGAGAACATCAGATGATCGAATCTCTTGCATGGAAAAATACCTGGAGAAACAAGAAACGCAGTTTCATCATTGTTCTCGCCATCGCCCTGGGATTGTGGGGCTCTCTTTTGGCCGGTGCAATCTGGATGGGCTGGGGTGAATCTATGGTCAATACGGCGATTGACCGTGATCTGTCTAATATACAGATTCATAAGAAGGGATATACCAGGAATAAAGAGATTCCAAATTTCATTCCCGATGGATTTCGAATTCTCAAGGAAACACAACAAATTCCTGGAGTACAAGCCGTTTCCGGAAGAACGCTCGTTGAGGCCATGGCTGCCTCTCCGGTATCGACCTTTGGAGTAAAAATCGTGGGCATTATTCCCGCCAGGGCAAAAAAAGTAACGGATATTCATAACATGCTCATAGAAGGAAACTATTTTACAGGAAGGACCAGGAATCCAATTATTATCGGCAAAAAACTGGCTGACCGGCTGGGTTTGAAACTCCATTCCAAAATCGTCCTGAGTTTCCAGGGTATGGATGGTTCGCTCAATTATGCGGCATGCAGAATTGTCGGAATTTACAAAACCAACTCTGCACTTTTTGACCAATCGAATGTTTTTATGCAACAATCCGATCTGTTCCGTCTTTTAAACACTAAACCGGTCATCCACGAAATTGCCATCAGGACGGACTCATCGCGGATTATGCCAAAAGTCTATGTTGCACTGAAGACAAAATATGCCCATCTGTCCGTGCAAACATGGAAAGAGCTTGCACCGGATGTAGCCTTGACCTCAGTTGCTATGGAAAGCTATACCTATATGTTCCTCGGCCTCATTCTATTTGCCCTGCTTTTCGGTATAACAAACACCATGTTGATGGCTGTGATGGAACGCGTTCGGGAACTTGGGGTGCTGATAGCGGTCGGCATGAAAAAAGAAAAGGTTGTTGGCATGATCCTGCTGGAGACCGTTCTGCTTTCAATTACAGGAGGTGTTACAGGAATTGTGATCGGAGGGCTTTCCATTGCGTATTTTTCCCATACAGGAATCGATCTTTCCGCCTTTGCTGCCGGTATGGAAACCTTTGGTGCAAGCACATTGGTCCATCCCTTTCTGCCTCTGGATATGTACATCGCCCTGCTGGTTATGGTCGTGGCAACGGCGATTCTCTCTGCGGTACTGCCGGCATGGAACGCCGTCCACATTCAACCGTCGGAAGCGATCAGGTCTTATTGATTTATCAATCGCCAGAGAAGCAACAGGAAGCTCCCCGCCTAAAAGGCAGGGCACCAAACAAGGAATAATTTTATTAATGACCATTCAACTGATATATTCCCTCCTTTAGTAAAGGGGGGAGATATGACCCGGGCAGCTTTAAATTATTCGCTTATGATACAGGAGGTTTAAAATGCCGCTGATTGAACTACATAATGTGAGCAAAACATATAACACTACCGCCGTTCCGATACAGGCCGTCGAAAATATAAATCTGGAAATTGAAAAGCAGGAATTTACCGCGATCGTCGGTCCATCAGGTTCCGGCAAAACGACGTTATTAAATCTGATTGGTGGATTGGATAAACCAACGAAAGGCACCGTCCTGATTGAAGGGACGGATCTATCTACTTTGAAACCTAATGCACTTATAGATTTCCGATTGCATCATATCGGCTTCGTCTTCCAGGCTTACAACCTGATACCTGTGTTCAGTGCCAGGGAAAATGTGGAATTTATTATGCTTTTGCAGGACATTCCTAAAGCTGAACGAGAAAAACGAGCTATTGAACTACTGGAAGCAGTGGGATTGGGAGATAGAATTAACAGCCGTCCGTCTCAATTGTCGGGAGGTCAGCAGCAACGGGTGGCAGTCGCCCGTGCGCTGGCATCACGCCCGAATTTTGTTCTGGCGGATGAACCAACAGCTAATCTTTCTCACGCCGCAGAATCCCTGCTCGACATGATGGTTCAATTAAACAGGGATTATGAAATGACCTTTGTTTTTTCGACTCACGATCCGCGCGTTATCAAACGCGCTCGCCGTGTTGTAACGTTAGAAGACGGAGCCGTTATATCAGATGTTGCAACAGCAGTGTAAAACAGGGAGCTCTTGTTTTTATGAGAAAAAACGAATCTTAAACAGGCTGCTCTGTCTTTATTTACAAGGATATTAGGATGAGGATAAAAAAAACTCTAATAGGCTATCTCATATTATTGCTTCTCTTTATCTTTCCACTTCCTGTTTCGGCACAGCTTTCATCTTTTGACATAAACGGATATATAAAATACCTTTTCAGTACCTCGAAATCACCCACGGTGGATGAAAGGCTGAATGCAAACCTGATCCACGCCAGGCTGAACGCGCAATGGTATCCGTCAGAAGCGTTCCGGGCTGCGCTGGGACTGCGCATGCAAGGATATTATGGTACCCTAATAGAAAAAACTCCCCACTTTTTGGATCAAATCAAAAGCCATCATGAATATTGCCGGTTGGACTCGGTTTTGTGGAACAGAAAAAAATCCGATGGCTATGCTCAGATAGATCGTTTTTGGCTGGATTACAGCCAGGGCAATCTGGAGACGACCATTGGGCGTCAGCGCATTGCCTGGGGAACAGCACTCATCTGGAACGTTATTGATTTATTCAATCCTCAATCGATCCTCGATTTTGATTATGAAGAAAAGCCCGGAGTCGATGCATTGAGGATACAATATTACACCGGTGCGGTTTCTAAAATCGAATTATCCGTAAGGCCTGGTAAAAACAAGAATAAAACGATTATTGCAGGTTTATTCTCTGTAAATCGTTTTGGCTATGATTTTTATGGAATTGCAGGGGACAGAAACAATCGTTGGGTTTTGGGTGGAGCCTGGTCGGGAGCTATTGGTAAAGCAGGGTTTCGGGGTGAATTTCTAATCAGTGAAGCACCGAACAAAAGCGCTCCGGCAATGCCTCCGGACCTGTCTGATTTTGGAACTTCCTTTTTTAAGTACGATAAACCGACGGCCAGTGCCGTATTATCTGCAGACTATACCTTCCCAAATTCTCTTTACATCCATACGGAAGCTCTTTATAACAGCATCGGCAAAACCAAAAATGCAGGGGCATTCTATCAGGAAGCATTGCAGGCGGGCTTGCTTTCGCCCTCCCGATGGTCCATTTTTCAGGAATTTGCCTATGACATAACTCCGTTATTACGCGGAAGCATCTTCGCCATTTTCAACCCCGATGACAGATCCTCGGTCATTGTGCCCCAATTCACATGGTCGATTGTAACAAATCTGGATTTCACCCTGATTGGATTTTTTGCTGATGGTGCTCATTATACCGAATGGGGAGATTACGGGAACTCGGTATTTACACGGTTTAAATATTCCTTTTAAATCCGGTATCACAGGAATAAGGATATCTTTTTTATCATAGTAGTGCCATTGCTGAGTTTCTTAACAATATGCTCTCTTCATCTGAAACTGCTTTTGAATCGGCGGCGGGGTTTGAAATATCATTTGTGAAATGACTGTCTGACAAGAGATGATGGTCATGATAAAAATACGCCACGGCAAGACAATTAATGTGAAATGTGTAGACCTGACCCCGGAGGTTTTTCCCGGTTACGAATTGCTGACTATCATTTTTT
>VAPE01007986.1_pt1 | contig 10533 bp, 9 predicted proteins | sample 3393911 | NCBI WGS metagenome assembly VAPE01 (sample SAMN08290436, study PRJNA428436) | hydrothermal vent metagenome | isolation source: Deep-sea hydrothermal vent chimney | place: Atlantic Ocean: South-mid Altantic Ridge | reverse complement strand
GGCGCATCTGCTGCGTTGGCAACTCGTTGATATCACACCAGGATAATCAACCTCGTTGCCGCCTTGCATCTGCACCGTTCTCGAACGCTCACGGATTCAGGTAGAATTGCATGAAACGAAGAATACTTGGTCTTGACATCAACGATGATCTGCTCGCCGCCGTGGTCGTTGAGCGAAGGGCCGGTGAAAAGCGGATCATTTCCTGCGGCTATGTCCGGCTTGAGGACCAGGACTCAATTCCCGGGCAGCTTCCCGCCCTGCTTGAGCAGGTCGGCTGGCAGACCGGTGATTGTATCTGCGGCATCTCCCTCGTCGGCTGCAGCCTGAGAAATTTCACCCTCCCCTTTACCGATCAGAAAAAGATCAGGCAGGTCCTGCCCTTTGAGTTGGAAGACCAGCTCCTTGCCCCGGTCAGCGAACAGGTCCTGGAATATATCGTGGCCGGTACGTCCGGTGGCGCCAGTCACCTGTTGGTTGCGGGGCTGGAAAAAGAATATCTGCAGCTGTATCTGGACGGCCTCGGCCGTTCCAATCTGAACCCGGAAACGATTACCCTGCGGACAATGGCCCTGGCCGGGCAGTTTCTGGAGAGCGGGGCAACCGGCGATTTTCTCATGCTTGATGCCGGACTGCATGCCATGAACATGCTCATCTGCCACCATGGTCGGATTGTGTTTGTCCGGCGTCTGCCCTATCCGGACCGGATGTTTACCGTTCAGCCTTTTACCTTTCGGGACGGCCGGGCGGGTATTGCCCAGCATGACGAGGCCGTATCCTGCATCGCCGGCATCTGTGACGCGGTGCGGCGGAGCATGGACTTTTTCCGGCTCGACAGCGGCTTCGATATAGCCCCGGAGCAGGTGATCCTGACCGGCTGCATGGTCCGGGCCGAGGTTTTTCAGGCCACCATTCAGGCGGAACTCGGCCTGGAGGCCTCGGTAGGGGACCTGCGGCGCGATGCCGGCGTTACCGTAAGAAGAGAGGCTGCGGAACATTGGCAGCCGGCCTGTCTCGATCATGCCCTGGCGCTGGCCCTGACCGGTCTGAAGAAAAAACAGCCGGTCAATTTTCGGCAAGATGAATTCGCCCCGAAAAAGATGTTTTTTGCCACCAGGCGGCAACTGCTTGCCGCCTCGATCATGCTGGCGCTTCTGGCCGGCGGCGGCCTGGTCCTGTTCTGGACGCATTATCTGACCCTGCAGAAGCGAAATGCCGCCCTGACCGGGGAGATGACGGCCATTTTCAGGGAAACGTTTCCCAAGGCGACCCGGATCGTCGATCCGCTGATCCAGATGCGGGCCGGACTCAGGACGGTGCTGGAGCCGGCCGCCGTCATCCCGGTTTTTTCCGGCGATAAAAGGGTATTGAATATTCTGGCCGACATTTCGGCACGCACCCCGAACTCCCTGAAAATCCATGTCGCCCGCCTGGTTATCGATCAGAAAACAGTGGTGATAAAGGGGACCACGGATAGCTTTAACAGTATCAACGTCATGCAGAGCAGTCTCGGGAAATCACCCCTCTATGACGAGGTCAAGATCATCTCGGCCACCGCGGACAAGGACAAGGGGCTGGTTCGTTTTGCCCTCCGCTTGCGTCTTGGAGGGGTGTCATGAAACAACTCGCCCGCCGGGAGCGGCTCGCCCTGATCGCGGGCGGCATATTCGTGGCGCTTTTTGTGGTGATGCAATTTGGTGTTTTCCCGATCCTTGATCACTGGCACCGGTTGCAGCGGGATATCGACGTCCGCAGCAAGGCCCTGGTCGAGATGCGTGATCTGCAGTCGCGTTATCGCCGGCTGCACGGGAAGGCCAATTCCCTGACCCGGCAATTGAGCCGCCGGTCGCCGGATTTCAGCCTCTTTTCTTTTCTTGAAAAGACGGCGGCCCAGGCCGGAGTCAAACAGAGCATCGCCTATATGAAGCCGTCGGCGACCACCGATGACGGGGCCTTGCGGGAGATGCTGGTCGAGATGAAGCTGCAGGCGGTCAGCCTGCAGCAACTGGTTGATTTTCTCCGGCTCGTCGAGTCGCCGGAAAACGTCGTGGCCATCAAGCGGATTGCCATTCAGCAGGACACGAAAGAAGAGTCAACCCTTGACGTGATTATGCAGGTGGTCAGCCTTAAACCAGCAGTTGCTGCCGCCGGTGAGCAGCAGGGGGCGCGCTAAATGAAAACCAGGATGATCCGCGGTATTTTCGCGGCCCTTGGTTATCTGGGCTATACGCTTGCCGTTCTGGCCCTGCTCCTCTGGTTTCTTTTCCCGGCCGCCAGTGTCCGGGCATGGCTGGAGATGCAACTTGACGGACTCAATCCGGCGCTGACCTGGCAGATTCAGGGCCTGCATCTCACCGCGCCCGCGGGGCTGACTGCGACTGACATTCGCGTCAGCGACGGCGACCAAGCTACACCGCTTCTGCGCATCGACCGGCTTACCGTCAGGCTGGACCCGGCGGTGCTGCTGGCGCCCAAAAAAGAAGTCCCCCTGTCATATTCTCTGCAGACCCTGGGCGGGACGGTAAAAGGCAAGGTCCGGGTCGACCGCGCCGGGAGCGGGATGAGATGTTCCGGCACCATGCGGAATCTGCGGATCGGCCGGATGAAAGGGGTCTGGCGGGAAATAGGGCGAACCGTGACCGGTAACCTTTCGGGACGGTTTACCTGGCAAGGGACGTGGCGGCAGCCGGCGCTCGGCTCTCTGCGGGCCGATTTTATCCTGAGCGCCGGCGATATCGGCCTGCAGCAACCCATCCTGAGTCTCGATCGCCTGAAGTTCAGCCGCATGAGCGCCAGGGTCTCCCTGAAAAAGCGGGTCGTGACCTTGGCGGCCGGCAAGGTGGAGTCCCGGCTTTTTTCAGCCGGGTACGGTGGCACCATTACCCTGGCGCCCTACTTTCAGGAGAGCGGTATCAACATTCAGGGTTTCCTGGCCCCCCGCCCCGAGCTGCTCAGCCGGTTGCATGATGATGCGGTCGTGTCGTTGATCAGGGAGCAGCTGCGGGACGGCAAGTTGTCGTTTACGGTCAGCGGCACTCTGCTGGAGCCCGGTATCCTGTTTCACGGGCTGTCCGGGGTAATTGATGGTGTCATAGAGAGGAGCGTGAGATAGCCGTGATCCGTGTTGTTATCAAACTGGTGCTTATTTTCGTTCTGGTTTACGCCGGGGTGGCCGTGTGGTACGGTCATCTCGAGGATACCCTGCGCAAGGACATGCGTCTGCACGAGATCGCGGTTCAGCGGCAGCCCCGGAAGACGACGAAGATCTTGCGGCAGCGCCCGGATTATAGAATAATAATCGAGAGAAATATTTTCCAGGCTGTTATCGGGCCAGGGCAGGGCGGGGATGAATACCTGGAGCCCACGGCCCTCAAACTATCGTTGCTGGGCACGGTCTCCGGCACGAAAAGGGACGCCCGGGCGATCATCGTTGACGAGCAGAAAAAGAAGCAGGATCTCTACAAGATAGGAGATTCGGTCCAGGGGGCGTTGATTCAAAGTATTGAACGGGGGAAGGTCATCCTGCAGGTGAACGGCCGCCGCGAGGTCCTGCTCCTCAAGGATCGTCAGGGTGGCGGCGGGCCGGGCCGGCGGCAGTTGCCGCCGGAGCCGTTGATGAGAAGTCTGAGAGCCCGCCTGACCGGGACCGGGGAAGAACGGCTCGTGCCGCGCATTCAGCCCCGTCGTCGTTCCAGTTACCGGCTGCCTCTCTCTGTTCGGAAAGAACGGGGGGAGATGGAAAAGGCGGCCGTTCCGGCAGCAGATGATTCGGCCCCGCCGGAGCCCCGAAATGATGGCCCGGCGACTGATGCCGGGGAGTTTTCTAATGAGTAGCAATCATGGAGAATGATTTGAAAAACACGGACGGATTCACGGTATTCCGCCTGCCGGGCCATTTTTACCGGCTGCTGGTGCCGGTACTGGTCTTGTGCTGCTTCCTGGTTTTATTCTCCGGCCCGGGGGCCGGGGCGGCTGGACAGGTGCGTCATCAGACGACGCATCAGGTAAAACAAGGCCAGGCAAAACTGAAACAAGACCAGGTCAAACAGCGCTATGTCACCATTGATTTCAATGATGTTGATATCAATATTTTTATTAAGTATATCAGTGAGTTGACCGGCAAGAACTTTGTGGTGGACCGGGCGGTCAAAGGCAAGGTGACCATTCTCTCTCCCACCAGGATTTCCGTGAAAGACGCCTATCGCGTTTTCGAATCCGTTCTTGAAGTGCATGGTTTTACCACTGTCTCCAGCGGCTCAATCATTAAAATCGTCCCGGATGTCGAGGCCCGCTCCAAAGGCATCCCCACTATCCGGCAGGGGGGCACGGCCTATCCCGAGGATAGGATGGTCACCCAGTTGATTCACCTCAAACATGCCAGCCCCGAGCAAGTGAAAAAGATGCTGGCGCCGCTGGTTTCAAGGACCAGCGTGGTGATTGCCAGCCCTGATTCGGGGATGCTGATTATTACGGATGTGCAGTCGAATATCAAGCGATTGCTGGGGATTATCAAGGCGATCGATGTGCCGTCAATCGGCGAGGAACTGGTTGTCCTGCAGCTGCAGCATGCCTCGGCCGTCAATATCGCCAAATCCGTGGACCAGCTTTTCCGGCAGCCGGTGAGACGGCTGCGGCGCCGGGAAATAATAAAAATCATCCCCTATGAGCGGACCAACTCGCTTGTTGTTCTGGCCTCCAAGGTCAATGTCCGGAAGATCAGAAAACTGATTACCCGGCTTGATGTCGAAGTGCCGAAAGGCACGGGTAAAATCAAGGTCTATTACCTGCAGCACGCCAATGCCGAAGAACTGGTCAAGGTGTTGACCAATCTGCCGGCCGAGTCCAAGGGCTCGAACAAGCAAAAAGGCAGGGCGCCGCTGATATCACAAAATGTAAAGATCATGGCGGACAAGGAAACGAACTCCTTGATTATCATTGCCCCGCGAGATGAATATACGGTTATCGAGGATGTCATCAAGAAACTCGATGTCCCCCGGCGCATGGTGTATATAGAAGCCCTGATCATGGAGGTGCATGTCAACAAGTCGTTTGACATCGGCGTGCAGTGGGGCGGCGGCGGCAACTTCGCCGATAAAACGGGCCAGGTATACAGTGGCTTCAGCGGCAACCCCGCCCCGAACCAGTACGATGTCCTCAAGGGCCTGCAGAAAAGCCCGGCCGCGCTGCCGGCCGGTTTCTCCTTCGGAATCCTGAAGCAGGGGGTGAAGATAGGTAATGTTTTTTTCCCCAATCTCGGCGCCGTCCTGCAAGCCTACAAGAATGATTCTGATGTCAATATTATTGCGACTCCCCAGATTCTGACCACCGACAATCAGAAGGCCGAGATCAAGGTCGGGGAGAATGTCCCGTACATAACCAGCAAAAATACCACCAGCTCCCAGCAGGATTATACCAACTACGAGTACAAGGATGTCGCCACGACTCTGGACATCACGCCCCAGATCAACCAGTCGGACCTGGTACGCCTGAAGATCGGCGTCGAGGTCATCAAGCTCAAGAATCCCAATGATCTCAGCGGCCATCCGACGACCTTCAAGAGAAGCGCCAATACCACGGTCGTGGTCCATAACAACGAAACCGTCGTCATCGGTGGCATGATCGGCCAGGATACTTCCGTCGGGGAGTACAAGGTCCCCTTGCTCGGTGACATCCCTATCCTGGGCTGGTTATTCAAGAGCCACACGAACTCGAAGGAAAAGACCAATCTCTTCATCTTTATTACCCCGCATATTGTGGAGAATTCGGCTGAACTTGCCGGGCTGTATTATGAGAAGCGTAAAAATATTATGCAGCATATCCAGCCGGTAGCGAGCAACATACCCGGTGATTTCTTTCACAAAAAGCCGGACCCGGATAGTGCCATGGCGCTGTCGGATATCGGTTTTTCCGAGCTCCGTAAAAAGGAGTACGGCAAGGCCCGGCAGTACTTTGAAGAGGCCCTGAATGTCGATCCTGATAATCCCACCGCCCTTTTAAATATGGGGGTTATTTTCGAGCATGAGGGCAACAAGGAGCAGGCCGCGGCCATGTACCGCAAGGTTCTCAAGGTGCAACCGGCGCAACCGGCCGGGAAGGGGAAGGCTGCGGCTGGACCGGGCCGGGTCGTGCGCAAAATGGCCGAGGACAATCTCAAGCGTCTGGACCTGCCGGTGCAACCGCGCTCCGGGCCGCAGTCCTCCGCGACTCCGGTGTCAAGGCCGGGGCGGGCCCCATGAAATCGCTTGGTCTGGTCCTGGTCGAGACCTGCGGGCTGAGCCCGGAGACCATTGAGCAGGGACTCGTCATTCAGCGGGAAAAGGGCGGCCGGATCGGCGAGATCCTGGTCCAGCAGAAGAAAATTACCCCGGCGGACCTGCTTGCCGCCCGCAGCAGGCAGTGCGGCCTGGAGTTGCTGCCGATGCTGCCCCGCAATTTCAATCCGTTTTTCACCGGCAAGGTCCCCATTCAGTTTTTAAAAAAGTTCAAGATGGTCCCGGTGGCCACCGCCGCTGAGTCCTATATCGCCTTGGCCGAGCCGTTTTTCTTTCAACAGGTGGATGATCTGCAGCGGGTCCTGCACTGGGAGGGGATGAAGACGGTCCTGGCCCCGCAGGAGGAGATTTTCCTGGCCATTAATACCGCCTATGACCGGAGCAGCCGGGACCATGCCGACCAGGTCATGCAGGACATGGATGCGGATGATCCGGAGGCGATCATCTCCGAGATCGAAGAGACGGCCGATCTCCTTGATGATACCAGCGATGCCCCGGTGATCAAGCTGGTCAACCTCATGCTCTCCCAGGCCGTGCGTGATAATGCCAGTGATCTCCATATTGAACCGTATCAGAATATGGTCAAGATCCGGAAGCGCGTTGACGGGATACTATACGATATGTATACCCCGCCCAAGCATGTCCAGTCCAAGCTGATTTCCCGGATCAAAATTATGGCCAAGCTGGATATCGCCGAGAAACGGCTGCCCCAGGACGGCCGGATCGAAATCCGTATTGCGGACAAGAATGTGGATATCCGGGTCTCCACCCTGCCGACCTCCTGGGGAGAGCGGGTGGTCATGCGGTTGCTTGACAAGTCGAACGTGCTCCTGTCGCTCAGCGAACTCGGGATGTCCGAAGACAATCTGGTTACCTTCCTCAAATTGATTAAGGCCCCCCACGGCATTATTCTTGTTACCGGCCCCACCGGCAGCGGCAAGACGACGACGCTCTATTCGGCGCTCACTATCCTCAATAAACCCGATATTAATATTATCACGGTTGAAGATCCGGTGGAATACCAGATCAAGGGAATCAGCCAGGTCCAGGTTAATCCCAAGATCGACCTTACCTTTGCCAACGGCCTGCGGACCATCGTCCGTCAGGACCCGGATGTGATCCTGGTCGGTGAGATTCGTGACCTGGTGACGGCGGAGATTGCCATCCAGTCCGCCCTTACCGGTCACCTGGTGTTCTCGACCCTGCACACCAATGACGCGGCCAGCGCGGTTACCAGGTTGATCGATATGGGGGTCGAGTCCTTTCTGGTCTCGTCATCGGTCAATGCCATCGTGGCCCAGCGGTTGCTGCGGAAAATATGCAGGCATTGCGCGGAACCCTATACCCCCAGCCGGGAGTATCTGGCGCAGGTCGGTCTGACGCCGGAGGAGCTTGGCGATAAGCCCCTGTTCCGGGGGAAAGGATGCCCTGAATGCCTGAATACCGGGTACCAGGGGAGAATAGGTGTTTTCGAGTTAATGGTGATGGATGAGGAGATGAGGAATTTCATCCTGACCACGTCGGACTCGAACCAGATAAGAAAACGGGCCCTGGAATCGACGGCCGGCGCTATGCGGACCCTGCGGCAGGACGGCCTGCAAAAGGTTCTGGCGGGTCTGACCACGCTGGAAGAGGTTTTCAGGGTCACTTGACCTGTGGCGGCTTACAGGTTGGATGTAAGGAATAGCGTAGAGTTTCACACCCTGTGACCAGTTTGACCGGGCACTGGTCAGGGCAGCTACTTGATCAACTGGTTCATCTCGAAGATCGGCAGCAGGATGGAGATGACGATAAAGCTGACGATCAGCCCCATAACCAGGATCATGACCGGTTCGATCATGGTGGTCATGGCCATGATCTTGGTCTCTACTTCTCTTTCATAGTTGTCGGCGACCTTGTTCAGCATTTTTTCCATGGCTCCGCTCTGTTCCCCCACGGCCAGCATCTGCACGAGCATGGGGGGAAACCACTTGCTCTCTCTCAGGGTTTCCGACAGGCTGCCCCCCTTTTCCAGGTGCTCCATTGCCTCGTCAATGACCTCGGCGAGGAGGATATTATTAAAAATATTCTTGACAATATCCAGGGAGGTGATGAGCGGCACCCCTGACCGCAGCAGGCTGCCGAGGGTTCGGCCGAGGCGGGCGGCGGCGATTTTCATGTTCAGATCGCCGAGCAGCGGCAGGCTGAGTTTCAGCCGGTCCCATGCCCGTCTGCCGCGGGGCCGGCGAATAATATAACGGACCAGGAAGGCAAGACCTATGAGCAGGGCGAGGACCAGCCACCAGTAATCCCGCAGAAAGCTGCTCAGATTGATGAGGATAATGGTCGGCAACGGCAGGACCTGCCGGGTGTCGGCAAAGACCTTGGTGATGGTGGGCACGACAAAGGTAATAAGAATGAAGAGAACGACCGTGCCGACCAGGGCCATGAAAATTGGATACATCAGGGCGGTCGATATCTTTGACTTCATGGCCTGTTGATTTTCACCGAATTCGGCAAGTTGCTCCAGGACTACCTCCAGGGAGCCGGAGGCCTCGCCGGCTTTCACCATGTTGATATATATTTTTGAAAAAAGGCGCGGGTGTTCCGATAGGGCGGAGGAGAGAGAATTGCCCTCGTTCACCGCATCCTTGATCTGGGCGATGATCTTTTTCAGGCTCTGGTTGGCGGTCTGCTCGATCAGCCCGTTCAGCGCGGGAACCAGGGGGATGCCCGCCCCGAGCAAGGTGGCAAGCTGCCGGGTCGTTACATTGATTTCCTGCTGCCGGACCGGCTGGGTCAGGTGCAGCGAAGCGAATTCCCGTCCTTTTCCCGTCCGGGACACCGGCACCGTCTCCCGGATATCGACGGGATAGTTGCCGGTATGGCGAATTTTTTGCCGGGCGGCGGCCATACTGTCCGCATCGATGATACCTTTCAGCTTTTTACCCGAGGAATTAAGGGCGGTATATTCATAAACCGGCATGATTGCGAATGAGGCGGATTTTTTGTTGAGCTTTGAGAGATAAATATTAATATTGATTCATTATACAAGTTAGTGGTCTGCTTGGAAATAGAAAACAAATTTTGTCCGAGTGCACCAGCACCTCATCTTCGCCCGTTTTGGCCTCCTCACATCCGCCAAGGATAGATTCGGAGTCCCACGCACGAATCTAAGGCACTGGTGAACTCGGACGGGCTGAGTATCCCCCGAGGTTGTCGCTCGTGGTGAACTGTTATTAAATTTTGTCCAAGTTCACCGGCACCGCCTTGCCAGGCGGCAGCCGTTCAAGAAATTTCAGGCCGACCCCGTCTCCGCGGTTTGCAGGTCGGTCCTGATGTGATATGGTTTGTCTGTTCCGGCGGTGTTTAACATCCGTCGTTTGCCGGAGAATTTGAGGAGGAACATGTGAAGATTTCCATCACCTATTGCGGCCAGTGAAACTATAAACCGCAGGCCTCCAGTTTGGAGCGGGAACTGAAACAGGAGTTCGGCCATGAACTCGACGAGGTGGAGCTGATCGCCGGCTCGGGGGGAGTCTACGAGATTGCCGTGGATGGAACGCCGGTTTTTTCCAAGAAGCAACTGCACCGTTTCCCCAGACCGGGCGAGATTGTCCGGCTCCTCAGACATTGAAGGTCCGGTCGTTTAGAGGGTCCGGCCACGCTATTCGCCGGTGGAACCGGGCCGGCTTTGTTTGCAGAAGTCGGCAAAATCCCGGATCAGCTTTTCGCCGTCGCGGGGGCGGATTTCGAGGAACCGGCTGAAGCTGATGATCCGGTCGATGATTTCCTGGGGCGCGGCATGCTCGACCCGACAGGCTCCCAGCTCGGCCAGGTCCTGGTCAACTGCCAGGACGGAGACGAAAAAACGCTTGAGCGCATTGTGCCGCCGGACGACGTCTTCGGCCGCCTTCCGCCCGGTGTCGGTCAGGCTGATGGCCTCGTAGGGGGCATAGTTGATCAGTCCTTTCTTGGCCAGGGAGCGCAGGGCCTCGGTAACGGAAGCGCCGCTGACGCTGAGGCGGGCGGCAATATCTTTCCCGCGGGCCACCTCCTTTTCGGCCACAATATTGTAAATGGCTTCGATGTAATCCTCAAGGCTGGCGCTGAGCTTGAATTGCTGTCCCATGTTTTCACCTGCTCACACCTGTCTGAAAACAGGGGCGCGTTGTGAGGCATATCGTATCCCCTTACGGGGTTTGTAACTATGCGGTATACATTGCAAGACTGTAAGTTGACACAGGTGCCCCGTATTTGCGCAGTTGCTTTCGTTCGCTATAGT
>VAPE01013453.1_pt1 | contig 10546 bp, 7 predicted proteins | sample 3393911 | NCBI WGS metagenome assembly VAPE01 (sample SAMN08290436, study PRJNA428436) | hydrothermal vent metagenome | isolation source: Deep-sea hydrothermal vent chimney | place: Atlantic Ocean: South-mid Altantic Ridge | reverse complement strand
GTATTGAACATCAAAGGTATTGAACGTCAAGTTATAATAACTGATTAGCCTTACAAGTTAATATGGTCAGTTTTTAGCACATATATTTAGGAGATAGGCATGAGCCTAGGATTATCAAAATCGTTACGAGCGTCTGCAATGATGACCGGAGTATTCGCTTGCGTCATGAGTCTCAGCGCTTGCCAACAAGAGCCTGAAACTGAACCCAGCTTAGAAGAAGACATTGCCGCTGAGCAAGCCGTGCCGATGTCAGCAGAACCTGCTGAGCCTAATGATACCGTCGTCGCACCTGATGCTACGCTCAATGAAGTACAAGAGGATACGGTCGCTGAAGTGAACTCTGGAATCACCCAAATCACTTACTTGTGTGCGCCTGAGCTAAAAGTCGACGTCACTTATAAGGACGAGAGTAACGAAGCGGTGCTAAGTACAGATAAAGGGACGGTTACGGTTAATAAAACCAATGAAGGTACGAACCCAGAAGTCTACGAAGGCACCACGGCAATTGATGGTAGTGCAGGCTTCACTCAGTGGCGAGTGGCGCATCAAGCGCGCGAGACTGGCATAATTCGTACTGCTAGTGAAGGCGAGTCTGATATCAACACCTATCAATGTGATGAAATCGACTAGTATTGTCAGACTTAGCGAAGTATTAGACTTTGCTAAACTGTAAAACTAAAAAAAAGCAACGCTGATATAAAGCAGCGTTGCTTTTTTTATTCGATACGGTTTTGACGAAAAATGCAGACTTATTTTTTAAGCGTATGTTGATTTTCGTGCTCTAATAGCCCTTCTTCTTTAACATCGAGCTCTTCATGCTTCAGTTCGACTTGAATCGTATCGGTATGGGTGTGCTTAGTTTTGCTAATATCGATTTCTTGGATAGCATAAGTATCTTTGGTAATGGTCGCTACTTGCCTGGATAGCACAATCTCCACCGGCGCATCACCAATCTCGACTTGCTTGCCATTAATAGTGACCACCGCTTTACTATCTAAAGTTGGCTCAACATGGCGCAAGATATCTTTGTCATCAAAATTACCTGATAGCATATCTTGGCTTTCACTATCTTCATAGGCGGTAGCTACGGTGATGTATTCTTCGACCAATTCGATAGGCACATCTATTGTTCTGGTGCGCGCATGCTTAGTGACAGTGACCTTGCCGACATCTAAACGCTCTTTATTGACTACAGGACGCTCTTCTAATAGCTCAAGATAGCCGCTGCCTTTATTGACGTTTGTTCCTGCTAAATGGTTGACGCCAGTTGCAGTGTTACTACCTTGACTTGTCACATCATCGGGAGCTGGAAGTTTATGCTCGCTGGCATGATCTTCTATTTTCTTATCCGTAGTATTATCAAGATGAGTGTTATCAAGATTAGGATTATTAATGTCGGTTGCTGGATTTAATGGTTTATTAGATTCATTATTCATAGTCGTCTTCCTTGTTATTCTCGGTTGTGTGCTATAGCTCATATAATAGCTGATAGTAGTAAGCTCACTCTGAACATAAAAAAAGACCAGAGACTAGCTCTGGCCTTAATCTACTGAGATGACTCAGCTGCTTCTAACTATCATAAAGTATTTTATGAGTAGTTTAGCTTATTACATACCACGAGCGCGGCGGACATCTTCGGCAGTGATGTCGTCACGGCCATATAAGTTACCTTCACGGTCAACAACATTACCTTCGTCATTAACATCAAGCTCTTCGCGCTGAATGGTTTCAACGATAGTTTCAGTATGACGCTCAGTCGTTTTACCAACGCTAACTTCTTCAGTGACGTAAGTCTCTTTACCAACGCGAGCACGTTCTGCTTCTAGCTCTACTTCGACAGTTTCGCTTGCACCGGCATCACCGATTTTACGGTCAGTAACACGGTCTACGTTAGTACGCTGAATATTTGCATGCTCTTCTTCTAACTCAACATTGACGTTACGCTCTTCAGTTACGACATGCTTACCCACTTTGACTAGACCTGCAACGATACGATCTTTATTTACCGTTAGTCGTTCTTCTAGTAGCTCTAGAGTGTTTGGCGCATCATAATGGGTGTCGTCAATTTCTACACGCTCTTCAGTAGGCACAGTATCGGCTACAAAAGCCTGACGATCTTTTTCGTACTGCTCTTTATAGCTGTACTGATAATCGTGATCATAAACTTCCATCGCTTCTACTTGTGATTTAGTCAAGCTATCAAAGAATACATCATCACCAACAATACGAGCGAGACCTGCAGGTACCAATACTTCTTTTGAGCTGAACCAGCCGCCTGCGTCGACGATTAAGTAGCGAATACGACCAGTGGTATCTTCAACTAGAGCGCCATCGATTTTACCGATTTTTTCTTCGTTGACACCATAAGCAGTTTTGCCAGTTGGGTCATAATAATCATCACCAATTAGGTCACGGTGAGTTGCTTGGATATCTTGTAAACGGATAAGTTGGCTCATTATTATCTTCCTTTTATATGAGTTAATTTTTATTGAAAATGAAAATTTGAATGATAAATACTAATACTTAGAATATAGCAGTCAAAATCTTAACAGCTGATCTCATGACCGCTAATTCTATAAAATCTGTAAAATTTCAGTTCAGTAAGTGAATTAGTTATCGTTAATTACCTCACCTCAACTGGTTATTAGAATAACAAGAGCACGGGGCAGGGGGTATATAAGCGAAGTAGCAAAATGTGCGATAGACGTAAAAGCGTGTAAAAGGCTGTAAGCGCTATAACATGGCGAAGGTATAAGTTAACGCTTGTTTACAGTAAAGACTTTTTTGTGCTGTTTTTGGGATTTTGACTAAAGTAAAAAACCGCATAGCTTGAGCTGATGCGGTCATAATGAATAAATGGTTAGACTAAAAACTGAGCATTTCGCTCTATGGTAGTTCGATAGCCACTGCTACCGCTTCGCCGCCACCGATACATAGGGTCGCGATGCCTTTTTTGCCGCCAGTACGTTGTAGCGAGTTGATTAAGGTGATCAAGATACGTGCTCCAGAGCAGCCAACAGGATGACCCAGCGCACAAGCACCGCCTTCAACGTTGACTTTACTATGTTCGATATTGAGCTCGTCCATAGCCGCCATAGTCACCATAGCAAAGGCTTCATTAATCTCCCAAAGATCGACATCAGCGACGGACCAACCTGCTTTATCTAAGACCTTTTCGATCGCTCCTATAGGCGCGATAGTGAACTCGCTAGGATGACGAGAGTTTGAGGCAGTAGCGATAATACGCGCTTGAAAATCTAAGCCCTCATTTTTTGCCTGCGACTCTTTCATTACCACTACTGCCGCGCCGCCATCTGAGATGGAGCTGGCATTGGCGGCGGTGATAGTGCCTTCTTTGGCAAACGCAGGACGTAACTTAGGAATGCGCTCGGCATTAGCAAGCCCTGGCTCTTCGTCGGTATCGACAGTTTGCTCGCCTTTACGAGTCTCGAAAGTGACTGGCGTAATTTCGTTCTCGAAATGACCATCTTTGATCGCAGTCAACGCGCGATTTAGCGATTCAATAGCAAACTCGTCCATTTGCTCGCGGCTATAGCCTTTTTTATCTGCCATCTCTTGCGCAAACTGACCCATAAGCTTGCCGGTTTCGGCATCTTCTAGACCATCCAAGAACATATGATCTTTGACTTCTTTATGGCCCATACGGTAGCCTGCGCGCGCGCCTGACATGATATAAGGCGCATTAGTCATCGACTCCATGCCGCCAGCCACAGCGACATCAAAGCTACCGGCTTTGATACCGTTATAAGCCTCCATCACCGCTTTAAGGCCAGAGCCGCAAAGCTTATTGATAGTAACCGCGCCAGTACTATCTGGCAAACCGGCTTTGCGCATGGCTTGACGAGCAGGACCTTGACCCAAACCTGCGGTCAAAATACAGCCCATAATCACTTCATCCACACTATCTGCGCTGACACCCGCGCGCTCAACAGCGGCTTTGATAGCAGCGGCGCCTAAGTCAGGTGCGCTGACGTCTTTTAGAGCGCCTTGAAAGCCGCCCATCGGCGTCCGTGCGCCATTGACGATTACGATTGCATCATTTGACATAGTTTTTCCCTTTTTTGATATTCGTTATTAATAGCTAGCAATAGCCGTGCTTTTATTATAAGGGTTAAAGGCTTGCTTTAAAATGCTAAACCACGTACTAGGCATTCTGCAAAAAAAAGCTAGCCACTAATCGATTAAGCCGCTCTTAAGCCAACTCGTCCAAGCGAATACGCACCACTTTATCCGTGATAGCCTCTAAGTTTTCTATCTTTTCAATCGCTAGGTTCATCTGACTCTCGACCACTGGCAAAGTTAAGATAATGACTGGCACTTGACCGGCTTTATGCGCAGGCTTTTGCAAAATAGCATCGATATTGATACCAGCATCGCTGAGTATACGCGTAATATCTGCCAGCACCCCTGGATTATCAAAAGCATGCACACGTAGATAATACCCGCTAGTCATCTGCTCTGCTCGTAAGATGGGCGTATCAGATAGCTGCTCCGGCTGAAACGATAAGTGCGGCACATGTTTGGCAGCCACGTCACTACCAAGCACGCGTACCAAATCCATGACATCGGCCATTACCGCAGAAGCGGTCGCGCCTGCACCAGCGCCATCACCATAATATAGCGTCTGACCGAGTGGATGTGAGTTGACCAATACTGCGTTTTTGACGCCATTGACGTTCGCTAATAAAGCATCTTGCGGAATCAGCGTCGGATGGACACGCAGCTCAATACCTGCCTTATCACCGTCTCCATCACGGCGTACCGCAAAACCGACGTGCTTGATACGGTAGCCCAGCTCTTCGGCATAGCTGACATCCTGTAAGGTGATATCGGTAATACCTTCGCAATAGACTTTATCAAACTGTAGCGGAATACCAAAAGCAATAGAGGCGAGCAGGGCAAGCTTATGCGCCGCATCAATCCCTTCAATATCAAAAGTCGGATCAGCTTCTGCGTAGCCAAGCTCTTGTGCTTCGCTGAGCACATCAGCGAAAGGACGACCCTTATCGCGCATCTCGGTCATGATGAAGTTGCCCGTACCATTGATGATACCTGCTAACCAGTCGATTTTATTAGCCGCTAAAGCCTCTCGCATCACTTTAATAATCGGAATGCCACCAGCGACCGCCGCTTCATAAGCGACATGAACATTATTGGCTTCTGCTGCCGCGAAGATCTCATTACCGTGCTCAGCAAGTAGCGCTTTGTTGGCAGTGACCACATGCTTACCGTTATTGATGGCTTGCAGAATGACGTCTTTGGCAAATGTCGTACCGCCGATCAGCTCAATGACAATATCAACATTATTACTGGCAGCAACTGCCATCAGGTCGCTATTTTGGGTAATAGCAGGGTCGATATCATCACGCTGACGACGGGTGCCGACTTCAGTGATGGTAATATCGCGCCCACTACGGCGTTTGAGTTCGTCTAAATTGTCATTTATCAAATGGACGACGCCAGTACCGACAGTACCGAGTCCAAGTATCGCTAGTTTTATGGATTTACTCACAGTATCCTCGATGAAATAGATGGATAAAAATTCAAACTAAAAAGAAAAGCTTAATCGACTCTAGGTTGCATAGCCGTATTATAGTGATAAACGTATCATACCGATAAGCAAAGGTGGCGTCTACCTAACGCGCCGCATCAATGTCACTTGACATTTACTATTGCAATTTGCTTTTTTCATCAAGCGCCCTTATTTATGCAGGCGCTATGATTGAGCGTTACTATAATGGTAGGGCAATGGCATGGGCTTAGTTGTTAAGCGCAGCTTCAGCCAATTGCGCCGCTGGCAAGTAGCCGCCAATCTGTTGCCCCGACTCTGTAAAGATGGCCGGCGTACCGCGCACGCCTAAGCTTGCGCCTAACTGCATGTGCTTAGCCACAGGACTCTGGCAGGCAGGTGCTGAGATATTCACATCTTCATTTTTTGCTTGATCCATTGCCTGTACGCGATCGTCGCTGCACCAAATGGCTTCCATAAGCGGAATACTGGCTTCACTGCGTGGCCATGCCAGATAGCGAACTTCGATACCGCGGGCATTGATGTCATCCATCTCAGAATGCAGCTTAGTGCAATAAGGACAATCAGCGTCGGTGAATACGTAGACGAGCGCTTTGGTTGCTCCAGTAGCCGGATAGATAATCAGCTCATCTTTATCAACCGCTTCTAATGCTTGTTGGGCATTAGAAGCCATAAGTGCGGCGCTGATATCGACAGGCGCGCCGTCACCTATGCTGATGATTTGTCCTTGAATGATATGCTTGCCAGCTTTGTCAGTGAAGAAAGAGGGTAGACCCTCAGCGCTGACCCAGTAGATATCATCCATAGCGGTAGGCACAGCTGAAGTCACAGTCTCTTCAATGCCAGAGGCGTCTAAGTTGGCTTGCAAAGCGCTCACTACTGCCGCATCGTTATCAGGCGCAGCTGCTTGGGTGCTAGTAGTAATCTCAGGGTTGGTCGCGTCAGCGGCATTGTTCGAACATCCCGCCGCTACCACTACCAGTAAGGAGCTCATCATTGCTCGCGTTAGTTTGCTGCGTACAGAGTTATGAGCAGGTTTATAGCTAGCCGCGCGAGCTTTTGGAAAAGGGAGTACAGACATATAACGTTTCCTATAAGCGCTAGCGCTTATCTATGGTTGGGTAGTAGAGGCAGATAAAGCACGAATAAAGCTTAAATAAAATCTGAGTAGAATCTAAATAAAACATTGTATCTTAACATATTTTATTAAATAGGCGCTAAGTGAGGTATTTTTACTTTAGCATCACCTAAAAAATAGACAGTATCAATATGAGTATCTGTGTCATCAGTATCCGTATCGAATTTTATACAGCCTTTGTAAGGAAATCAAAAATAAAATACATTGTTACTATGTAATGTCATTCTGGTTATGTCATCATTAGCTAGGTTTTCTATGATTAAGCTAATAATAAAGATATAGACAAAGTAAGCGCAGAGAGACATAAGTGTCGGTATACCGTTATTGGTTGACGCATAATTATAAATTCATAATTTTAAGGAATAAATATGGCAGGTGGTAGTTTATTACTCTTGCTCGATGACATCAGTATCTTGATGGATGATGTCAGTGTCATGACCAAGATTGCAGCAAAAAAGACAGCGGGCTTAGTAGGGGATGATTTGGCATTGAATGCCGAGCAGGTCACAGGCGTCAAGCCAAACCGTGAACTACCTGTTATTTGGGCGGTTGCTAAAGGCTCTTTTGTTAATAAATTGATTTTGGTACCAGCAGCGCTATTAATTAGCTACTTTATACCTTGGTTGATTACGCCGCTGTTAATGATAGGGGGGTTGTATCTCAGTTATGAAGGTGCAGAAAAGGTCATTCATAAGTTTTGGCCGAAGCTATTACCGCATGATGAAGAACAAAATGCTCGCCTGCAAGCCAATGCCGATAGCAATATCGACTTAGTCGCTTTTGAGAAGGATAAAATCAAAGGTGCTATTCGTACTGACTTTATTTTATCGGCTGAAATTATAGTGATCTCTTTAGGAGCGGTGACTGCAGCTGGCGGCGATATCTTACAAAAAGCGTTGGTCTTATCTATTGTCGCTATCGTAGTGACAGTCGGTATTTATGGCCTAGTCGCTGGTATCGTAAAGATTGATGATGCAGGCTTGCATCTGATTGAAAACTCTAACGAGGGTAACACAAAACATAAGTTCGGTGAGTTGATGCTATCTGCTGCACCAAAGCTTATGAAGTTTTTATCGATAGCTGGTACGATAGCGATGTTCTTAGTCGGCGGCGGTATTATCGTCCATGGTATTGGCTTTTTACATCATAGTGTAGAAGATATTGCCCACTTAACAGGTGTCTTTGAGGGGCTGACTAATGCCTTATTAAATGGTGTTATCGGGTTTGTGATTGGCACTATCGTGGTAGCTATTTTTACCATTGTGAATAAGATGCGCGGCGACGATGATGATCCAAAGTCAGCTGCACATTGATTTGTCATCAAAAGCACTCAGCAAATAAAGAGTCTTGACAAGCAAAAGCCCCGATAGTGAACTATCGGGGCTTTCTTACTGTTATTGCTGTTATTGCTTGCACGAGCAGCTGATATTAGCTATCTGCTGGTTTGTTGTCATGCTCAGCTTCTGCCTTTTCTGCTTGCGTGGGCTTTTTGTGCTCAGTCTTTGGCTTACGCGTGCGTGCTTTGGGCACTTTTGGCGTGGTCAGATTAAACATGCCGGTTTGTGGCAATAACTGCTCAGCCACATTTTCGATCATGTTTTTATAACTGGCGATAGTCGTTTTTGACTTCTCCGCTCCCGCATTGTCTGCCGCTGCCGTCTCACTATCAGCAGTAGCAACTTCAGCAGCTGTACTCTGCTTTTGAGCGTCCTTACTAGCAAGCGCCTGCTCCTCTTGCAGTAGCTGCTTGCTCTCGGCGCTGATGTTTTCAGCTTGCGCCTCTCTTGATAGCGCTGCCGCTTCTACGTCATCAGCGTCCACTTCACTTGTATCGCCTGTAACTTCAGGCACAGTCAAAGTCGCTTGCTTAGTCGCTCCTTGATAGTCAGGATGCTGACCACGAGGATCGTTACTTGCGCGCTGAGTGATAGGGCGCGGTGCTACTGAGGTTTTGCCTTGCTCTACTGCCACTTGGCTAGTAGCGCTAGTCATAGCGGCAAAACGCTGCAAATAATCGGCGCTTAGCGAGTCATAGCCATAGTTGCTAAAGCTAAAGGTGCTGATATCGACAGTAGCAGAGCTAATGTTTTGCTCAGTAGTACTGTCTTTGGCACTCTCCGCTTGCTGTGAGTGCTCAGCTATCGCAGCAATGAAGCAAGCAATTACGCCTTCATCGGCTAAGCGCTTCTCAGCCGAAGCGAGAGTCGCGCGAATAAAATCGCCAACCGAGCCGCGAATGCTAGGCGTAGAGCCGATGGTAGCAGCCGCTGAGTCGTCCGCTGGCGGCTGCGCATTTGCTAGCTGCTGACGACGCACGACGCGTGGATCATTGCTGGCTTGCCCGTATTTATTGGCCGTGACGTAACGCGCCGCAAATAAACTATCATGGTCAAGCGCAAAAGCGCCGCTTGCATCAGTAGTCGCTTCTTTACGCTCGCTCGTAACAGCATTGTCGGCGTTATCAGCGTGTTGAGTACTATCCGCCGGCTTCACGTTTTCCACTTTTCCGCTAGCAGTGTTTTTATCAGCTGCTAAGTTTGGCGTTTTTTCGCGATTATCTGCATTCTCTTTAGCCGTCGTCTGACTTGCTTTTTGAGTGTCAGACTTAGGGCTGGCCGTTTGCTTATCTGCTTGCTTATCCACTTTCGACGAGCGAGCAGCAGGCGCTTTGCTATCATCTAACGATAGATGCACGACTTCTGGCGTCTTGAGCTGCACGGGCGCTTCATTGACCTGTAAGGTGACTTCGTTGGGGTCTTGCTTACGGCGAGCATTAGCTTGAGCGCTATTGTCATGATGACGCGACTGGCCGCTTTGCTTAGCACTATTTTGCTTGGCGTCCTGTACTTTAGCTTGCTCAGCAGAGCTAGATTTTGCTGTAGCGTCTAGCGTCTCGCCGCGCGCAAGCGTACCACGCGAGCTGCGTTTGCTATGCGGTTTGCGCTTAGCAAGGGTCTGCTCATCAGAGTCGGTATCGCGCTGATTGCTTTGACGCTCATTACTGCTATGGCGATCATTGCCGGTGTTACGCTCACTATGACGCTTATCAGCGCTGTTTTTATTGTCGGCTCTGCTATCTTGGCGACTGCCGTTAGTAGCGTTATTAGCAGTACTGTCATTATCGTCTTGACTGCGGTTGCTACTTGCGCCATCGCGTTGCTCTTTTCTTTGCTGCGCCTTTGACGACTGCGAAGACTTAGGCTTACGAGTCTTACGGCGACGTCTATCATCGCCTCTGCGGTCTTTATCGTCGCTTTTGTGTTGACGCGTTTGCTGACGATCAGAACCTGAATTCTCATTGCTTTGCTCTTGAGTTTGCACGCTTGCCGCTTCGTTTTGGCTTAAAGCGCTGCTATCGGTTTGACCCAGTGAGCCTAAGCTCTGCGCGCCAGTGTTGACTAAGGTTTCTATGGCTTCTGCGGCATCGCGACTACTGACATTAGCGACTTTAGCTTGCGGTGCCTGCGCAAATAGGTTGGATAACCAAGCGACAGCTTGCGGCTGCGCAGCTGTGCTAGTCGTTGCGGCTTGGCTAGCAGCGCTTGAGACATTCCGGCTGCTTTGATTACGATGCTCGTTACTGTGATCGCTGTGGTTGTTATTGCTATGGGTCGCCGTACGATCAGCGGACTGTTGCGCGCTTTGAGTCCGGCTTTCATTATTATTTCGGCGGCTACTTTGCGAGGTATGCGCCTGACGCGAGTTTGCACTATCGCTTTGAGCCTTATTTTGGCTGCTCTGGCTGTTATGCCCGTTTTGGCTGCTTTTACTAGGGCTATTGGGCTTTGAGTTTTGACGAGGCTGACGCGTTGGCTGCTGTTCTGGGCGCTCATTTTCGGCCGTTTGCCAGTCGACAT
>VAPE01028992.1_pt1 | contig 10587 bp, 15 predicted proteins | sample 3393911 | NCBI WGS metagenome assembly VAPE01 (sample SAMN08290436, study PRJNA428436) | hydrothermal vent metagenome | isolation source: Deep-sea hydrothermal vent chimney | place: Atlantic Ocean: South-mid Altantic Ridge | reverse complement strand
AAGTAGCACTATTGATTCTCTGCTTTTAAGTGCCTTATAGAGCAGATTTACAATAGTTATTACTCTACTATTGTCATAATCATACAATAGTTGAATACACTTATTTATAGATGAATTTACTTAAGTCTATATAATACAGTCAATTACACAATCAACTATCTGCATATGGGTGTTATAGTTGATTATGCAATAGCTGAATTCTGCAAATGTCACTTATGCAGAATTGCCTGGAATATGCAAAGGCACAAGGGGCAGGGGGCGACGCCTGGGGGTGTGGGGCTTTCTGCTCAAAATTTTATATGTAATATAGGCTCTATAGATAATATGTGTTATGTGTGCTGTAAAAAATTTATATATACAAATAAGGGTCCTATAGGGAAATTCCACTTTCTCCTGTAACTACTGTTACTTTAACTGTATTCTCCTTACTTCTTATTGTTTTCTTTCTTTTCCGGAGATTTCATGTATAATATTACTAAATATATTTTATAGGAGATTATTATGATTTTGAAAATGATGAATACTAATTCCGGAAATGTTTTAATTGATAATATTGAACAATGTACCAGAGTAGGAATATCACATGATCTTGGTGATACCATAGAAGTTATTTGTTCAAAGAATAAAGTAAGGAAACTGCGGAAAAAAGAAGAAATTTTATATGATATTGTATCTCTGTACAATCTATCTGAAGAAATAAAGACTATGCATGTATTCAACCTAGTGATCCGGAGTGTTGTAGATAATAGAAAAGAGTTTAGAACTATACTTTTTCGTGGTCCGGCATTTCTCATGAATGATACTGGACATACGATGGAAACTTATTTTATACCGGAAGAAATGTAATTCAACTATCTGCATATGGGTGTTATTGTTAAATTAGTCAGGAATTGTTATAAAGTGACAATAGTTAATGTTATATAATTTCTACTATTGTCATAAATCAACAATTGCAGTAATTGCGTAGCTTATAGAACATAGTCTTATTAATACAATATAACTAAAGTTATATTAAATTAATAAACGACTTTAGTAAAAGTCGGTAAAGTATCTAAAAAGAAAGTTTCTTTCCCGGTAAAAAAATTATATCACTTATCTTGTAAAAAATAAAAATTTATGTTAAATTGATATAGTCGGCAGAGTAGCTCTCTGGGGAAAGTATTACATCCTTCTTTTCCTTTACCGACATAATTAACAGGATGTTGGATGTATTTATGGATAATAAAATTTGTAAAATTGAAGATTGTGATTTTGAGATCTATAGTTTAGGTATGTGTAGTAAACATTATAGGCGATTCAAAAGACATGGAAATCCTACAATAACTTTGAGAAAACATGAAAGACATGGGTTTTATAATTCTTCTTTGTATCGTAGATGGGATTGTATATTACAAAGATGTACAAATCCTAATAATAAAGATTATAAAAATTATGGAGGAAGAGGTATTAAGGTTTGTGATAGATGGTTAAATTCTTTTTCAGCATTCTATGAAGATATGGGAGATATTCCCTTTAAAGATGCTCAAATTGACAGAGAAGATAATGATGGAGATTATACTCTGAAAAATTGTAGGTGGACTACTTCTGTTGTAAATGCTCAAAATAGAAGAAGTAATGTTCTGAATTGGTTTACTGTAAGATCTATCAGAAGATTATATGCTTTAAAGAAGTATTTACGTAAAGATTTATGTAAGATATACAATCTTAAGTTTGGAACTTTAAAACAGGTAATTTATAATCAAACTTGGAAAGGAATAGAACCTTTAAAAAATAGTTTTTGATAGTGGAGAATTTTTATGATTAAATTACCGGAAAAATGTTTAAGAGAAAAAACAAATTGTAATCCATATGCTCAAATTGAAGCTGATGATCACGGATCTTTTATTTGTTGTGGAATTCATGATGGGACAATAAATAAAGTATTGCAGGATGAATATACATTATGTTTTAAAAATGATTCCATAGATAGCATTACATTAAATGATAAAAGAGATTTGACTCATAGTGCATCAGTGATAATTCAAGCATTATCCGTTATTGAGGAATTGGAATAAATAGTTTTTGATTCTGTTTGACATTATAAGTTTAAAGAGATATACTTTCTTTATGGAAAAAATAGTAGAAAGAAAGACCTGGAAAGAATTTAGAGAAACAGGATTGTTATTAATCATAAATCAAATATTACATATATTTGGATGGGCAATAGTAATAAACATATTAGATGAGGATGGAAGTATAGTTGAAGTCTATCCTGCAAGGGTAAAATTTAGAGGATTTAAAGAAAAAAACGTGGAAGAAGCTTATAAAAAAATAACTAATTATATGGAAAATATGGTTTCAGAATTACAAGAAGACATCCAATGAGAGCTTTTGAAACAGATGAAAGTGGTAATGTAGTGGAAGAGACAATTGGGGAAGCAGCCGAGATTGCAGCCAGGATGATGAAGGATGCAGCAGAAGCTGAAGAAGCCGGTTTGTCTATTGTACATTGGAGAGCACATAAACTTCCCAAATATGATAAAATCCGGAAAATCCTGCAAGAAGATGCCAGGCGTGTTCCCCGGATTCATATAATTAATAAATATGGAATTTCCAGTGACACTTTTTATAGATGGATAAAAGACCCGGATAAATATTTAAACAAGTATCGTCTTCCGGAAAAACTTCATATGGATTTTGAAATGGATCTTGTCCGGAAGAGAAAAGGGGAAGCTCACTCTGCAGAGTTAATTAAAGAAAGTCTGACAGATCTTAAACTTGATGATAATGAGATTGTTTTTATTTATTTATACATGATTCATAGAAGTGCAACAGAAGCTATGATTCGACTCAGGAGTGGTGAGTTTGCGACAGATGCAAATAGAGTGGCTGCAAGATATCAGGCTCAACAGTGGATGAGACGTGATAATATTCGTCAGGGGATTCAGCGTATTCTGGAATGGGAAATTGACTCAATGAGTATGTCACTTAAAAATGATATTATTGGACAGCTTTACAAACAGGCTTTTTATGATCCGGCAATGTTTATTAATGGTAATGGAAGTCCACGATTTACAAGTCTCGATGATATTCCTCTGGAGTGGCGTTGTTGTGTTGAAAGTATAAAAACAAACATGCATCCTAAAAATATTAATGTTGTCACTTATGAAATTAAATTAGCTAATCGTGGAGAGGCCAGACGTGAACTTTCCAAATATATTAAACTTTATGAAGATGCTGATACTGGACTTGCTAAGATGGGAGAAGGTATTGCGAAAATGGCAAAAATGGCAGAAGCGGCAGGTCGAAGAGCAGAGATGAAAAATGTAGAAGAGAATGGAGATATATCCTAGTGATAGCCAGGGGGGTGGGCCGCCCTCCGGGGGTAATACTGGGAGGAAAGTCTAAACAATTTTTAACAAAGAAAGCAATGAGTCTTGATGTTGAAAGACTCGTTCGAAAAACAGTTTTTTCACAACCACATATTTTAGGTCATTGTTTGGGTTTACTTAAATTACAACCCCTTCACAGCGACTGGATAACTTCCACATGGGATGTTAAACAACTTGTAAATCCAATTCAGGCACATAGAGGAAGTTTTAAAACTTCTGCAATTACTATAATTGGGATTGTAAGACATCTTCTTATTTTTCCAAACGACAGAATTGCAATTATTAGAAAAAGTTATACTGAAGCTGCAGCTATTTCCGGAGTGATAAGGTCTTTTATGCGAACTCCTGTTATGCAGGATTTGTTTTATAATATTTATGGTTTACGTCCTAAAGAAATTAGAAAAAAAGAAGAAAGTATTGTTTGGAATTTTAAAACAACAGACACTAAAGAAGGAAATCTTGATTCTTATGGTATTGGGAAGAATATAACAGGAGCCCATTACGATGTGATTGTTCTATGTGACATAATCACAATAGATGATCGTGTTTCTGAGGCAGAACGTGATAAAACCATAGAATACATGCGTGAAGTAATTACAAACATATTAGATCCCGGAGCCAGACTTATTCATGAAGGTACTCCCTGGCATAAAAAAGATGGTTGGAATCTTACTCCTCCATTACCACATATGAAGTATGATGTTGATAGAGTAGAGATGCTAACTCCGGAAGAGATTGCTTTTAAAAAGAAATACACTACAGATGTTCTTTGGAATTGCAATTATATGCTGACTCACATAGCTGCCAGTGATATGATCTTTCAGGATCCATGTTTTGCTGATGCAGAGCCCTGGCAAAACAGTTATGCTCATGTAGATGCAAAATATGCCGGTCAGCACACCGGTGCTTACACAGTGATGCAATTAAGAAGGGATAAACGCATACAGGCATTTGGACAACTTTTTTATGATGATTTTTCTAAAGCTTCTTCCGGAGATCCTAATGCTATTTCAGATGTGGCAATTCGTATTGTTAAAGATTGTGCTTCCCGATTTGTAAGGAAAATTTTCATTGAAAGTAATGCTGATAAGGGCTTTGGATTAAAGGAATTACAAAGAGCAGTTGACCGGTTGGCAAAAGATGGTATAATAAATCACAGACCGCAAGTTTCTGAGTATTTTGAAGCTACCAATAAGGATATGAAGATTCAAACTTATGGTAAACGATATTGGGAAAGGATCGATTGGACAATACCAACAGATCCGGAATATTTAGAGCAGGTTATTGATTACATGGATGGACAGGAACCAAATGATGCACCCGATTCTATGAGTAGTCTCCAAAGACAATGGATGCATCCGGAAGATGGAGGTAGTCGTTTTGGATATCTATATTCAAAATAAGGGAGTTTGGTATGAGTGAAGATAATAAAGTTGTTCATAAGGATAATTGGGAAAATGTCGCTAAAGGATTTGGTGGTAAACAAGATGTAACTAAAGATACTACTTTTGGATCTTTCCGTGTTATTCCTGATATTGAACTTGCCAGCATGTTTGCCGGAGATGGATGGGTTAAAAAGTTAATAAAAGCTCCGGCTGATGATATGACGAGAGCCTGGATTTCTTTAGCAGATGATGGAGATTCTACTTTACTTGAAAAATTAGATGATTTAAAAGCTAAACAAGCTTTTAATACAGCTATCAGATGGGCCCGATTGTTCCGTGGTGGTGTTATCTGGATGATTTCCAGTAAAAATAGAAAAAAACCTTATAAAGAAAATGAAAAAATAGACATAAAGAAACTTAAAGTATATTCTGCAAGTCAGATTGAAGTTACCAAATGGGAAGATGGAAACATGGATCCAAGCAGATATGGGGAACCGGTTTTATTTAAAATAACACCTGCAGGTTCAAAAAATGAACCATTTGAAGTACATGCAACTCAATGTTTAATATTTAAAGGTGAACCTCTTCCTGCAGTTAATGAAGCTGGTTTTACTGAATTGTTTTTAACTACTACTACATCTGAAGAGGAATATCTTTATTGGGGAACAGGAGTGGTTCAAAGTATTTATGCACAACTTTCCCGTTATGGTACTTTTGAACAGGGTATGGGTAATTTAGGTACTGAAATAATTGTTGCAATTTATAAAATAGCTGGTCTAAGAGAGATTCTTCAATCTGATAATGGTGCTGAAATAATGGCAAATCGTATGGAAGTTATGAATCAGGCTAAATCAATATTGAATGCTGTTTTTTTGGATGCGGAAGGTGATGAAGATTTTAATCGAAATACTCCTCAATTAGGGGGTGTATCTGATGTTTGGGATAAATTTATGATGGTTCTCTCTGGTGTTACTAATATTCCGGCAAGTCGTCTTTTTGGCAGACAGGCTGCAGGACTTAATAATAAAGGTGAGATGGATGAGAGAAATTATAATGCTTATTTGACTGGGGAACAGGATCTTAAAATGAAAGGATCTCTTAAACAGCTCTTAGGTCATGTGACTGGAGGAAAAGTTTTCTTTACATTTAATAATCCATGGGAACCGAGTATGCAAGAATTAAATAGTATGCGAGAAGGGCAGGCTAAAACAGATAAAACATATATAGAAACTGGAGTTTTATTACCAGAGGAAATACGTCAATCTCGATTTGAAGGAGAATATAGTTTTGAAACAGAGTTGATGGATAGTGTAGATCTTCCAGGAACAGAGCCTGAACCACTTCCGGATGATAAATAATGCCTTTAAAAGATAGCTATTTGTGGCCTTACGTTTTAACAAAAAGGGCCCAATTAAGTTCTAAAGCCAGATCACGTTCTACTAAAATGGGCAGAGATGTACGTTGGATGTATCCTTACACAGAAGAAGTACAGTTCCGTAGGTTTGTTAAAGCAGCTTTAATGCTGTATGTGACTATTCCCATGTTAGAAGCCGCTGAGAGAGGCTATGAGAGAAGTCTGAGAACAGATTCTGGATCTGTCTTACATCTTGATGATCTTAATGATCTAAAGGGTATAATCATTAGAATAGCACTTGTGGCTTTTCCAAATTCTAATTTTCTTAATAGAATAGCACATTCTATTTCTAAACAGAGTAGAAAACAATGGAGTAAATTTGTAAAACAGGCTACTGGTGTAGATATCACAATGTTTGAAACGGAGGAAGAAAGGGAATTTGCTGCAGAATGGGCTGAAGATAATATTAATCGATTGAAAAAGTATGCTAATTTGCATGCTGAAAAAGTAAATAGTATAATTGCAACTGGTGTGGCTGAAGATAAAAGCTGGATAAATATTAAAAAAGAGATTATAAAAGCAAATGCACAGGTAACTATAGCACAGGCGAATTATATAGCCAGGGATGCAACCGGTAATCTTAATTCTGGTTTACAACAGGTTTTGTCTCAGGAAGCTGGTATAGAAGCTTATAAATGGAATACAAGAAGAGATCGTAAAGTTCGGGGAAATCCCTGGGGCTTATATCCTAAAACTAAATATTCTCATTATAAAATGAATGGTGTTTTACGTAGATGGAGTGATGGGAAGATATCTACTGATGAGGGTAAAACCTGGAGGAGAGTACGGGGTAGAGAAGAACCGTAACATGTTGGTAGAGCTCCAAATTGTTTACCAGGGGATAGTGAAATTGGATGTTTTGTTGACACAGTAAAACTTTTTAGGAGAAAGTACATTGGTAATATTATTACATTCATCACTTTTTTGGGTGATTCTATTAAAGTAACCCCTAACCACCCTGTACTCACAAATACTGGTTGGAAGGCTGCTAAGTTCGTTAATATAGGAGATCATGTTATCAAAGTTACCCAGGAGGATAGCCTTTTTGTTACTAAAACCGAACCAAATAATAGAAAAGCCACTATTGAGGAGTTTTTTAGTTTTTGCAAAATTTTGGGATTTAATATGATTGTGGAGACTGGTGGATATTTCCACGGCGATGCAGTTATTGACGAGAATATCGATATTATAAATATCAAAGGGGAATTGCCTATCTATAAGGAATCCAGCATTCTCAAGAAACTTAGAGAATTCATTTTCTCCAAATCCGATTTGTTTATATCTGAGAAGAGCATGCTTTCTCAAACCAGCAATCATATTGGGATGTTTTTCCCTCCACATATTTCTAATTCTTTCGTGTGCCTTTTCAGTGAGGCGTATTCTTTCTTCTTTGGTAGTATGATTCATTCTGGAGTACATACTTTCGCTTTTATTTCTTGGCTTGATTCCATTTCTGATAAGATTATTTCTCAAAGTACTTCTAGTGACATCATATTTATCAGAAAGATATTTAATAGATTTTCCAGAAAGAAAGAGTTTTATAAATTCCTTCTCAGGGAAATTTATTGCATTATTAGGTTTTCGATAATGATGGATCATTTTAAACCCATCACTTCTCATATGGAAAGAGAGATTATCAGCACTGACATTAAGCAATTTAGCAATTTCATTAAGATTTCTCCCTTGGATATTGAGTTTGTGAGCGTGATTGATAAGTTCAGTTGTGAATTTTCTTCTCATGTTTATAACCTCGAAACAGAAAGTAATTGGTATACCTATAAGGATTATATCATACATAATTGTCGTTGCACTGGAGAGCCTTTCTTTTTATCTTTAATTAAGACAGTTGATAAAGAATTAGATAGAAAAGAAAAAGAAAGTAAATCTTTATTGGAGAGATTAGGTGAAAGAGGTCCTCGTTCAGGATTTTCAGAGTGGAGTGATTGATAAATAGTTATTTAATGATTAATTGACGACTGGAAATTTTTGAGTTATACTTTTATATCTGAAAAAAGGAGTGAATATGTTTGAGATTGCTAAAGAATTTGTGATTACATATGGGATGACCGGAGCTGCTTTATTGGGTGTTATTGGTCTTGTCTGGTTGTTTTTAAAACTGGAAAAAAGAGTATTAACAGGAGAAGAATCCAGAAAGGAGACAGCTAAAATGTGTAAAGTACGAAAAAAATATTTCTCTGATATTTTCGATAGTATTGAAATCATTGAAAAGAAAGATATAGAAGATACAGGGAAGTTTACAAATATTGATATTAAACTTATAAATCTTGATGAAAAAATGGACACAATAGGTTCAGATGTTAAAACGATTATAAATCATTTTGCTACAGAAGGAATGAAAAAATAATGTAGCTGGAGGGTACAGTTATCTTTTATCAAACAGATCCCAAATTACAATTTAATGCTAAATCAGATTGTTACATCTTTGATATTCTTAAGATACATGAAATTGTTGGTAAGCATGAGTTCACATATGAACAGGTTAAGCAACTTAGAAAGGTATCAGTAAAGGCTGAGTTTATTGGAGAGGATGGTTACTTAAATGAAAGAGGTATATCAGGTGTTGCTTCAGTGGCTTCAGGACTTACTGGATATAATGTATACATTAAAAGAGTCACGAATAATAATAGGTTTAATTTTCTTATTGGTAAGTTTGGTAGGAAGCTATCTAGTGGTAAGCTTGTTAGTCATTTCAATCTTATGGAAATAGAACAACCTGAATTAGTTAAGTGGGATCCGTGGTCTGCTGTTGGTGCAAGGACAACCGTAATAGGCAAGATTGTAGGATATAGATACCTATGGGCAGAGTTAGTATGACAGACTTACAGAAAAAGAAATTAGCTTCCAGAAGATTTTGGATTGTAATATGGGCATGCTTATTGCTAACTTTCTGGGGTACATTGAGTATGATTCAAACAATATCTTTACCCTGGATGGCCATGGTGTTTCCTATAGTTGCAGGGATACCAGTAGGTTATGTGACAATAACTTCACTTAAAAAGAAAAAGGAAGGGGAGTGATGGAATGTTTAAAACATTTTTTTATGGTATGTTGGTTGGTATTATTCTTACTGGTATTGGTTGGTTCGCCTATGGCAGAACCAATACCTCCGACATATCCAGAGTTATCAGTAGAACTAACGGAGATTTGGAAAGAGTTGAACAGTCTATCGGTAACTTCGGAAGTGACTTTGATAGCTATGCAGGAAAGGTGGCCGTCCTTAATCAAGAAAGTAGAGGACTTTGGGAACAAGCTGATAGTCTTCGAGAAAGATCAGGAGAACATGTCAGAGAATATGAAAGTATTCAATCAGAGTTTCAATTCTTCGGTGATGGAATTACAAGTGTTGAAGAATCAGTACGCAGGAGTGTTGTCCTTAGTAGAGACTTTGCGGACGTCCTTTACTGGTATAGAAGAAGAATTGAAGCAGATGAAAAGACGAACTAATTTAGGTTTAGGTATTTCAATAATTTCAGCAATTATAGGTGCATTAGCACTTGGATATAGTTTGTTTAATGGAGGCAAATAAATGGCTATAGTGGTAACGGATTGGACGGTTGATAGAGCAACCGGTAATATAATGTATATTGGTGATGATCATGTGGTGCATCTCCATCTTATGCAACAGTAATAGAGTTTCATAGGTGGTTGCAGGATTTAGCAGATGATGCAGTTGCCTCTGGTGATGATGAACTGGATATTACAAATGAGAATCCTTCTGGTAGATCAACAGATAATATTATAACGCTCCTTGGTTTATATAATATTGATGCAGTAGCATCAGAACATCTTTATGATGGATCAATCATACAGAATAGTGGTGACGATATTTATGATGGTATTGTAAACTTTGGTAATTCTGATGTACAGATACAACTAATACAGAATGGTGCAGTTTTGGCAGATGATTGGTGGAACTATAATGCAGCTGGACTTAATGCAGATTCTGCAAACGGCATCTCTCATAGATTTATGATACCGACTAGAGTTGCAGCAGCTGACGTTGATGGTAGAAGAATTGTAGGTGTATGTAGACGCTTTGGTTACACGTATTCAGAGTTTAAAATCAATGGTACTTCACGAGGTAATAACGTATTGGCATTAACTGATGCAGTAGATCTTAATAATAGTACTGCTGAAGCTACTGTAGCAACCTGGACAACCATCACTAACACAACTGAAGGTTATGCTAACATAGATGTGGATAATGATGGATCGGATGAATATTTCTATTCAGAATGGAATAAGGATACTTACAGTATCAACCAGTTCTATGAAAGAATGAAATATCTTACACGTGATACTTCGGTGGAAATCATCTATGGCATTTCGGGTGAACTGTTCAGGGGTATTACTCATGAAATAGCAGTGGGCACACCAACAGGAACTTTTAGTGCTT
>VAPE01022369.1_pt1 | contig 10589 bp, 11 predicted proteins | sample 3393911 | NCBI WGS metagenome assembly VAPE01 (sample SAMN08290436, study PRJNA428436) | hydrothermal vent metagenome | isolation source: Deep-sea hydrothermal vent chimney | place: Atlantic Ocean: South-mid Altantic Ridge | reverse complement strand
AGATTTTTAGATTGATGTCGGTCCAAAATTGGCAAGCTCCGACCTTTGGTCGGAAATCTTCACTTTTCTCCGGCATCCCGATGTTCCGGCAACCAATAACCAGGCAGAACAATCTCTTAGAAGTATTGTTATTTTTAGAAAGATTATCTTCGGTATCCGCCCGGCCTCTGGCCTGCGAACTCACAGTATCCTGCCCAGCCTTGTTCTCACTGCCCACCGTCAGGGCAATCATCCCAGAGAGTTCCTTCAGATTCTTCTGACTTCCGATACCTCTACTGCTCAGGCTGCTCTCGTTTATAATTCCTCTTGATCATTCGAAGCTGTCCGTGTTATAAAAAAGGAACTAAACTATTACTCGGTGTCCTTGTTGAATGATTGGTTATGCCTTTCATTGTGTTGGTTCATATACAACCCCATTTGGCGCGAATGCTTTGTGATATAGGTGGTTGTTATCATCAGTAAAATATAAATTCAGAGTTCCAGCATCATTCTTGTATTTCCATACTTCCAATTTAGTGCCATCAGGAATCTTGTCCCAGAACTCTTCCTCAGGCCCCCAAATTGGCTCGCCAGATTTATTTATGATTTTCTTCTCGTAAGGATCACCTAATATATTTATTATCTGCTGCTTGGTCTGTCCGACCTGCACCATTTTAGAGATATCTTGTTCTTCTGCACTTGCAACAAGAGCGAATACTAAGACCGAAAAAAATATTATTGGTTTTACATTCATATGTGTTCGCAAGGCATCGGGTAGCCAACGAGCTGTTGCCAGCCCCCGGCCCCCTATGAACCGTTAGGTCTTGGGGATGTTCTTAACTATTTCAACTTATTTTTGCCGCTGCAATATATTGAACATTGCTGATGTCGTGACTCCAACATTGCGAATTAGTTTTATTAGTAAAGAAACGCCAAAGTCCACTCTAAGATCAGTTACAAGTCAAGGGCAAACGATATTGCTTTACGTACCTGTTTCAACTTTTCTTGTGAAATTGTTGTAATGAGTGAACCTATTTTCCCTTTTGATACTGTTTGGATATGGTCTAAGTTAATGGCACAGTCTCTCTTCATGCCCTCGTGCTTGGAAAGAGAAACTTCGCTTGGAATGTCCCTGACAGTTGAAGTAATGGGGGCAATAGTGACTTCTCCAAGATATTCAAGAATAGAGTCCCTTGTTAGGATAAGAACAGGTCTCTTCTTGTCGGGTGATTTAAATTTGTACCATCTGATTTCTCCTCGTTTCATTTGTCAACCCAATCCTGCTCTTCTTCCCATATGCTGAACTCGTCTTTTTTCACAGGATGAATTTCATATCCTCTTCTATGCTTTTGCTCTAATCGGCTAACATTGAGGTTTTTGATGGCTTCCCTGAGTGCTGTTCGTGTAAATGCAGACCTGGTCGTCTTAATTTCCTTTACAATCTTGTCAACTTCCTCAACCAGGTCGTCATCTAAAGTCATTTGTACCGTCTTCATAAAAACCTCCTCCTTTTCATGTGGATAACTATAGCTACTATAACACACATAATTTACGGTGTCAAGAAGATGTCTTAAGATGGATGCTTTATGCGTTAAAGGTTGTAAAGGTTGGGGATGTTCTTAACTATTTCAACTTATTATTGCTGCTGTCATGACTAAAACATTGCGAATTAGTTTAATTAATAGGATGTCCCCAAAGTCACACAAAGTCACAAAGTCGAGAAGTCGTTGTTGCACACTATGCATAACTTATGCATTATTAAGTTCCTCACCTCGTGCAATTGGACGTGTGCGAGGCTCCTGATATGCCTAATCTTGGCTGTCGAGGCATGCTATAATCCTACAATTTTATCAACTTTATTTTTTTGACCGTCAATAGTTTTGCATAGTGTGCAACAACGTTAAATTTCCCCCTCAAAATAGCGGTCTCGTTTTGCTGGGAATAGGTATCCTTCAACTGGTCCCGTTTAGGTGGGAATTAGACCCCTAAAAGCGGTCTCGAATCGGTGGGACGTAACAGACCTAAGCAAACCCGGAACCCACAACAAAGCCACCAACAATTCTAATTTGACATTGCTGTTTGCGTTCCGCTCGAATGAATGGTTAGGCAATATCTTCTCATTTATCATTACAATACTTAATATTTATCTGACCCCTCTTCTTACTCTTCTCTCTCTTACTGATAACCCCCAATTGCAGTTTTTTTAACTGGACAGTTGTGCTTCTTCTTCCTTCAATTTGTTAGCCTCCGTTATTTCTTATTAGTTCTCAGGTCTCTTCATCTCAATCGAAAAAAAGAAAGTGCTCGCTTTAATATTATGTTCTTTAGTTAGTGCCTGCTGAAGTTCTGGATCAATGCTTTTTGCGAGAATTACTCCTTTAATATCTTTTTGCTTTAGTTTGTATTTTTCAGAGCTGCCTCGTAACTTTTTGTCCTTACCTGCAAAAGGTGTAGGGTACTAAGGGATCACATGTGGTTGTTAGGTTATCTCAGTCTCATTTTGTGAAATGTGTAGGCCCCTCGGTCTTCTTTTCCGCAATTTTTATGCATTGATTCTCTAACCTTCATTTTGCGAGAGCCAATCACCCTCAGGGTCAATAGTTACGACATTTGAGTCAATGATCGGGAATGGATTGCTCAGGGCTTCCGTATTTTGCTTGCTTCTATGTCCACCGTTTGTGTCGGAGGTCAACCAAATATTGCCCCTCATTTACCACATCCATGACCCCACCTCCGACTTTGATATTCATCATTACCATCAAGTCACAAAGGTCTGCATACTGGATATAAGCCCCACCTCTTATCTCTTCCTTGGTCATGTCTGGTTTGCGTTTAAGGCTTACACCCCAATTTTCAGAATATCCACTACTGGAGTTAACCCCCCTTATAACCGGCGATACTCGAACGTATTCATACCCCTTAATCATAGCAATACGGCGATTAAGAATATGATTGATGACTTTTTTTGTGATGTCTTCCTTAGGAAAAGCGCGCTTATATGCTTTACGATATCCCGTATAGTTCACATGAACCCATAGTTGAAGGGGTTGATATAGAACCGCTGACTCAGCCAATTCCCAGATGGGGAGTCTATGATCTCTTTTAGGAGGTGGCGGTATTTTTATAAGTAATGCTCTATTTGCTGTTCTGAATGATACAACATCAACTATCTCGCCGACGTAATTACAAATTGCTGATTCATCAACTGCTGCGATTGGAACGTGTAAGCATTCGGGAAGCACTGATTTTGTTAAGGCAACTTCTCTTGCAACTTTGTCGATTCCAATTTTCATATTACTTATAAGCCGTGATTGAGGCATAACGACTGTCTAACTTGCCGGGGCAAGAACGGGATATAAAAAACACCAGCGACTTCCCGGTCAAGTTGAGGCAAGTGTTATAACCAGATGCCTTTTTAGTGCCAAGTTATCAAAAGTATATCATATTTTGTGATACTTTCAGTCTTATTTTCCGCCCCACTTTTCAGTCTTTAAAAAAGAGAGAGTCAACTTAGGCAGGATGTCCCTGTCAATACTTATGCAACGCAAGCAACAACGTTAAAAGTTCTTTTCCGCAATTAAAAAAAATACCCGTTGGGACAAAACCGGATAGTGTTCGAATAGACCGGCTTAGACAATTCCAATGCCTTATAAGTGTTGGGCAATTCTTCTATTAACCCGCTCTCTCCTTCAGTTTTAACGGTTTGATTTCCCTCAATTCCTTTGATTCATTCAGTCTGGCTCTATATAAATCCCAGCGCAACTGAAGGTTCATCCAAAAATCTTCTGAAACTCTGAATAATTTTGCAAGCCTTAAGGCAGTACTTGGCGTAATGCCGCGTCTCTTGTTGATAATTTCATTTACTCTCTGATAGGGCACATGAATCTTTTCAGCCAATTCTCTCTGAGTAATGCCCATAGGATGAAGAAACTCCTCAAGCAACATTTCCCCCGGGTGAGTCGGCTCTCTATGTGTTGGTATCCTGACCATTGTTTGCCTCCTGTTTTTATCTCAATGATAGTCTGTAATTTCAACTTTATCCAGCCCATATTCGCTCCAAATAAAGCAAATGCGATACTGATCATTTATCCTTATGCTGTATTGACCTTTTCTATCACTTGTTAAGGCCTCCAGTTTATTATTTGGCGGAATACGTAGTTCATTAAGTTGTATTATTGAATCCAATTGATCCAGTTTCCTTGTTACCGTTCTCCATAATGCTTGTGGGCATGTTTTTCTCGCATCTTTTGAATTTATGCCGTTAAATATATCTCCTGTTCCTTTATTTTTAAACGACTTGATCACACTATCATGATAACACGGTACGCATGCTATTTGCAATTGTATTTTGATGGCCAACGTCTCGATCACTGATGCACAGCATGTATAACATCAGCAGCTAAAAAAGATTGAAAAATATAAAACAAGAGAAAAGAGAGGGGCTTACACTTTTGACAAAGCATGATAAGCTGTGATAGAAATACTAAATGGCAAGACCATTGCGGATAGAGTATCCTGGTGCATTTTATCATATTACATCAAGGGATAACGAGCGAAAAGATATATTCAAGAGTGCAAGGGATAGTGAGAAGTTTCTATCGTATTTGGAGTCTTCTACCCAGCGCTATGAAGCCGTTATATATCTATTGTTTGATAACCAGCCATTATCATCTTTTATTAGAGACACCATTGGGTAACTCTGTCACATTAGTGAGTCTGCTGTATCTCAGGCAAGCCACAGGTTTAAACTGACATTAGACAATGATAGGAAACTCAGAAAAAAAGATAAATTATATCAGCAGAAGATTTAATCTGTGAAATGTGTGACCCCTCTGTTTTCCTCTTATCTTATAAGCCGTTTTATTCAAGAAAAGGATTTCTGTTATTTAAACCTTACAAAAGGGGCAAGGTCTGCACTGGCTGAAAAAGCAGCCAGATTATTGTAAAAAAACGGCAGACAAAATCCTGTCACTCATTTTAGTCGAGATTTGACCTTCAAGGAAGTTCTTGATCAAGGCTGTTACGGGTTTTTCACTCAGCATCTTATGCTTTATAGAACTTTCTGTATTCGGAAACGATCTGATGTGTTGCAGCATGACTATACCGTTTGCGACTCAATAGTGTGTACTCCTGGCTGCGAGATGCAGTTATCCAGAATTCTGTGGAGATTAATATGAGATTCCTCTATGTATTCAAAGTACCTGCTCCGTAACTCCATAATAAAGATTCCCTTATAGGTATCCAGAAATGTTGAAAATATATCTTCAAATGGAACTTCTCCCCAGCCAACAGGCATGTGGGAGTCACCCCTGCCAAAGGGTATCAGGCGTGTCTGTTGTTTTTCGTGGTAAAAATCCGCCTTACCGCAATTGTCATGGATATGGGTATGGCCAATCAGCTTATTGACCTGATTGGCGGTCTCTACCGGATCAAACCCGTATAGCCCGGAGGCCAGAAAGAGATGCCCGAAATCGAGGTTGATTTTTACGTTGTTCATATTAATTCTTAATACCTGCTGTTTCAGGGTATCAAGCCTCTCTGCATAGGAGTAAGGTGAGTGGAAAAGATACGGCCGTGCATTCTCCATACATATAGTGACCCCCGGATACTCCTCCGCCAATGCCGTTACTGCCCGGGCCTCGATATTCAGGAGCCGCTCCTTCTCACCACAGCTTAACTCCGTATTCTCGTTTAGAGGGAACCGCTCCTCGGGGACAAACCTTCCGGGATGATAAACCACCACCCCTGCCCCGATCTCCGATGCAAATTCAAGGGAACTCCTAAGAACCGATACATGAATCTCGTGGTTGTCCATGTCCATCAGGTTGATTGGGTCGGGTGAATGGAGGCTGTACCGGAAACCATAAGCCTTCAATATCTCTCTCACACGTCCTGTCCGCCTCATATCGAGTCTTCCGTTTCTGATTACGTCAAGCCCGTGCGGCGGCAGTTCAACAGCCTTAAGCCCTAACTCCGCATAATGATTGAGGTCTTCCGTGAGACGTCTCAAACTGCCGTCCACCCTTGCATCGTCAATCTTGCTCCCTATCTCAAGCATGTCGAATAAACCTCCTTTCCTGATATAAATGTCTTTAATACCTGTGGAACACCGTTTCTTACATCAACAATCACAATATCACCTTCTTTACCTTCCTCTATCGACCCTGTCTGATCCCCCAGGCCTACGGCCTCTGCCGGGTTAATGCTTACCATGTTAACCGCCTCGTGAAGGGGGAGAATTCCGAGGTGATAGATGGTGAAAACCGTGTAGAGAAGCGCCATGGGGGCATAATCTGAACAGATGATATCGCCGAAACCCTCAAGTATCGCATCTCTTGCACTGAGATTGCCTGATTGTGAGGCACCCCTGAGGATATTCGGTGCGCCGAGACATACTGAAAACCCCTCCTCCGCTGCAAACATAGCGGCCTCCATGCTCACGGGGAACTCCGATATCCTCAGGCCCATTCCTTTAAGCCACCGGATCTTCTCCGGGGAATCATCGTCGTGTGATGCAAGGGGTATTCCATGGTTTTTACAGAGGTCTATCAGGTATTGCAGGCTATCTTCTATTGCCGTTGTCCCCTTAACCTTCAACTTCCTGGATATCATTAAATCAAGTTCCTCATCATTTTTCCTGTAAACCCTGCCGTAATAACCCTTGAAAGCCGTAACCCCCCTGAACTGCCCCTGTCCGGGGGTATGATCCATTACGGAGAGGAGATGAATCTGCTGATCTTTTATAAGGGCTTCAAGAAAAGGTATTGCGGCACTGTCTGTAATTTCATACCTGGCATGTATCTTTGTCCTGACCTTCAGGTGCCCGGTGAGGGCGTTTATTTCCCTGACGATCCCTGCCGCCATACTGTTTGACCTCAGGCCGATTTCCATCTCGGCAAAGGATAACGAATGAAACATCGTGGTTATCCCGCATGATGAGAGTTTCTTGTCAAGCTCGTAAACGGCTATGTTAACTGGAAAGAACACATTCGGCCTGGGTTCGATTCCTTTCTCGATCGCATCGCTGTGGAGGTCGACAAAACCCGGAAGGACGTACATGCCCTCTGCATCTATTGTGCTGAGAGAGGACTTTATCTCACCTTCCCTCAATACAACTATAATGCCGTCTTCTATCCTCAGGGAGGCACCTTTTAGAATGCCTCCGGGTGTTACAACCGATGCATTGCTTATAATAAAATCCCTCCTATTGCACGGCATATACACCCTCCTGCTTAACCCTGTAAGTGCTGTCCGTAATAGATGTCATAAGTCCGTTGTCATGAAATATACCTATCACCGAAGTCCCCTGTTCCCTCAGTTCCCTTAACAGCTCTATCGCCACTGCTACGGAATCCTTGTCAAGGGATGCCGTTGGTTCATCCAGGAGCAGGAGTCTCGGCTTCCAGATGACGGCCCTTGCTATGTTCAGCCTCTGCTGTTCTCCCCCGCTGAATGTTGACGGATATGCATCAAAGAGATTTGAGGGAATATTGAGTCTCTCAAGAATCTCTACCGCGCTCTTTTTCGCCTCTCCTTCGGACAATCCCTTTCTTGTCAATAATGGTTCAGCCACAATCTCTATAGCTGATACCCTGGGGATTACCCTGAAAAACTGAGATACATAACCCACCTCTTTGTTTCTTATCTCAAGGACCACGGGATCTGCGGCCTTTGCAAGGTTAATCCTCCCATACGCTATGGAGTCGTACCATATATCACCGCCTGTCGGGAGATATGTTCTGTAAATGCATTTCAATACGGTGCTTTTACCTGTTCCGCTGGGACCTGAAAGACCGAGGAACCCCCCTTCAGCGACACTGAACGAGACCCCCGAGCATCCTTCGATGACTTTGCCTCCGAGGATATGTATCCGGAATGTCTTTGATAGATTATCTACTTCAAGCAATGTGTGTATCCCTCCCGTTTCTTAGCATGATCCCTATTTCTGGAGGAAGTCCTGCAGCTATCAGCTCCCGGATGTTTCTTTCAATATCATACTCGACCCGCTTGATCAGGACATTGATCCTTTCAGAGCTCTCGATTATAGCGAAACAAGCCCTCGGGTCACCGTCAAAAGGCCTGCCGACCGACCCCGGATTAACAAACACGGTTCCGCATATCTCTCTTACAAAGGGCCTGTGTGTGTGTCCCATTATCACAAGTCTTGCTCCGGTACCGGAGGATATCTCCTCGAGCGCAGCGGTATCGTCTTCTTCGATCCGCTGGTTTAACATCTCAAGACCCCCGTGTATAACAAGGACTTTCCCTGTCTTAGTCACAAGTTCAATGCACTTGGGCAATCCCGAAAGATAATCTCTTGTTGCCTTGCTTATATTTTCCTGTGTCCATTTAAGGGAGTTGAATCCTATGCCGGCAACTCCTTCATCCTTATAGTCACAGCCACAAACAGGTTTTCTAAAACAAACCGCTTCGTCATAATTACCCATTACACCCTCAACCCCTTCCTGCTTCAGGAGGGCGATACATTCATCCGGAAAGGCTGAATATCCGGCATTATCACCGGCATTCAAGATTCTATCTACGCCCTCCCCGGCCAACTCCCTTAATACGGCCTTCAATGCCTCACGGTTGCCATGAATATCAGAAATTATCCCGATTTTCATATTACATCCACCCCCTGAAGAGCCTATCGAAAAATGCTTTTTTCTCCTTGTCTTTGCCTGCTCCTTCTTTTGACATATTCACACCTCCTATAACTGTGAACTTACGAGTATCTGTGTATACGGATGTTGCGGATCTTCAAGGATCTGATCGGTGAGCCCCTCTTCCACGACCCTTCCGTACTTCATCACCATCATCCTTGTCGTCAACAGCCTTATGACCCCGAAATCATGTGATACAACGATCATGGACAGGTGAAGCTGCCTCTGGAGACTTCTTACCAGGTCCAGCACCCTTGCCTGGACCGAGAGATCGAGCCCTGTAGTCACTTCGTCAAGGAAGACTATCAGGGGGTTGTTCGACAATGCCTTTGCAATCTGGACCCTCTGTTGCATTCCACCGCTAAAGTTTCGCGGCGGTTCATCTATTCTTTCTACCGGCACCTCCGTCTTCTCTAAAAGCTCTAAAGACCTGTTTCTCATTCCGGAAATGTTTTTCCAACCCGCCATTATCAGCCTCTCGGCAACATTTCCACCAGAGCTTATATCCATCCTTAATCCCAGATGTGGATTCTGATAAACTATCCCCATCATGGAGTTTCTCAACTGCCTCTTCCGGAAGGAGTTCAGATCAAATAAATTCTTATCGGTCAAATATTCCGATATTATTTCTGAGCCCCTGAACCTCTCTGCTCCATGATCATCCAGGTTTATATACATCTGCCCCGATGTTACACTGTAGTCAAAGTGGAGAAGCCTTACCAGGGTGCTTTTGCCCGACCCGCTTTCACCGACTATCCCGAGTATCTCGTCATGGTACAGATCGAATGATATATCTGCACAGGCAACAACAGAACCGCAGCACCGGCATATATTGGTCTCATGTCCGGGCCCCGTTGATTCTTGACAGTACGGGCATCCCTTCCCGTATATTTTTGCCAGGTCTTTTATCTCAAGTATCGGGGCAATGTTCGTATCCAATCTATCCATTGTCTTTTCCCGTGTTCTCTACCACAAAGCTATAACCATGTTTTTTAAAACCCAAACCATCGTAGAAACGGTGAGCCTCTTTCCGATTTGCATTGCTGGAAAGTACGATCTTGTAACAACCCTTCTCCCGGCAGCGCTTCATTGCAAAAGCCATCATCTTTTTCCCTATTCCTTTCCTCCTGAGGTCCTTACGAACAACAACATCCTCGATAATACCGGAAGGAGCACCCATATGACCGAGATTATCCATAATGAGCAGCGCAAATACCCCGGTAACCTCTCCGTCTGCGACAGCGATAAAAAACTTGTAATCCGGGTATAACTTCATCCTGTTAAATATCTTATGTGCACTCTCCGGAGTCAGTACACTGCCGTTATCCATACCGAGCTGTGCATAGAGCGGTAAGATATCGAGCAAGTCACGCTCCGTTGCTTCACGGATTTCAACCCTCAATATACTCCCCTTTCTTTGATCCTGCCGGAAATATTCTTATCGCAGTATCCTGTATCTGAACACTGGTAAACCCTCCTACCCGTTTCATCATCTATTATTTCATTAAGGAAGGTCCCCGGACTTCCACATCTCTCGCACACCGCACCTTTGAAATCCTCGATCCTGAATTTGAAATCCTCAAACTCCAGAGGTTCGACAACTGTATAGGGAGGAATGGCATATATCCTCTTTTCCCTGCCTGCCCCAAACAGATAGAGGGTCTCTGCCATGTCTAACCTGGAAATGTCCCATCTGGGTATAGGGCTTGGGTCCATGATGTACCTCTTATTCACCATAACCGGATACCTTGCCCCTATGCTTATCTCGCTGAACTCAACGATGTCTTCGTAAAGATAAAGCCACATACGGCTGTAGTCTGCCTCTGCGTGCATCCTTCTCGTCTCCGCCTCTGATGGCTCAATTGTCCTCAACGCCTCCGGATACGGGACCTGAAGGACCAGTATCTGATCTGAGGTCATCTTCTCTTCCGGAATCCTGTGTCTCGT
>VAPE01022479.1_pt1 | contig 10595 bp, 11 predicted proteins | sample 3393911 | NCBI WGS metagenome assembly VAPE01 (sample SAMN08290436, study PRJNA428436) | hydrothermal vent metagenome | isolation source: Deep-sea hydrothermal vent chimney | place: Atlantic Ocean: South-mid Altantic Ridge | reverse complement strand
TGTTTCTATTGTTCTCTTATTTCCTTTGAAAATACTATCATATTCTGAATGATTTCCAGCCCAAAGTATTTCAGCTTCTTGTTCATTAAATACAATTAAAATCATTGTCCTGTGAATACTAATATCAAAAAAGAAGAAATTATCACTATGAACCCTATCTGCATCAGGACGTGATTCAATCACTTCCAATTTATTCTTCCATCCTGAATTCTCAATGTCCAATATCAACTTATCAATTGCCTTTGAAAGTTTCATATTCCCCTGATTCTTTCGTTTTAGTTTCAGTAATTTATCTTTACGTATTAAATCCAATTTTAGTTCTTTTAATTTTTACAAAGATACAATCTTTATTCCAAATAAAGTGGAACAATTAGTGCGTTTCATAATTTCTTTTCAAAAATATCTTCCCCATTTTATCTTATAAATGAATCCCTCTAAATGCTTGCTATCTTCCTTGAAAACAGAAGCGGCCACAACCCACCACCGTCACCATTCAGAGGCAACTTGTGTGTCTGGCTGTGCAGCGGTGTTGCTGTGGGAATCATATTCAGGTTTTTTGAGAATACTTCGGAAAAGGGTGCTTTTGCTAAAGGGGCAACCCGGGGCAGGAAGACTCTTCACCGGCACTTACGCTCATGCCAGCGCCAAAGCCGGTTCTGAGTTGAACTTTCTTTTTTTTTGTAGGGATGAAGGAGATAATAATTCACCTCTCTACCGGCAAGGTATGCGAAACATTCGCGCGCCAGTGGGGATGTCTCCGGATTAATCCGGAAAAGCCATAAAAAAAAGTCCGGCATACGCCGGACTTTTTCATTCCCCTTCGTTCACTTTTACGAAATCTTAATCTGCTTGGTGAGTTTAGCTTCTTCTTCTTTCTTAGGCAGGACTATGTCCAGGACACCGTTTCTGTAATCGGCTTTAATCTTATCAATGTCAATCGTCTTCGGTAAAGTGAACGAACGGCTGAAGCTGTTGTACACAAACTCTCTGCGTGTGTAGCTGTCTTCTTTTTCTTTCTTCTCGTTCTTGGTTTCAGCCGATATGGTCAGCTGGTAGTTGTCCAGGTTGATTTTAAAATCGTCTTTTTTCATGCCCGGAGCTGCTAATTCCAGAACGAATTTGTCATTCTCTTCTTTGATGTTTACAGCCGGAATGTCACCGCTGGTTTCATCAACACGACCCAAAAAGTTTCTTTCAATGTTTTCGAGCAGGTCGGTAAACGTCGGATACTGATTAAATTTTACTAAGTTCATGGTTTAACCCTCCTTTTAATTTAATTAATACTGGTTTTATTACTAATTTTCAATTTGTCTTTTTCAAATCCCGTACCACTCCCAAAACTATCCATAAATTTATTTATAGCAGCCATAATGGCGGTTGTTTTTATTGGTGACTGCCATTATGGCTGTTATTTCTGTCTGTTTTACTATTGAGGGATAGATTACGTATATTTGTAAAGTTAAATTGCAGGAAAATTGGATAAAATCATAAACAGCCTTCGCCCCTCGCGTATTATAATCCCCATTCTTATCGGAGTTGGGGTAAGTGGCTGGTTATTGTATAGTAATTTTAATGCGGAAGCTTTTTCTTTTGTAGAGTTTTCATGGCACACATTGCTTTTTCTTGTGATTGCTTTTTCGATGATGTTTGTTCGCGATGTAGCTTACATGTATCGCCTTATCATCCTTACTGACAGTCGTATTAGCTGGAAACAGGCTTTCAATGTGATTATGCTGTGGGAGTTTAGTTCCGCTGTTTCGCCATCGGTGGTGGGCGGTACTGCACCGGCCATTTTCTTTCTTTACAAAGAAGGACTTAGTGGTGGCGAAAGTACGGCGGTGGTACTCACCGCCATTTTCCTTGATGAAGTTTTCTTCATCCTTTCCGTTCCTTTAGTTTACCTCTTTTACGGGAACAATATTTTCCCACCCGAAGCACAGCATTACTCAGAAATTATTTATGGCTTTTATATTGGCTTTGGGATTATCTTCGCCTACACCCTGTTTCTCGCTTATGCTTTGTTCGTGAATCCCTATCTGTTCAAACTGTTTATCTCCTGGATTTTCCTTTTCCCGTTGTTGAAAAAATGGCGGATGGGCGCCCGTAAGTGGGCCAACCAGCTCATCCAGACTTCAAAGATTATTAAAAAGAAACCGTTTTCTTATTGGCTCAAGAGCGGCCTGGCCACGATTATTTCCTGGACAGGGAGATACTGGGTGGTGAACTTTCTTTTTATGGCTTTCTTTGAGCAGTCCAAGAATTTCTACGACCAGTTTTTGATTTACGGACGACAACTAAGTATGTGGATTATCCTGCTGGTGAGTCCGACTCCCGGCGGCAGCGGTATTGCCGAGTATATTTTCACCAACTTTCTCGGCGACCTCATTCCCAACAAAGCGTGGATTACCACACTCGCTATTTTCTGGCGGCTTATTTCGTACTATCCATACCTGTTTGCCGGCGTGATTATCCTTCCCATTTGGATACGACATGTTTATAAAAAATCAAAAAAATATAAAGTGGTGAAGTAACTCAATCGTTTGCGTAAAGCATTGAAGCCATGTTTTTTCTATAGGGGACTTCTAATAATTCCTTCCTTTCAAGAAACAACCTGTAAGAGGCTGTTTATTTTATTAATTTTGTAAACAGAAATCAATCATAAAAACAGAAAGTGTTATGTCAGTAAAAATCTCAGACAAAATTAAACCCGGCGTAGTAACCGGCGACGATGTGCAATATATTTTTAAAATTGCCAAACAGGAAAAGTTTGCCATTCCTGCTATCAATGTGATAGGCTCCGATTCCATTAATGCGGCTATGGAAGCGGCGAAAGAGGTGAATTCACCTATCATTATCCAGTTTTCCAATGGTGGCGGTGCTTTTTTTGCCGGGAAAGCCATATCCAATGAAAACGAAAAAGCAGCTATTGCCGGAAGTATTGCCGGTGCTTTGCAGGTTCATCAATTGGCTGAAATGTACGGGATACCGGTTATTCTGCATACTGACCATTGCGCTAAAAAGCTATTGCCCTGGGTAGATGGATTGTTAGATGCCGGCGAAAAATATTTTGCAAAACACGGCAAACCACTTTTCAGCTCACACATGCTTGACCTGTCAGTAGAGCCGTTAGAAGAGAATATTGCAACCTCCAAAAGGTTTCTTGAAAGAATGTCGAAAATGGACATGACCCTCGAAATTGAGCTGGGCATTACCGGCGGCGAAGAAGATGGCGTGGATAATTCGGATATCGATAACTCCAGACTTTACACGCAACCTGAAGAGGTGAATCATGCTTACGAAGAGTTGCTGTCGGTTAGTCCGCGGTTTACCATTGCCGCTGCCTTCGGAAATGTACACGGCGTTTACAAACCGGGAAATGTGAAACTAGAGCCGGTTATTTTGCATAATTCGCAAAAATATATTCAGGAGAAGCATCAGACGGAAGAAAATCCGGTGAATTTTGTTTTCCACGGCGGCTCAGGTTCGGAACCCGAAAAAATCAAAGAAGCCGTTTCCTACGGCGTGATAAAAATGAACATCGACACGGATACGCAATGGGCTTTCTGGGATGGCATTCGTGGTTACGAGGCCAAATATCACGACTACCTTCAGGCGCAGATTGGTAATCCTGACGGTGATGATGTTCCCAACAAAAAGTACTACGACCCGCGCAAATGGTTACGTGCCGGTGAGGTGTCGATGAAAGAAAGGCTTGTTCAGGCCTTCACAGACCTTAACTGTCTCGACAGATATTAATAATATAAAACCGAAAGGGCATAAGGTGTTTTGGCTTTATGCCCTTTTTTATGCATTATGCTGCACTATCCGCCTAAAATATTGATGGCTTTCGGCGAGACTTTCACTGAGAAAGATGGTGCTTTTCAGCAATGGCTGTTACAAAATGGTTATCCGGAGCTGGCGGCGCTGAGCAGTGCTATTCGCGGGAGTTATGAGGCTGCCGATTGGCTTCTGAAAAACAATTTTCCGCAATTTGCCGCTTTGGATGGAGCCATCGACAAACAACCCAAAGCCTATGCCTGGCTGCGGAAATACAATTTTGATTTTCTCGTGATATTTTCAGATGTCGTACATCAACGTCCCGAAGCGGAAAAGTGGTTACGGGAAAATGACGTCCCTATTTTTCTATTGCTGGCAAAAAAAATCCGGGATTTTCGCGACAATCAGACTTTCAATTATCACAAACTGCACTTTTAACAGTATCTATCACCCATTGACGCTAATTATTATTTCATTCCTCAATCGCCATTCATCATTTGCCAATTCCTATCCCACGGTTATTTTTACCTTTGCGCGGATATTTAATTGATATGGAAACAACTCCGCAAAAAGAAAAATGGTATCGGAAACTCCGGAACAAATACCGGCTGGTACTTTTCAACGAAACAACTTTTGAAGAACGCATTAGTTTTCGGCTAAGCCGGATACAGGTATTTGTCTTTTTGCTGAGCATGGCCATTACCTTTGTTGCCCTTACTTTTTTTGTGATTGCCTACACACCGCTAAAAGAATATATCCCCGGCTATCCCAACATTAAACAAAAAGATGATCTTTATCATCTGAACAAAATAGCCGACTCGCTGATGACTAACGCACAACAGAATAACCTTTACATCCAGAATATTAAAAGAATTATTGAAAACAAAGATATGGTTGAGACGCCACCCGAACCGGTGGGGCAGTCTAAAAATTATGACACTATTACCGACCGTAGATCACCGCAAGACAGTGCGTTAAGAGTCTCTTTTGAAAACCAGACGAAATTTAATCTGTTCCCACGGAATGAAGTTGCACTGGAGACGGCGGGGAATGTTCAAATCTACAACCAGAGTTTCTTTAAGCCACTTAACGGCATCATTACCGCCAAATTTGCCCCGCTGGAAAAACATTACGGCATTGATATTGTCGCCCCACATAACGACGCTGTCAAGTCTGTGCTGGACGGAACTGTGATAATGGCCGCATGGACGCTGGAAACGGGTTACGTCATCGTAATCCAACATGCCGGGAACCTTATTTCGGTGTACAAACACAATGCTGTTTTGCTGAAACAAGAAGGCGATTTTGTGAAAGCAGGCGAGCCCATTGCCATTGCCGGTAACTCTGGCGAAATATCTACCGGCCCGCACTTGCATTTTGAGCTTTGGTATAACGGCAATCCGGTAAATCCAACCAATTACATTAATTTTAATTAGAGAAAAGAGCACGCTGTTTATATGATAAAAAAAATAGCCATACTTGGGTCAACAGGCTCCATCGGACAACAAACGCTGGAGGTGATTGAAGCTCAGAAAGATTTTTTCAGCGTAGAGGTGCTGACGGCCAACCAAAATGCTGCACTACTCATACAACAGGCAAAAAAGTTTAAGCCCAATGTGGTGGTTATCGGGGATGAAAGCCGATATACAGAAGTTGCTGACGCTTTGCAGAATGACGGTATAAAAGTATATGCCGGAAATGATGCTATCGCCCAGGTTACTGAAATGGATAGTGTTGACCTTGTGTTTATGGCCATTCTGGGATTTGATGCGTTAAAACCGATTCTTGCAACACTGAAAAATAAAAAGCCGCTGGCTCTTGCCAACAAAGAAGCCCTCGTGGTAGCCGGCGATTTGATTATGCAGGCTGCTGTTGAAAACCACGTTCCCGTTATCCCTGTTGACTCGGAACATTCGGCTGTTTTCCAGTGCCTTATGGGAGAGTTTGACAACCCTGTGGAAAAAGTGGTACTGACTGCTTCGGGTGGACCTTTTTTGAAATGGAATCCGGAAACTTTATTTGGGATTACTCCCGAAGAGGCGCTGCGTCATCCCACATGGAAAATGGGAGCCAAAACTACCATCGACTCTGCCACACTTATGAACAAAGGGCTGGAAGCCATCGAAGCCCGATGGCTTTTTGGGCTGGAAGCCTCACAAATAGAAATACTTATTCACCCGCAGTCGGTAATCCATTCGCTGGTTTATTTTGCCGATGGGTCGGTGAAAGCGCTGCTGGCTGCCACCGATATGCACATTCCCATCCAATTTGCCTTGAGCTATCCCACACGACTTGAGAATAACTATCAGCGGCTCGACCTCGCAGCCCTTGGAAGCCTCTCTTTCGGGAAACCTGATATTAAAAAATTTCGTAACCTTGCACTCGCTTTTGAAGCAATGGAAAAGGGGGGAAATATGCCCTGTATCCTCAACGCAGCCAACGAAATAGCTGTGGAGGCATTTCTTCGAAAACAGATTGGATTTTTACAAATTCCAGCGTTGATAGAAAAATGTATGGGAACTTTCCCTTTTGTCCGGCAGCCTGATTTGGAAGATTATGTTGAAACGGATAGGATTTGCAGAATAAAAGCGAAAGAATTCATAAAAAACAGTTGAGAAAAATATGGTCATATTAATAAAAGTGTTGCAGTTGTTGCTGAGTTTGTCCATTTTGGTGATTATTCACGAATTTGGCCATTTTACCGCTGCCAAGATCTTCAAAACCAAAGTTGAGAAATTTTATCTCTTTTTTAACCCCTGGTTTTCGATTTTCAAATTTAAATATAAGGAAACTGAATACGGCATGGGATGGCTGCCGCTGGGCGGCTATGTTAAGATTGCCGGTATGATTGACGAGTCCATGGACAAAGAGCAGATGAAAAAGCCTCCGCAGCCGTGGGAGTTCCGGTCGAAACCCGCCTGGCAGCGGCTGATTATCATGCTCGGAGGTGTTACCATGAACGTGGTGCTGGCCATAGTGATTTACATTAGCCTGCTGGCTTATTTTGGCGAAGAGTATCTTCCCACCAAAGAGGTAAACAAGTATGGTGTGGTCGCCGACAGCCTTGCACATAATATGGGTTTCCGGAATGGAGATAAAATTCTGAGCATTGGCGGTAAGCAGGTTAAAAATTTTCAGAAAATCACCATGGAAATTGTGTTGAATGAAGCACAAACAGCTACGGTGCTGCGCGATGGCCAAAATGTAACCATTCATTTTCCCAATGGTAGTCTGAGTAAGCTTATCAAACAAAAACCCGCTTCTTTCCTTTCGCCTCGTATTCCGTTTGTAGCGGGAAAGTTTGCCAAAAATTCGCCCGCCGAAAAAGCCGGCCTGCATGTGGGCGATACCATTCTCGGTATTAACGGGAAATACCTACTTTACTTCAACGCTTTCCGCGAAGCAATACAAAAACACAAAAATCAGGAAATTATACTCATTGCCAAGCGCGGAAATGATACGTTGAATCTACCTGTGCATCTTGGGAGCAATGGGCTTATCGGCGTATGGCCACAAGCAAACTTTGGTGATCTTTTCCACCTTAACCAAAAGAAATATACCTTTTTCCAGGCTATTCCTGCCGGGTTTGATCGTACGTGGTCCAGTATAGGCAACTACCTGAAACAGCTCAAGCTGATTTTTTCGCCCAAAGTAAAGGCCTATGAGAGTGTAGGCGGATTTATCGCCATTGGCAATATCTTTCCGGCTGTCTGGCACTGGGAAAGTTTCTGGCGGCTGACAGCTTTTCTCTCTATTATGCTGGCTATTTTGAACATTTTGCCTATTCCCGCGCTGGACGGAGGTCATGTGCTGTTTTTGCTTTACGAAATTATTGCCCGCCGTAAACCCAGTGATAAATTTCTGGAGAATGCTCAGATTGTGGGAATGGTTATTCTTTTCTCTCTGCTGATTCTCGCTAACGGAAACGATATTCTAAAACTTTTTAAACACTAATAACATGTGGTCGCTGAATATTACCGGATGGAAGCAGTTGGAAATCGAACATTTGGTTTTCGATTATAATGGAACACTCTCTGTTGACGGAACGTTGCTCCCCGGAATAGCCGAAAAGCTTATTCTTTTAGCAGAGCAGTTTACCTTGCATGTGATAACGGCTGACACTTTCGGGATGGCAGCTAAAGAGTTGGAAAATCTTCCCTGTACATTGACAATTTTACCGAAAGAAAATCAGGCGGAGGCCAAGCGTGAATATGTTAAAAAACTGGGCGCTGAGCATTCTGCTGCCGTGGGAAATGGCCGTAACGACAGGCTTATGCTGGCAGAAGCTGCCTTGGGAATTGTTTTGCTGCAAGCGGAAGGAACGGCTGTAGATACCCTGAAGAATGCCGATGTGGTGTGCAAACATGCCACCGATGCACTTGACCTCTTTCTTCATCCCAAAAGGCTGACAGCAACACTTAGGGGATAGAATTTGCCGGATAACCAGGGAAACGGAAGTTCCATATTTTCGTATTTTTATACCATGATTTTTATTGCCGGGGCACAACCTAAAATTCAGCAATTCCGTTGCACCACAACGCAACATTGTTTTCGATGCAATAACGGTACACACTGGATTCTCCAAAAACAACAACAATTTATTACCCTGTTTTTTCTAAAGATTGTACCACTAAAAACAACTTATTTCTGGCAGTGTCCGATTTGCGGAAACTCAGAAAAATTGGACAAGGAGACTTTTGAGGATAAAGTGCAACGTGAAGCCTAACCCTATAATTTGAAATAAAAGTTTTAGCATGGAAAAATTAGATATGAGTAAAACGGAAAAGCTACGACTGACCTTCGATTTTTTTCAACGTACCTATGTGCATTATGCCATGTGGTACGCCGAGGTTGTAGAAACTTTTGGCAAGGAACGTGCTGCTGAAATTATGGAAGATGCCTGGCAGAAGAGTTTCTCCATTCAAATGAAACGACTGTCGAAAGTACTTGGCTTTGAACTGGAAAATGGATTGCCAAAAGTACTCCTTGATAAAGAAGATGACCAATTAGATACCCTGCGTGAAGCAGTGGCTATCAATTGGCTGGCCAATGATGGCATTTGGTTTCAGACCGTGGAATTTTCAGAAGGTATGACACTGGCTAAAAAATGCAATGATGCCGCCTGGAGCCATTTTTCGCCTTATGAAGCTTTACGTATTAAAAAAATACTGCATCTACCTGAAAATGCCGGAATTGCAGGACTGAAAAAAGCCATGGCTTATCGTTTGTACGGAACGGTAAACGTCCAGTCATTTTCCAACGAAACAGAAAACAGCATAGAATTTTACATGAACCAATGTCGGGTTCAAGTTGCCCGAAAACGCAAGGGACTTCAGGATTATCCGTGCAAAACAGGAGGAATTATCGAATATACTACCTTTGCCGAGGCCATTGACTCCCGTATAAAAACGAAAGTGATTGGCTGCCCACCTGACAAACATCCGGAGGAATGGTATTGCGGCTGGCGATTTTATATTGATGAATAAAGAAGTTAATAACGAAAGCAAAATTAAAATGGCTTTTTCTTCCAACTGTCCCGCAAAGGTACTGTACGGTTAAAAACCAAATGCCGTAAGCTGGTCGGGATTTGCACCGCGTCTCGCTTCTGGCGATGAATCCTGACCCCATGAGAATTCACCGGATTAAAAATCCTGAATGCCCGGAACATTCGGGTTGCACGTGTCCCGGCTCTTGCCTAAGGCAAGACAGGTCAGACGAAAAACCCGAATATTCCGGAGTTGTGGCAACAATAATTTCCTTTTGCCTATGAATAAATTCACAGGCAATTATGAGCCGTCCCTAACGGGACTTCATAGTCCTGTAGGGACGGCTCAATTTTTTGTCCATGAATTCATTCATGGGGCTGAACCTGTTCCCCGCTTCAGGCGTCCACTTGAAGAAACAAACACCAAATACAACATTTGGGCTTATACCAGTACCGCCAAAGGAACCACCTATAGTTCCAAAATTAGAATTTGGACCTATGGCTTGATGGACTACGACGGCAATGGTTATCACACCGTTAAAATCGGTAATCAGACTTGGACCGTGGAAAATCTGAAAGTCACCCATTACAACAATGGTGATCCTATTCCGGAAGTCCAGGATAGTACTATCTGGTTACACGACACCAAAGGCGCTCGTTGTTATTACCGCAACAACAAAGCCAAGTACGACTCCGTTTACGGAGCTCTGTATAATTGGTATGTTATCAACGATCCCCGCGGAATTACTCCCAAAGGTTGGCATGTGCCAACTGCTTACAATTATGTAGATTTAGGCATATATCTAGGTAATGGTCCTAAAGCTGGAGGAAAAATAAAAGAAAAGGGCACTAAACACTGGAAAGCTCCCAATACCGGAGCTACAAACTCCAGTGGTTTTACGGCTTTACCGGGAGGAGTGCGAGGACTTACTTATCAATACAAAGCCCTCATTTCCTTTGCTGGTATCGGAGGCTATGCTTATTTTTGGACTAGTGCTAGAAATCCAATACAAAACACTGCTCTAGCAGTAGTTTTAGATTATAATGATACCTGGTTTGATGTGGCTGATGCTTTTAAAAATAACAGTGCCTTTAGCATTCGTCTAGTCAAAGACAAATAAAAGTTTTGATTAGACAAGGGGTTAGTATTATACTAGATACTAGCCCTTTTTTATTAGCTTAAATAAAATAGCCCAAAGATTATTGAGCTATTTTATATCAATTCAATTTTATTTTGGTTCTACTACCATTTTAGTGGGTAAATTATTTTTGTAGTGTCCAATGTACACTTCTTAAGAAAAGTCAGAAGACCGAAGACGGAAGTTTTTTCATT
>VAPE01035116.1_pt1 | contig 10628 bp, 14 predicted proteins | sample 3393911 | NCBI WGS metagenome assembly VAPE01 (sample SAMN08290436, study PRJNA428436) | hydrothermal vent metagenome | isolation source: Deep-sea hydrothermal vent chimney | place: Atlantic Ocean: South-mid Altantic Ridge | reverse complement strand
GCCTCAGACGGCACATTATGGGTGTGCGATATAAGCACAAACAAGATATACAACATCAAAACAGACGGCACATTAATAAGCTCCTTTGCCACGTCTGTATTTGATGCAAGTACCACTGCTCCACGAGGTATAACAGTAGCCTCAGACGGAACATTATGGGTATGTGATAGTACTACAGACAAGATATACAACATCAAAACAGACGGCACATTAATAAGCTCTTTTGCCACATCTGTATTTGACGCAAGTGCCACTGCTCCACGAGGTATAACAGTAGCCTCAGACGGCACATTATGGATGTGCGATATGATCACAGACAAGATATACAACATCAAAACAGACGGCACATTAATAAGCTCTTTTGCCAAGTCTGCATTTGACGCAAACGCTATTAGTCTACAAGGCATAACAGTAGCCTCAGACGACACATTATGGGTGTGCGATAGGAGCACAGACAAGATATACAATATCAAAACAGACGGCACATTAATAAGTTCTTTTGCCACATCTGTATTTGACGCAAATGCCATCATTCCAACAGGCATAGCGATAACAACCAAAATTGGCACACAATTTGATTTGTCTTCAACCTTTGCGGTTAAGAGACATTTGTTGGACGTTAATCCTGTGATATTGGCAAGAAGACTTGCCTTGACTGTAAAAAACAGTTCTTCTGATGATAAGTTTGAACTTATTAATATGGCTGTGGAGGCGTCAGAAAGAAATAAAGTTTTTGAGTAAAAAGGAGGGTTATTTTGGGTAAACTTACCAAAGCAAAAGCTAAAAAGATATTGCATGATGGTAAAGTGCATGGAAAAAAATTAACTGCTAAACAAAAAAGATTTTTTGGTGCAAGAGCTTCTGGCAAAAGAACAAAAAAATAATGGAAAATATATCTTTGGATGATATAATTATAAGAGAGGCAGAAGTGATTGATGTTTATGCTATTGCGGATATGTGGGAAATGATGGCAAAAGAATTAAATTCTTTACATTTGTATTGCGATAAAAAAGAAAAAGAAAAATTCATAATTAGTTGTTTGTCTAAAATTTTAGATAAACAAAAAAATAATGTTTTTTTAGTGTCAAAGTATAAAGATAAGTATGTTGGATTTATTTCAGGTTATATTTATAGACGTGAGTATGGAAACGACAAATTAATAGGATTTTGTGAGAATTGGTATACTTGCAAACCCTACAGAAAAACTGGAATATCTGAAAAAATGGTAAAAGAATTAAAAAGAAAAGGCAAAGAGCTTGGAGTTGAATTGTTTGAATTTATTGTAAAATATTCTGATGATTTAATAAAAATATATAAAAGAAAAAATTACACTCCAAGCAGAATGATTTTTATAGAGGAATTATAATTATGGGATTTTCTTCTGGTTCTTCTGGTATGCAGACAAAACAGTTTGAAGGTCTTTTTGGTTCGCAAAAAAACACTCAAACTGGAAGGCTCACAAGCCCTAGCGCATCTCAAATAGGACAAAGGGCTTTAAATATCATTAATAGCCCATCGCAAATACCACTTCAAGCGGGCATCTTTTCTAACCCTATTTTTGACGAGCAGGCAAGGTCGATTAATTTTAGCAATGTTCCTTTTGGCCCAACAACTTCAAGCGAGCAGGCTCTTTTAAAAGCTATAAAAGAACAGGTTCAGGGAGAAACAGCGGTTAGAGGATTAGGCACGGCGACAGAAGCGGGATTGGCTCAGAAAATAGCCCCTGCTTTAATAGGATTAAGGCAACAGAAAATACAAAATCAATTAGCTCAGAGAGGTCAAACATTGCAAACCCTCTTGGCTGAAAGAGAACAAAATATCAACACTCAAAGACAAGTTGCCAGTTTATTATTAACTCTAGCTGAAATGGCTATGCCTCAAATTGTAGGCGGTCAGGTTGGCAGAACTATAAGAGTAGGATTATAAAAATGGAAGCATTAGGTTTGGCAGGTGCGGGAGCAGCAGGTGCGGGAGCAGCAGGTGCGGGAGCAGCAGGCACACAGGCGAGTATGATGGCTAATGCTTTAAGTCTTGGAGAGGCAGCAGCAGGCCCAGGAAGTGTAGGGATAGCTGCTGGTTTGCCAGAAGGGACTGCTATTGTTCCATCTGTCGGCAGCTCTGGAGTTGGTCTTTTTGCTCCAAGTTTAACTGAACAAAAAGCAATAGAATTGGCGTCTCCTAATTTGTTTCCTACTTCTACAGATATTAGCCCATTGGGAAGGATAATAGATACTTCACAGAAAGCATTTGCGATACAAAAGGCTTTAAAGGGGCTAGGTTCTGGAGGTGGAATGCCTTCTTTGCCTCAAGGGAATGTTCAAAAAATAAAGAAAAATGATTTATTCACAGCGTTAAGAAATAGATTAGAACAAGATTTAAGGAGATAGCAAATGCCTCATGGCAGTAATATAAAAATTATCCCTGGACAGCCAATGCAAATGGATAGTTTAGGGGTAAATCTTAATTTAAGCGGATTGTTAGATTTATTTACTAGGATTCGTGCTTTAGGTCAAGCGAAACAACAGCAGGCATTAGCAGAGAAGCAAAGAATAGCTTTGTCTAACATTGCCACTCAGCTAGGACTTGGAGGACAGCGGAAAGTATTAGGAGCTCCTCCAACTGACATTGCAGGGAGGCCTGTGCAGGGTCCGCCTGAACCAGCGTTGAAGACAAGACCTGTTCCACCTGAAACATTTGCAATGTCGCCTGTCCAAATTTTTCAGACATTAGCCAATATTCAAAGATTTAAACAGAGAAAGATTAAAGAAAAGCCTATATCTGCTAGAGAGAAAAAGGCCTTATTTGAATTAGAGCAAGAGAAAAAAATAGCGGAATTAAACAATCAGGCTTTAGCTTTTCTTTCTAACATAGACAAGCCTGAATTTAAGAACGATCCTGTATTTTTAAAGAGTGCTAAAGAGATTGCTTTGTCTCTGCCTAAAAATAATATCAGAGGTCAGTTATTGCGTAAAGAATTAGGCTTATCTTTAACAGAAAAGCCTACTGAAGACAAACAATTACAATTTCAAGAAAAAAGAGAGCGAAGAATAGCAGGGACAGAAAAACGGAAAATAGATTTAAAGAAAAAAGAATTGGATTTAAAGAGTAGAAAAGCAAAAGAAATTGAAAAACAAAAAATTAAAGAATCGAAAAGCAAAAGAATAGGAGACGACATAAACAAAACAACTTTAGAGGTTATTGACCTTGTCAAGTCTGGCGAAGATATAAAATTAATAGTAAAAACATTAAGAGAAAGATATAAAAATATTCCTAATACTAATGCTATAGTTGAAGGAATATTAAAAAGTGCAGGGGTTAGAGTAAAAATAAAGTAAGTAATGAAATGGTTTTATCTTTTAAAGAACAATTATTACGTAATAAACAGAAAGACGCTATCCCTGTATCTGATGTTTCTTTTAAAGAACAATTAATAGAAAATAAACAGGCTGCAAGCTCTTCAACGCTTCCTTTACTTTCTCCTTCTAAATTTGCTCAAATTCAAACAAAGTCTATAGTAAAAAAAATAAAAGAACCCACCTTTGAGCAACTAGAGCAGATACGAAGTTTTGCTCCTTTCACTAAACAATTTGAACTCACTAAACAGGAAATGCAATTATTGTCAGGATTGTCTCCTAAAAATAGAGAATTGATGCTTGCAGACATTCAAGCTGAAAAGGCTGGTGTTTCACCTGAAAAATCTCTTGAAACTCCTTTTGTGGATATTCCTTTTGCAGCATCTATAGGATTTGGTTCTGCTGGAAAATTTGCTTTTTCAAGAGGATTGAGTGTTGCGGGAACTATAACAGAGGCATTGCTTGGTGCACAGACATCTGTATTATCTGAACCATTTGTTGGACAAATAACAGAAATTGTCACAGAAAAAGCTGGAAAGATAGACCCCAGATTAAAACCTTTGGCTGCTATAGGGACATCTATTATTACAGGGATAATAGCTGCAAAGTCAATAGATAATATTGCTAAAAGCAGTATATTGAAACAATTTAGATTAAAAAAGATTGTCCCTGACAGCAGCAATGTTGAAACAGCATTAGAAACAGTAACGAATGATATCAAAGCAGGAAAAGTTACTTCTGATTTTACAGAAAATGTTGTTGATGATATTGCAAACAGCATAAAAAGAAATCTTACCACTAAAATAGAAAATGAAGTTATAAACGATGGATTATCTAGTCAAATTCAATTAGAAAAAGCAAATAAAATAGAGACAATGGAAAACAAAATAGGCGTTCAGAAAGTTGTTATTGAACCAGACAATACTATGTTGCCTGTAAAACCAGAAGATAAGGGAATGAATCCTTTAAGAGAGGAAATAGGAGCTGTTAAGTTGCCTGATTTGTCCGCTATTGAGCAAGGAGTTGCGGATTATTCAAATGCTTTTTCTAAATTGTTTACAAAATGGAAGGGGTTGGATATTAACACTAAACAAACTTTTATAGCTATAGAGGAGACAGACAGAAGAATAGCAGAACAATCTGTCGATATGGCTGTTAATGTTTATAAGGTTAAAGAAGGAATTAATAAAGAAACAAGATTGTTAATATCAGATGCAATAGAGAACAAACAGGAATTTTTATTGCCTAAACATTTAAGATTAATTGCAGAAGAGGTTAAAAGAGTTCAAGATGAAATGCTTATCAGGCAGAAAAAAAATGGAATAAAAATAGACAAATGGCCAGATAATTGGATAAAACATAATAATAATAGTATTAAGACTATTGATAAAAAAATAGATAAAATTTGGAAAAAGGTTTCTAACTTAAAAAATAAAAAAAATCTTGCTAATGATAAATTATTTTTATTTAAGGATAAATTAATAAAAAAAGTTGAAAAATTAGAAGAAGAAAAACGATTGATAGAAAAAGCAAATAGAAGATTAAAAAATGCAGGATTTGTTTCTCGTGTAACAAGAGAAAGATTATCAACTAAAACTAAAAAAATCGTAGGGACAATTAATAAAAAATTAATAACAAATCCTAAAACAGGAAGGGTTTTTATTACCAGAAAGGAAGCCGAAGCCGCTGGTTTTGAAGTGGCAGACCCTGTTGAAGGGGTAGCTGATTTAATTTATACTGCTAATAAGAATATAATGATGAAAAATTTAATTGATACTATCAATGGAAATTCTGATTTTAGTTCTAAAATAAAAATAGACCCTTCATGGGTAAAAATTTCTACTGACAAGTTTCCTTCCGCAAGAAACAGATGGTATCATCCTTCCATTGCGGATGCCGTAAATGAATTGACATGGACAGATAACTCTGGACCCATCTTTAAAGTGATAGATAAATTTAATATGACATGGAAGCATATAGGTTTTTATAATCCTTTTATAATGCTTGGAGTTAATGATGTCCAGCAAGCATGGCAGTTAGGCGGATTTGCAGGAGTACCTAAAGAAATACTTGGATTAAACAGACAGAAATTTAAAAATATAATCAATGCTGTTAAAAATGAAGATTTCAAGGGAATATGGAAATATATTTTTGACAATAGTGCTTTGAATGATGTGTTAAATAAGTCTGATTTGTATTTAAAAGCGGAGGCCGCAGGTTTGTTCAGCAATGTTTTAGACAGGACTCCTCATGTAAGGGCAATAGTTGAGGAGATGTTAGATACAATAGAAAAGACAAAAGGACAAAAATTTGCAGAACAAATAAAAAGAAATATTTTAAATCCTTTGACTATTTTAAAAGATTCTCTAACTTTTTCTAGTAAATTTGCATGGACAGGCGACCAAGTATGGAGAATGGCAGGATTGAGATTTGCATTAAAGAGTAAAAGATATAAAGATATGAATTTTTTTGAAATAGTAGATAGTGTAAATGATAATTTTGCATCTTACAATAAAATACCAAAAAGGACGGTAAAAGATTTAAATAGGATTCAATTTACTCCTTCTTATAAAATTAGCAATGCAAGAAACCTAGCAAAAATATGGAGCGAACCGAAAAGATATTGGCCTGAATTGTTAAGACATTATGTTTTTAAATTATTTATGAGATATGCAATGCCCGGGATTGCCACTATAATGGTAACTCAAAAATTAAAAGAAAAACCTCGAATGAGAGCACATCAATTAATCATGCCTATAGAGGTTTGGAATGATAAAAAGAAAAAATGGGAAGTAAAAGAAAAAGTATATAGTTTTTCAGGGCCTTTGTTTGAAGAGACAAAAGTGTTAAATAGAAGGTTAAGCACAACATTGCAATTTAATTCATCTGCTGTGATAAATATACTGATAAAAATGGTACAGGGTTCAAGATACCATCGGATGAGAGATGAAACAGGGAAACCTTTTACTGAGCAAGAAAAAGCTATAAGAAGGATGAGTGAATTTTTTAAAATTGGAATGCCTGTAGAAAGAGAGTTGAGATTATTTCAAAGAGAAGATATAGAAAATTTTGATAAGTTTATGTCACTTTTTGGAATAGCTTATGTTTATCACAGAAAACCTAAAAAGAATGAAACAGAATGGGCAAATCAATTAACGGCTATCCTTGCTATGCTGGATTTATGGACTGATTGGAAAAAAAGGGGGCAAGAAATAAAAGAGGATATATTTGGAAAACCTTTAAAAGAAAAGAAAAAGGAAGTAAAAATACCAAAGTTTGGAAAATTTAAACCATTAACCAAAGATTTTAAAAAGATTTTTAAAGGAATCCCTAAGTAATGGATAAGAATGCTGTAAGATGTATAGTGCATGAAGAGTATGACGATAAGATTGTTTTTCGTGATAGTTGTAAAGAAAGACATAGGGGGCTTGACAGAATGGTAAAACAGATATATGCTTTACTTATAGCTATGTTTATGATGCTGATTAAAATAGCTTTTTTTTCAAAGTAAATTAAATGATACTTGGCGATATAGTTAAAAATGGTATTACAGGTCTTATTGACAGTGTAAGCAATGCTGCACATAAGTTTATCACCACTGAAAAAGACAGACAGTTATTTGAATTGGAATTGTTGAAGATAAAAGATACTGAACGTGATAAACTATTACAGCATATAGAGCAAGCTGAGAAAAACATTACAGAACGTCATAAATCTGACATGATGTCAGATTCATGGCTGAGTAAAAATGTAAGACCTATAGTACTCATATACCTTCTTATTGCATTTACATTATTTGCAGCGGGAAGTCATCATTTTAGTATTTCTATCGCATATATCGAAATGCTAAAAGAAATGTTAAAATTGGTGTTTGGTTTTTATTTTGGAGGCAGGTCGGTAGAAAAAATTATAGGAATGATAAGGAAATAATCAAATGACAATAGTATGAAACAGCTAATTTTAAAACGGATAGCACAAACTGAAAATGAAACTTTTGGTGTTTTGATTGATAATAATGTTCCATTTGCAGTGACGCTAGAGCAACCTTGGAAAGATAATAAACCTTTTGAATCTTGCATCCCTGAAGGTGAATATATTTGTAAAAGAGTCGACTCTCCTAAATTCGGAATAACGTTTGAGATTACATTTGTGAAAAACAGAACTGATATTCTTTTCCATAAAGGCAACACAGTAAAAGATACCAGTGGTTGTATATTAGTAGCAGAGCAATTTGGAGAGTTTGAAAAGAACAAAGCTATTCTGTGGAGCAAAAAAGGCTTTGATGAATTTATGAAAAAATTAGTAGGAATAAATAGTTTCGGATTGAAGATAAAAAAATAAGGTGCAGAGCGTGGAGCATGGTATTTTTTTACCATACTTTTTTATTTTTCTTCCATTTTCTCCTTTTTTAAACCTTCCCCTTTGTTTTGCTTACAGCCCCAAGCCTTTACAGACAGGCTTGCGAGGTTGCCTTGTATTGAGACTTTTTTTATTAACCTATATGTTAGTATCTGTTTTTTGCAGTGAGGGGTAGGCTGAATCGCCATCGTCCAACCTTACATGATATTTCATGCCCCCTCACTTATTATGTTAAATATAATTTTTTACCTATTTTTTTATAATGTATATCTATGTGCTCAAAAAACATGTGATCCATTAATTTATCAGCACCTTCTTTAGTATCTTCATAAAAAATCAAAGCAGTGCAATATTTGCACTTTAGCGATTTATTTTTATTTTGTTTATTTTTAAAAAAATTAAGAAATTTCATTTTTAATTTCTTCTGCCTCCATTCTTTCTATTTCTATTTCTACACGTGGATTATTTTTAGAATAGTTCTTATAAGAATGTTTTTCATGTATCAGTTTGTCATTTTCTATAATTCCATTTTTTTCAAGACAATCATAAATCAACTCTGTGTCTAAATCAGGTCTATGATTGTCATAATATACTCTCACAATCACCCTCATAAGACATGTAATGTTTAACTTTATTTTGCTTGTAACTTGTTTCTTAAAATCCCTTGTAAATTGTAAGGCTTCTTTTGATTTTATGAGTCTAGGTTTTCCTTTATGAAAAATTATTCTTCTTGAATTTTTCATGGAAACCAATCGACCATAAATAATAAAAGATATACGCTGTTTTTTAGAACAAATTGCACAGACATTATGACCTAGCTCCTTTGGCATGTACTTACTTTTACATATCCAGCATTTCATCTTTATTTAACTCCTCTATAAAAAGGCTGTGCATCAGCTAATATGTTAGCCTTTTCAATAATTTGCATACATTCAGTGTCTGATAGCACATCTATATCCACTTTAATTTCTAACTCTTCCATAGCTTTTTTCCTGAAATTTTCAGGAATTTTTAATATTTCTTTTTGTTTTGAGGTGTATTTTATATCTTTTAAATTTGCTTTGTAATCATATTTGCAATTTTCTTCTTCACCTTCTGCATTAGCACACATTGCTTTCCCTTCAACCCAGCTAGAATAATCACACATCTCAGCATTCATACAACAGTCTTTTTTCACTGCCCGCATTTTCAGATACACCTCTTCTTGCTTTTTTCTATCTTTTATCTCATTTGATTTTTTATATCCAAAATCGTTGAGAATCTTATAGTAATTTTTTTCTCCTATTCTTGTTTTTTCTTCCTGCATTATTTGTAAGAAATGTATTTTCTTTGTCTCTTTTGTATTATTTTCTATTTTCTTTGTCTCTTTTGTATTATTTTCTGTTATGACTGGCTCAACAGATAGCTTTTCCATGTTGATTGTATTAATTTCTTCTTGAGAATATAACCCCTGCAAATCAGCAGTAAAGGCCTCTCTCAAAGCTCCCACTAACGCACATTTTGCCAACATAACTCTTTTTTTTTCTTTCCACATTTTATTAGGCACTTTCCTCCCAGTAGGTTTGCCTTGTACATACTCATCGGTTAGTGCTACATACTCTTCATAATAAGCATCGTATTTAATTGGAACTGCATACCCCTTAACATATACTTTTGCACGTGCATATAGCTTACCTTCTTCATCTGTTTTTATTTCAGTTTCATGGCCTTGATATCTAGGATTTTTTTGTGCACGTTTTAAAAATGTCTCTTTTCCTGTCACCATTGTTGCCGTTGCTTTATCACCCTTTCCATATTTAATAAGATATACCTCTCTTAAGAAAGGATTAAGTTTTTGATATTTACACAAACTAAGAAACATCATTATTTCTTGGTCTGTAACGTTTCCTCCACCATTAACTAAATATTTTCTAACTATTTCAGGGCTTAATGTTACTTTTTCACCATTATCTACATGATATTCTATTATCTCATTCATTTTTTTACCTCCTTATTTTTTTCAGTATCCCACCATGCAGATTTGCATCTAGGGCATACCCTTACTTCAGTTTTTATCGGATTCCATTCATACCCGCATCTCTTACATCTCAACTGTTTTTTAATTTTTATTTTCAATTTTTCCCTCCATATTAATCATAAATATATCAAAGTGATAATCTAAAACATGTTGTTTTAGTTTCCAATGACCATGCCTGATTTTTCCTTTTTCTTTTTTCCATCTCGCAACCTTATAATTGCAATATTTACATTTAATATAATTATTCATTTTAAAATTGAGAGCATAGGATAATTACTTAGCATTATCCATATTGTACACTATGAAACAATGTAAATTACAACGCTTTCTATTGTTAATTTCAATAGACTTTATATGATTTTTATAGACGCCTTCAAAAAATCATAAAGAATTGTAATAATTTTCATTACCCTACACTCTCTATTAAATTTTTAGGCAATGGTCTATAATGCTCTTTATAACTTTCAATAGGATGATTATTTTCAATATGTTTCACCAACAAAGTAAAACCATATTTTACTTTACCATCCTTAACATCCTTCCAAAGAACCTTATAATTACAATAATCACATGTAAGATATTTATCTATCATAACATAAAATATAATACCTTATACTATTTTCAATAATACTTGTCAAGTATTATTTTTATTTTTTTTAAACAACTCATGCCAATATCGTCTAGCCCAATGTGACCAATCACCTTCCAACCTTTTCCATGCTTTTCTCCACATAGCATCAGAAATGCCAAACCAATGCAATCCTGCATGGTATAACCATTCCCCCTCTAACTTCTTTAATGCTTCTTGTCGCATGGTATCGGTGACTCCAGACCATTCACATCCAGCCTCATAAAGCCATCGATCCTCTAGCTTCTTCCATGCTTTTTTTCGCATGGTG
>VAPE01032055.1_pt1 | contig 10647 bp, 8 predicted proteins | sample 3393911 | NCBI WGS metagenome assembly VAPE01 (sample SAMN08290436, study PRJNA428436) | hydrothermal vent metagenome | isolation source: Deep-sea hydrothermal vent chimney | place: Atlantic Ocean: South-mid Altantic Ridge | reverse complement strand
TGTAATTTTTTAATATTCGAAAGAACAACATGTGAAAATTCTATGGAATTTGTCACGAATAGCAGATTGAGTTAAAGACTCACAAAAAAGAATAAGAAGCTAAAAAACTTAATATAAAGAATTACAAGGGTTCCGCCCTTAAACCCGGCAAAGGGCTTAGCCCTTTGCAATCCCAGGGGGATTTTTTGTTGTTAACATTTCACATAGCAGAAAATAGTGGAATATAAAATTATTCATATAAAAACCTTTGGTTATTTTTTTCAAAAAATTATTTTAAAATCAAATTTTTTTTCAAACAATTGTTTATTAATCTTTTACGATTATAATATTTCGTGAAACTCGCGCTAGTTATTATCAAAAGTACATTATTATCTTAGTTTTGATTTATTAATCTTAGATGAGCTGGGTTCTAAGAAATTACCAAGTTATAGCGCTGATGATTTTTCTGAGATAATCTCAAAAAGGAAAAAGGTTCTTTGATAATAACTACAAACAAATCATTTGAGCAATTGACATTTCAGATAATGTATTGGCTCTTGCAATTTTAGATCGGATTGTTCATCATTTAGATATTGTGAATATTAATGGTCATAGCTATAGGACAAAAAAAAGAAGAATAAAATTTTTTTTTTTGAAAAATTGGAAAAAAATGAGCGTTAGTAGGGATTTTTTCTTGACTTTGAGGCTATTCTGGCACAAATTTGCCCTAAAAATCATCAACATCACACATGCTTTTTTCAAGCGATTGTTTATTAATCTTTTACGATCATAATATTTCGTAAAACTCGCGTTGTTTAAACATTAATAAAATAAATTGAATTAAATTGAATTCTTTGTTATAATTATATTTTTAAATACTTATTTTAAATAACATTCTTGGAAAAATATAACATAATGAGTTCTATTACTTGCACAAAACAACAATATGTATCACCTTCTCTCCAACAGCAATTTTTGACAAAAAAGATGTATAATGTAAAAGAGTTTTTACGAGTAATTTTACTTAATGAAATTAATAATGGAAGTTTTTTTTTACCAGAAAAAAAAGCTAAATTCAACATAAAAGATATCGACTCTCTGCCATATGAAGTCGATGAAGATTATAGAAAAATGCAAAACTTTATACTATGTCACGATGGTGGATTTGATGATTTTTGTAATAAATTTATTGAAATTTTAGGTCTAATTTTAACTGATAAATACAATGATAGATATGATCATCATTTTTATTTATCAAAAATTGATGAATTAATTCAAATACTAACGGAAAATGGAATTGAAACAATTCCTTATGGTAAATCTATATCTTTTTGGAGTGGAAAAGATGTAAAAGAATTTATTTGCAATAATCATGATTTTAGAAACAAATTTTTAATTGATATTCAAATTCCCGCATATAGTTTTTTATTTTTATGTGCTCAAAATACAATGAAAGAAATAAAAGTTTTTAATGGTGTTTTAGACATTTTTAGGATGCTTATTTGTGAACATTTAGCACATCAAGCAAGAGATGTGGTTAACGTATATATTTCATCAGATAATTTGATTGATGAAAATTTTATAAGAGTTGGAAATCATTTTTGGAAATTTGAACTACCAATTTTGCAAGATTTGAAACTAAAAGGAATTATTAAAAAAATTAATTTGTATTTTTTTAATAAGTCAAAAAATGCATTTGATTTTCCAATTGAGTTTTCAAGTAAAGAGGCTCAAAATTTAAGATTACTTCGTTTAGTGCCGATTAAAAGAAAAACAAAAACATATTTTAACTATTTTAGAGTTGACTTTCTTCCTGATGAAAGTAGTGTTAAAACTAGGATTACTTTAGGTAAATTACAAACCATAATACAGTGTTGGAGAGAAAAACTTTCATTAGAATCAATCTAAAAAACAACATAAAAATTTTATCGATAAAATGCAAAAGCTAATTAAGACAATTTAGTTACTAGTGAAACTCGCGTAGCAGATCCTTTCAAACCAAAAGATAAGAAAATAATTAAACAAAAGTGAGTTTTTAAAATTAGTTTTTGTAGCTGAAATTCGCGTTATTTTAATAAAAAGTTTCATTTTAAAATTGTTTGAAATGCTCTTGGTAAATATTTTATAACATCAGATGCTATTAAAGAATATGAGGTTTTTTCTTTAGCAGCAATCTCAGCTGCTTTAAAATGCAAATTTACAGCTAAAATACAAGCATTGAAAAGATCTAACTTTTGAGATGCAAAAGATGCGATCATACCAGTTAGAACATCTCCAGTTCCAGCAGATGCAAGTCCTGGATCTCCTCCTAAAATTGTTATTGGATCTTTTTTAGGATGAAAAATTATAGTTGGATAACCTTTTAAAACTATCAAAACATTTTTCTCTAAAGAAAACTTTTTAGTTTTTTCAATCAATTCTTCATCTAATATCTCTTTTTCAATTCTCAAAAGCTTTTTCATCTCATTTTTATGAGGTGTCAACACGCAATCTTTTGGAAGAATCATCTTCAAGTTATTAGCTAAATGAAAAAGTGCATCTGCATCCAAAACGATTTTTTTGTTTATTTTCGGAAGAATTTTAAATAAAAAATTTTCAATTTTTTCATCTCTACCAAGCCCAGGCCCAATAAAAACTGAATCTGATTTCAAAATTAAAGATAAGATCTCATCGGTATTTTCAAAATCTATTATAAAATTTACAAGTTCATAAAAAGAAGAGGGTATTTCACTTTGGGTTATCACTTTTATAATGCCAGAGCCTGATCTAAGAGCAGCTAAAGCAGCTAGCTTTGCTGCTCCATACATCCCTTTAGAGCCTGCTATCGCTACTACAAAACCTGCTTGATATTTATGTCTTGTTTTATCAATTTTTGGAAGTAAATCTTTGAGATTTATCTCATTCATATACTCTAATTTTGTTTTTGCTAAATTTTTATATTTTTCATCCAATCCAAAATCTACATATATCAAATTACCAATATAATTTGGACCTTCATTTATAAAAAAACCTAATTTTGCTAAACCTAAATAGATCGTAATGTCAGATTTTATTGCTATAGAATCTACTTTTCCTGTATTGCCATTTAAAGCTGATGGTATATCTATAGAAACAATTTTTAAATTTAGTTCTTTGGATTTTTCATTTATCTTATTTATCACGTCTATCAAAAAGCTAGATAAACCTCCTTTAAAACCCGTTCCTAAAATAGCATCTATGATAAACAGATCATTTTCAAAAACTAAATCATCTATAGTTTTTATGAAATCCACTTTGCCATTTTTTTTTATAAAATTATCATATTGTTTTTTCAAAAGTTTAGATGCTTCTTTTATTGAAAAAAGCTGAAAGACTTTTACATCATATCCTTTTTCCATAAGGTATTTCGCAACGACATATCCATCTGCCGCATTATTTCCCTTTCCAGCTATTACAATCACTTTATTTGGAAGTTTTTTTTTCTTGATTAAACTATCTAAAACTTGAAAAATGCCTATAGCTGCATTAATCATATATTGTTCATCTGAAATCCCATCTCGATAAGCTAAAGCTTCTAGCCTAGCCATCTCTAGAGCTGAAACGACTTTCATTCAAATTCCTGTTTAATTTCCCTTAGCATTAAAAGTTTTACAACATTTTTGGCTTTTAAATTATCATATAATACAGCCTTGACAGCTTGTGTTATCGGAGTTGGAATATTATGTTTTCTAGCAAGATTTAAAGCCGATATACAAGTATATGCACCTTCTACTACCATTGCAATCTTACCTTTAGCATCTTTTAAATCAAAGCCTTCAGCAATGAGTCTTCCAAAACGATAGTTTCTGCTGTGTTTAGAAAGACAAGTAACACAAAGATCTCCCATTCCAGAAAGTCCATTTAAAGTCTTGGATTTTCCGCCCTTAACAGTAATTAGTTTTTTCATTTCATGTAAACCTCTTGTCATCAAAGCTGCTTTTGCATTATCTCCAAAACCTAGCCCATCTGAAATCCCACAAGCAATTGCTATGATATTTTTCATAGCCCCACCAAAAGATACTCCCAAAATGTCATCGTTAGGATAGACTCTAAAATTAGGAGAATTAAATGTTTTTGCAATAAGATCCATAGTATCCAAACTATAAGAAGATGCTACTACAGAAGTTGGATGGTTCAAAATAACATCATTAGCAATTGATGGTCCTGAAAGACAACCTATATACTTTTTGTTTTCCAATCCAAAAATATCTTTTAAAATCTCTGGAAATAATAAATGAGTATTTTGCTCCAATCCTTTAGAAGTAATAACGACAGGGCAATTGATCTTTATTAAATTGTTAATATGCGAAAAAACAGATCTAATTCCTAAAGAGGTAACGCTCTCTACTATCATATCGACATTTTTGATAGCATCCAAAATATTATCAGTATAAAAAACTTTATCAGGAACTTTAAAATTTTCGAGTTTTGGATGAACTTTTGTCTCTTTTAATTTTTTTATTTTATTGGGATTTCTATCCCAAACGATAACCATATGACCATTATTTGCTAACAAAGAAGCTAAAGCTGTGCCCCATAGTCCTGCTCCTAAATATCCAATTCTCATATAATTACCTTCCAAAAATTTAAGCCATAGTATTTTTATCTTAACACATTCGACTTTGCTTTCTCAAGTAAGAGTAGTTTTTCTATAGTTGCTAAAGATGTTTTATCTTTCAAAGGAGCATAAAAATCTGCAATATTAGCTAACATAGTACTTACTTTACTTACATACGAAAAAGCTTCAAATATAAAACTCTCAGTTTTAAAAGCAAAAACATTGCTATCGTTTTTAACTCGCTTTTTAACAAAGTGATACTTTAAATCAACATCTTTCAATTTTTGAAAAATATTTAAATTTATTAAATAAATTCCAGAATTTGAAAATTTAAAATTCATTCTTTTAAAATTTTTATTTTTTTCTAAATGAATATACTCGACAATTTTTATTTTGCCATCTAACTGGCCAATAGCTCCTTTTTTTTCACTAAATACTTCTCTTTTCATGCACTTTATTGTAACAAAGTTTTTGTTTTTCACATGAAAACCAATAAAAGCTTCATCGAAAGGATCTAAAATAGGATTGTCTATAGGAACGACACTTATATATTTAATCTTTTTTATTTTATATTTAAAATAGATATTAGACTCACAAAAACTTTTAAAAATAGAGCCATTTCCATCTGGAGCCTTTAAAATCTTATCCTCTTTAAAAATCCAAGATCCTTTTTCATCTAAAAAAGGCAATGATGGTTGTTTAAAAAAATCTATTTGATCTTTTTCAAATCCAAAATTTTTATTTATTTCAAAAAAATCGATGATTTCTGCATGATTCGTCTCAGATGTCATGATGCTAATATATAATTTTATATTTAGTTTTTTTTGTTTGTCTTTAACCTTATTTAAAAGATGCTCAAATAACGAAATGTTATTTATTTTAAAAAGACCTTTAGCCTTATTAAATCCTAGCCTAGATCCAGCTCCTGCTGCTAAAATTATTAAAGCTACTTGATTTTTTTTTAATATTTTTTGACCCTTTTTGCGATCTTTTTCATTTGCTTTTTTTGAAAATTCTAAAGGTTTTATATCGTCTATTTTCAAATCTTTTTTATCAAAAAATGCAATCTTTTGTCTTTTTAAAAGGTTTAAATCTAAAGAAAAAATCTCTTTTAAAAACTTTTTCTTTTTTTGAATTGAAAATTTTTTAAATTGCTCAAGCAATTGCATTTGCTCATTTTCTTTTAAAAAATTTTCTATATCCATAGGATAGATATTTTTAATTAAAAAATCTGGCTTTAAATGTTTTAGACCATTTTCAAAAATAAGTGGCAAATACATAAGATGTTTATTTGGAGATTTTACTTTTTGTTTAATCACCCCAACATCCATCGATCCCCAAAGAGCTATTAATTTAATAGGAAAGTCTATATCTAAAAAATAAAATAAAGATAAAATGCCAGAATCTAATGATATAAAATAATCACATTTATTTTTTAAAATACATAAAACTTCTAAAAGAGTTGTTTTTCCTCTTAGATCTAAAATATTTTTAAAATCGAATATCTCTTTTTTTTCAGTTCCTAAAAGCACAAAAACAATATCTTTATTAGCTTTTAAAAAAAGCTCTTTAAAATACTTTATGGGATATGCTCTCCAAAAGCTATGTTTTGTTTCAATACAAGGCTGCACAGCTATTACTATTTTATCTTTAGCTATATCAAACTTATCTGCTAAACGATCAAACTTGCTTTTCCAAACAAGTTTTGGTGTGAGAGTAGATATTTGCCATTTTACCCAATAATTTGGATCAACTCTATCTAATATAACATCATATTTTTTATGATCGATTTTAAGTAATTTCAAAGTATGGTAAATATCGAATGGTAAGTATCTTCTCCAAAAAGAAACTTTTATAAAATCTATGCCATCTAGCAGCTCGAATCCATCTTTGAGATCTTCTCTAATCAAAAAAGTAATTTTTGCATCAGGAATATATTCATAAATCCTATATACAACTGCGAATAATCCCAAAGATATATCACCTAAAGCTCTATTCCACGCTAAAAGAAAAGTTTTTTTATTATTTTTTTTAGCTTTTTTTAAAAGAGCATCTAAAGGATTTTTTTTGATTTTTCTTTTCAGTTTTCTAAGCATTACTTTTTATTTAAAATATTTAGCATCTTATCTACAACTTCATCTACAGAAATCTTTAGCATGCATTTAAAATCAAAAGGACATATTTTTTTGAAACAAGGCGCGCATTTAACTTTTTTATTTATTATTATAGCTTTTTCACTACAAGGGCCGGTTAAAACATCTGATGTAGATCCAAACAAAGCTATTTGATCTACATCAAAAGCTGCAGCTATGTGCATAGCTCCCGAATCATTTGTTAAAAATAGATCTAACAAACTTATCAAAGCTGCAAGTTCTCTTAGGGTTGTTTTACCCGCCAAATTAATAACTCTATTTGGTAAATCTAAACATATCTTTTTTATCTCTTCACGAGAGCCAAAATCCCCTAAAAAAATTATAAAATTTTTCTTATCTACACACAGCTTTTTTGCTACCTTTTTAAACCTCTCAATAGGCCAGCATTTAGCTTTTCCATATTTTGCTATTGGATTGAGTGCTATTAATCTTTGTCCATCTTTATATCCTCTTTGATACAAAAGTTCTTTTGCATCTTCAATTTCTTTTTCATCTAAATAAATTTTAGGTTTTGTATCTGATTTTTCAATTCCAACTGCTTCGAGTAATTTTTTATACTTTTCTATTTGATGAATTTTTTCTTTTGGAAAATCAAAAGCTTTATCTAACATAAAGCTTCTAAAATTTTTTTTAAAACCTATAATATTTTTAACTTCTCCTTGATAAAAAAGCCAAGCTGATGAAAATGAATTGGTAAGCAAAATACCTAGATCATATCTTCCTTCTTCTAAATGTTTTATTATATTTTTATTTTCTTTTCTTCTTAAAAAAAGCTGTTTAACTTTTCTAAAACAAAAAAGTTCATCTATATTTTCATCTTTTTGCAAAAGCTCACAAAGTGGCTTTACCACCATAGCTGTTATCGTAGCTTTTTTAAATTTTTGTCTTACATCAAATAAAATAGCACTTGCCATGACAAGATCACCAATCCAATTTGGCATTCTTATAATAATATTTTTTGGTTCAATCTCTTTCATAGCTTACCTTCATAAATATTATTGCAATTTTTTTTAAAAATTAAAGCACTTATTTTGGATTTATGCTATTTAAAAATATAAGGTAAAAATGATAAAAGATACACATATTATTCTAGGCATTGATCCTGGCACCAAAGTTACTGGCTATGGTATTTTAAAAGTCCAAAATACGCTATATCAAGCTTTAGATTTTGGCTGCATCAGACCTCCTAATAATTTAGAGCTTTCAAAAAGATACTATATCATTTTTGATTCAATAGAAAAGCTCATTCAAAAATACAAGCCTACAGCTATAGCTGTTGAGACTCAATTTGTAAATAAAAATATTCAAAGCGTCATGAAACTCGGCATGGCAAGAGGCTGTGCAATTTTAGCTGCAGAAAAAAATTCTACTCCAATCTTTGAATATGCTCCAAGATCTGCTAAACTCTCCGTCGTTGGCAAAGGATCTGCATCAAAAGAACAAGTTGCAAAAATGCTAAAAATGCTGCTCAACCTACAAGTAGATAAAATCCCCGAAGATGCTGCAGATGCTCTTTCTTTAGCAATTTGCCATGCTAACAAAATAAATTTTTCAAACAAACTAAGGATTTCAAAAGATGTATGAATACATTAAAGGCAAATTAATTGAAGTAGATACTCAAAAAGCTATCATAGATGTAAATGGAGTGGGTTATAAAATTTATATTCCTGCTTCTATCTATCAAGATCTCATGGATAAAGATACTATCTTGTTATATATCTCACATGTAGTAAAAGAAGATTCTCAAAGCTTATTTGGATTTTTAACCAAACTTCAAAGAAGCGTTTTTGAGATGCTAATCACAGTTAGTGGAATTGGAGCTAAAACAGCTATCTTATTACTTGGACATTTAGAAATCGATAATCTGCACATAGCTATTGAAAATGCTGATATTAGATTAATTAGTAAGGTTCCTGGCATTGGAAAAAAAACAGCAGAAAGACTAATTTTAGAGCTTAAAGATAAATTCAAAGCATTAAACCAAAAATATGAAAACCAACAATTTGGCAAAAAAGCTACGATAGTATCAGATGCTATCGCAGCTTTAATGAATCTTGGATACAATCCATCTCAAGCTGGAAAAGCTGTCAAAGCAGCCATTAAAAATGAAGAGGATATCGATCTTAGCTCTTTGATTACAAAAGCTCTAAGAGCAATTTAACCTTTATAAGCTAATATCAATCTAGAAGCTATAATTTTATCGAAATCATCTTCAATTTTATCTCTAACTCTTTTTGCAGCATCGACATTTGCATTTTTTAAATAAGAATTTATCAAACACAACTGATAATTTTCCATATTATATTCATCCCAAAAATAATTTATAAGATTTTCAGCTTCAGAAATTTTATTTAAAGAAATCAATATTTCTATTATGTTGTCAAGTATCGAATCACATAAAAAATATTCAGATAGCTTAAGTTCATTTTTTCTAGCTTCGTCAAGATTATTTTGATAGATATTTAATATGAAATTAGCAGCTTCTTTAAATTCTTCTTCATTAGATTCAAAAACAAACTTTTGAAAATCTTGAATCCTTTTTGTTCTAACAAAATAATCTACAATATATAATTTAGCTTCTCTTTTTAAACTACAAAATTCATTAATCATATCTAAAATTCTTTTTGCATTAGCAATATCAGCTTTTCTGGAATAATACTTTACAAGTAAACACAAAGCTTGCTCTTTATCATATTCATTTTGCAAACTCAAAGCTAACCGTTCAGCACTCTGAAAATCATTATTTCTCATATAAGCCTTGATTAAACCTTGCATATATTCATACATTTCATCTTCTGGATCTTCTTCAATATCAAGCATCAAAGAATATATTCTTTCGGCCTCTTGGAGTTGATTTTTTACAAGATATTGATAAAAAAGAATATCTAGTAGTGTGTTTTTAACATAGATTGATTTTACATCATTCATAATGCTTTCCAAATCATTTGCAAAGTCAGGTGATATTGTTAGTAAGGTTTCTACATCTTGTAAAATTGTTAAAACATCTGAATCTGCATAATTTAACTTAATATCACAATCCAAACCACTTACAAAATCTGAATACATATTTTTTAAATCAAACAAAATTGTTTTCAGATGATTCAACATTTTAAAACCAAAATCAGATATCAAAACTTTATTTTGTATTTCCATATATGTAAGATCAATATCACAATCAAGAGACGGACTATCCTTTAAACCTTCATCATCATATGGCAAAACTTCAAAATTTGAATTTTTCAAAGCTGCTTTAAATTTTTTTTCATTAACAGAAAATTTTTTATTATCTTTTGGATAAGATTTTTTATCTTTGATCTTGTTATTTTTTGCTCTTTGGAATTTAAAAATATGCATTTTACGCTTTTTTGTATTATCTACATTTGCATAAGCTAAATTTATGCAAAACAAAGTAGTAACTAATACAAAAAAAACATTTCTTAGTTTAGTAAACATAACTTACTCCCTTTTTTAAAAGTAAGATAGACTACTTCATTTGATGGTTTTATTGCAAATTTATAAAATCATACTCAAGAAATTTATAGATACAACATATCTCAAAAAATATATAAAAGAGATCTTCTAAAAGCTAAAATCAAACAAAAACGCAATCTAAAAAGTTTGATTTGACTTTCATTTTTTTTATCTCTTTTTCTATATGAGTAAATTCAAAAATCACATGAGCTAAAAAAAGATTGCAGTTCAAATTGAAAAATAATATTTTGATTTTTCAAGCTGTTTCGATATTTCTTCAAAAATCGGATAGAAAAGCAAAAAAAATTTATATACTCAAGTAAATTCAAAAATCGATAAAAAAACGCGAGTTTCACGAAATATATAGATATCGTAGTAGATTTAATTTTTTGGAATAATAGCTTACTGCTATGATCCTTCTAAGCCAAACAAAATAACCAAGTGAACTTTTACAAAATTAGTTTTTGT